>JADMIO011575557.1_pt1:0-47500 | contig 84462 bp, 85 predicted proteins | sample 8958161 | NCBI WGS metagenome assembly JADMIO01 (sample SAMN16585339, study PRJNA669376) | soil metagenome | isolation source: Crop rotation soil | place: USA: Cullars Rotation, Alabama | collected 2011 | reverse complement strand
TCAGTGACTTAATGTATCAAGCAAGCTTAAGCCGATAGGTGTAGGCGCAGCGAAAGCGAGTCTGAATAGGGCGACTGAGTTTGATGCATTAGACCCGAAACCCGGCGATCTAGGCATGACCAGGCTGAAGGTGAGGTAACACTCACTGGAGGGCCGAACCGATTAACGTTGAAAAGTTACCGGATGAGTTGTGTTTAGGGGTGAAAGGCCAATCAAGCCGGGAAATAGCTGGTTCTCCGCGAAAACTATTGAGGTAGTGCCTCGGACGAATACCGATGGGGGTAGAGCACTGGATGGGCTAGGGGGTCGCGAGACCTACCAAACCTAACCAAACTCCGAATACCATCGAGTAATATCCGGGAGACAGACGGCGGGTGCTAAGGTCCGTCGTCAAAAGGGAAACAGCCCTAACCTACAGCTAAGGCCCCCAAATCGTATCTAAGTGGGAAAGCATGTGGGACTTCCAAAACAACCAGGAGGTTGGCTTAGAAGCAGCCATCCTTTAAAGAAAGCGTAACAGCTCACTGGTCTAAATAAGAGGTCCTGCGGCGAAGATGTAACGGGGCTCAAGATACGTGCCGAAGCTTAGGGTTCAGTCTTTGACTGAGCGGTAGCGGAGCGTTCCGTAGGCCGATGAAGCCATCTGGTAATGGGTGGTGGAGGTATCGGAAGTGCGAATGCTGACATGAGTAGCGATAAAGAGGGTGAGATGCCCTCTCGCCGAAATCCCAAGGGTTCCTGCGCAAGGCTAATCCGCGCAGGGTGAGCCGGCCCCTAAGACGAGCCCGAAGGGGGTAGTCGATGGGAACCACGTTAATATTCGTGGGCCTGGAGGTGTGTGACGGATCTCGTAAGTTGTCAGTCCTTATCGGATTGGACTGGCTTCGAAGAGGTTCCAGGAAATAGCCCCTCCGTATAGACCGTACCCTAAACCGACACAGGTGGGATGGTAGAGTATACCAAGGCGCTTGAGAGAAGTGTACTGAAGGAACTCGGCAAATTGCCTCCGTACCTTCGGAAGAAGGAGGCCCTCATCTTGCGCAAGCAGGTTGAGGGGGCACAGGCCAGGGGGTAGCGACTGTTTAGCAAAAACACAGGGCTCTGCTAAGTCGGCTTCAAGACGACGTATAGGGTCTGACGCCTGCCCGGTGCCTGAAGGTTAAGTGGAGGGGTGCAAGCTCCGAAATGAAGCCCAGGTAAACGGCGGCCGTAACTATAACGGTCCTAAGGTAGCGAAATTCCTTGTCGGGTAAGTTCCGACCTGCACGAATGGCGTAACGACTTCCCCACTGTCTCCAGTACATGCTCAGCGAAATTGAATTCTCCGTGAAGATGCGGAGTACCCGCGGTTAGACGGAAAGACCCCGTGCACCTTTACTGCAGCTTCAGAGTGGCATTAGGATTGAACTGTGTAGGATAGGTGGGAGGCTTTGAAGCCCCGGCGCCAGCTGGGGTGGAGCCATTGGTGAAATACCACCCTGTCCAATCCTGATGTCTAACCACGCACCGTTAGCCGGTGTTGGGACCCTCTGTGGCGGGTAGTTTGACTGGGGCGGTCGCCTCCCAAAGAGTAACGGAGGCGCGCGATGGTGGGCTCAGGACGGTTGGAAACCGTCTGTTAGAGTGCAATGGCATAAGCCCGCCTGACTGCGAGACTGACAAGTCGAGCAGAGACGAAAGTCGGTCATAGTGATCCGGTGGTCCCTCGTGGAAGGGCCATCGCTCAACGGATAAAAGGTACGCCGGGGATAACAGGCTGATAACCCCCAAGAGCTCATATCGACGGGGTTGTTTGGCACCTCGATGTCGGCTCATCACATCCTGGGGCTGGAGCAGGTCCCAAGGGTTTGGCTGTTCGCCAATTAAAGTGGTACGTGAGCTGGGTTCAGAACGTCGCGAGACAGTTTGGTCCCTATCTGCCGTGGGCGTCGATATTTGAGAGGAGTTGACCCTAGTACGAGAGGACCGGGTTGAACATGCCTCTGGTGGACCTGTCATCGCGCCAGCGGTGCAGCAGGGTAGCTATGCATGGACGGGATAACCGCTGAAAGCATCTAAGCGGGAAGCCTCCCTCAAGATAAGATATCTCAGAGCCGTGGAAGACCACCACGTTGATAGGCCGGATGTGGAAGTGCGGTAACGCATGGAGCTAACCGGTCCTAATTGCTCTATTCGCGCTTGAGAGTCCCACCGTCATCGTCAGGATTGGACCCTGTCGCTGACACGGGCTCAGCAGACTAAGATGTACGATTTCTAGACCCTTTTCATGCACCTGCCTCATAGCTTGGTGACCATGGCGTCCGTGACCCACCCGATCCCATCCCGAACTCGGCCGTGAAACCGGACTGCGCCGATGGTACTGTCGCTTAAGCGCCGGAAGAGTAGGTCGTCGCCAGGCTTTGTGGCCGGTGCATGGAACGGATCGAATGAACCCATTCACTTTGTCATTTCCCGGGTTTCGACCCCGAAGCCGCAGGCTTCGCAAGGCCGAACGGCCGCCCGGACCCCGGACTTGATCCGGGGGAGGATAGCCAAGTCGGCGGATGCCGACGCCGGCGCCTGAGGCCAGCACATAGTGTCGCGGGGTGGAGCAGCCCGGTAGCTCGTCAGGCTCATAACCTGAAGGTCGCAGGTTCAAATCCTGCCCCCGCAACCAATCAGGACCCCGCCTCTGGCGGGGTTTTTTGCGTTCGGGCCGGGCGCATCCGGGGCCGGACCGTTTGATCTCCCGCAAGCTTCTGGTTCCAAGCGCTTTTTTCCCGGGCCCACAATGCTTGTGATTTCCGCCTGAAAGTGCTTCATTTCGGCGGATTCCAAAGGGGAGGCCTTTTCCAATGACTGACGGACCATCGATCCCGCCGCCGCCGCCGCCAGGGCCGGCCTCGTCCAATCTCATCAGCCGCGCCATCAACATCCTGACCAAGCCGACCAGCGAATGGCGCGTCGCCGACGCGGAGTCCGCGTCCGTCGGCGGGCTGATCGCGGGCTATGCGGTGATCCTCGCCCTGATCGCGCCGATCGCGATGGTGATCGGCTTCTTCATCAGCGGCTATTTCAGCTACAGCTTCAGCGTCGGCAACCTTATCAAGGTCCTGCTGATCCTTTATCTGATCGCCCTGGCCACCCCGGTCCTGCTCGGCTTCATCATCGACGCCCTGACCACCAACATGGGCGGCACCAAGAACAGCGTGCAGGCGATGAAGGTCGCCGTCTATTCCGGCACCGCCTTCTGGGTCGCGGCGATCATTCTCATCCTCCCCGATCTCTGGTGGCTCTGGCTCGTCCTCGGCATCGGCTATGGCGGCTATCTGCTCTGGGTCGGCCTGCCCATCCTGCTGCGCGTGGCCAGCGACAAGGCGCCCGTCTTCGTCGGCGCCGCGGTGGCGATCTGGGCGGTGCTCTTCATCGTGCTCCAGCAGATCGGCTGGCGGATCATCTTCGCCGTTCCCGCCGTCCCGGTGGTGTACGGCTACTAATCCGGGCTCGTCCCGTTTCCTGATAGGGCCGCCATCGCAGGATGGCGGCCCTTTTTTGTTCAGAACAGGCCGAGCGCGGCGGTATCGGCGAGGCTGCCGGCAAGCACCGCCGCCTTCGCCCAGGCGAGGTCGTTCGCCAGATAGCGGTCCTTGTCATGGAAGGGCACGCCGGCGCGGACCGCGTCGCGCGCCACCTTCAGCGCCGGCGAGGTCTCGAGCGGCGCGTGGAAATCCACGCCCTGCGCGCCCGCCATCAGCTCGATCCCGAGCACGCCCGCGACATTGTGCGCGATCCGCCGCGCCTTCAGCGCGCCATGCGTCGCCATCGAGACATGATCCTCCTGCCCGGCCGAGGTCGGAATGGAATCGACGCTCGCCGGAAAAGCGCTCGACTTGTTCTCGGAGACCAGGGCCGCGGCGGTCACCTGCAGGATCATGAAGCCCGAATTGACGCCGCTGTCCTCGATCAGGAAGGCGGGCAGGCCCGACAGCTTCGGATCGACCAAGATGGCGAGCCGCCGCTCCGAGAGCGAGCCGATCTCGCAGAGCGCCATCGCCAGGATGTCGGCGGCGAAGGCGACCGGCTGGGCATGGAAATTGCCGCCCGAAATCGCCTCGTCGCCGAACAGCAGGGGGTTGTCGCTGACCGCATTGGCCTCGATCTCGAGCGTGCGCGCGGCATTGCGGATCAGGTCGAGCGATGCCCCCATCACCTGCGGCTGGCAGCGGAAGCTATAGGGATCCTGCACCTTGCCGCAATCCTGGTGCGAGGTGGCAATGCCGCTGCCCTCGAGCAGGCCGCGGAGCACCCGGGCGACGTCGATCTGGCCGGGCTGGCCGCGGGCCGCGCTGAGCCGCGGATCGAACGGCGCGGTGCTGCCCTTCAGCGCGTCCACCGACAGCGCGCCCGCAACCAAAGCGGCGCCGAACAGCCGCTCGGCGGTGAACAGGACGTCGAGCGCGATCGCGGTCGAGACCTGGGTGCCGTTGATCAGCGCCAGCCCTTCCTTGGGCCCGAGCGCCAGCGGTTCGAGGCCGAGATATTTGAGCGCCTCGCTGGCATGCAGCCTTTCGCCGCCGAGCACGATTTCACCCTCGCCGAGCAAAGCCGCGCTCATATGGGCAAGCGGGGCGAGGTCGCCCGACGCGCCGACCGAGCCCTGGCTCGGAATCACCGGCAATGCGTCCGCCTCGACCAGCGCCAGAATGCGCTCCACCAGTTCGCGCCGGACGCCGCTATGGCCGCGGGCGAGACCGATCACCTTGAGGATTATGACCAGCCGGACAATGCGCGGGTCCAATGGCTCCCCAAGTCCCACGCTGTGCGAGAGGATCAGATTGGTCTGCAGCTCCGCCAGTCGCTCGGCCGGGATCCGCGTATTGGCGAGAATGCCGAAGCCGGTGTTCACGCCATAGACGGTGCGCCCGCTCTCCAATATCTCGCCAATCGCGGCCGCGGCGGCATCGATCGCGGTCCAGCCGCTCTCGGCGAGTTTCACCGGCGCGCCCTCCCAGATCGCGCGCAGCTCGGCGAGGCTGACCTTGCCCGGATCGAGCATGATCACCGGCCCACCATCGGCAGGTCCAGTCCCTGCTCCCGCGCGCAGTCGATCGCGATTTCGTAGCCGGCATCCGCATGGCGCATCACGCCGGTACCGGGATCGTTCCAGAGCACCCGCTCCAACCGCCGTGCCGCGTCCTCGCTGCCATCGGCGACGATCACCATGCCGGCATGCTGCGAATAGCCCATGCCGACGCCTCCGCCATGGTGGAGCGACACCCAAGTCGCGCCCGAGGCGGTGTTGAGCAAGGCGTTGAGCAAAGGCCAGTCGGAGACGGCGTCCGAGCCGTCGCGCATCGCCTCGGTCTCGCGATTGGGGCTGGCGACGGAGCCGCTGTCGAGATGGTCGCGGCCGATCACCACCGGCGCCTTCAGCTCGCCCGAGGCGACCATCTCGTTGAAGGCGAGGCCGAGCCGGTGGCGCTGGCCGAGACCGACCCAGCAGATCCGCGCCGGCAGACCCTGGAAGGCGATCCGCTCGCGGGCCATGTCGAGCCAGCGATGGAGATGCGGATCGTCCGGGATCAGCTCCTTCACCCTGGCGTCGGTCTTGTAGATGTCCTCGGGATCGCCCGAGAGCGCCGCCCAGCGGAACGGGCCAATGCCGCGGCAGAAAAGCGGACGGACATAGGCCGGCACGAAACCGGGAAAATCGAAGGCATGGGTCACGCCCTCGTCCTTGGCAACCTGGCGGATATTATTGCCATAATCGAAGGTCGGGACGCCCATCTCCCGATAGGCGAGCATCGCCTCGACATGCTTTGCCATGGAGGCGCGGGCCTCGCGCTCGACCGTCTTCGGATCGCGCTCGCGCAGCTCTAGCCATTTCTCGACGGTCCAGCCGATCGGCAGATAGCCGTTAACGGGATCGTGAGCCGAGGTCTGGTCGGTCAGCGCGTCCGGCCTGATCCCGCGCGCCACCATCTCCGGCAATATCTCCGCCGCATTGCCGAGCAGGCCGACCGAAATCGGCACCGGGCTCTCGCGCAGCAGGTCCAGCGCCTCGTCGATCGAGGTCGCGCGATGGTCGAGATAGCGGGTCTCCAGCCGCTTCGCGATGCTGCTCTCCTGGCACTCGATCGCGATGCAATGCGCGCCGGCCATGACCGCGGCGAGCGGCTGGGCGCCGCCCATGCCGCCGAGCCCCGCGGTCAGGATCCAGCGGCCGCGAAGGTCGCCCTCATAATGCTGGCGGCCCATTTCGGCGAAGGTCTCGTAGGTGCCCTGCACGATGCCCTGGGTGCCGATGTAGATCCAGGAGCCGGCTGTCATCTGGCCGTACATCATCAGCCCCTTGCGATCCAATTCGTTGAAATGGTCCCAGTCCGCCCATTTCGGCACCAGGTTCGAGTTGGCAATCAGCACCCGCGGCGCGTCCTTGTGCGTGCGGAAGACGCCGACCGGCTTGCCCGACTGGACGAGCAGGGTCTGGTCTTCCTCCAGGCGCTGCAAGGTCGCGACGATCCGGTCGTAGCTCTCCCAGTCGCGCGCCGCCCGGCCGATGCCGCCATAGACGACCAATTCCTCTGGCGCCTCGGCGACGCCCGGATCGAGATTGTTCATCAGCATCCGCATCGCGGCTTCGGTGGTCCAGCTCCGGCAGCTCAATTCGGTGCCGGTCGGGGCCGCGATATGGCGGCTATTGTCGCGTCGAGAGTGCATGCAGCGTGTCTAGAAGCTGACAGGAGTTAAGTGAACCACCCCCGTAACCGTCATTCCAGCGAAAGCTGGAATCTCGCTTCTTAAAGGCAAAGGGATTCCAGCTTTCGCTGGGATGACGGTGATTTAGGCATCCTCGCCCGCGACGATCCGCCGCTCGGGGCCCTGCAGGCCGAGCCAGTAGCAAAGCTCCGCCGGCCGGCCGATCCGCCAGACGCAGAGGTCGGCGGCCTTGCCGGCGCTGACCGTGCCGATCTCGTCCTGCAGGCCGAGCGCGCGGGCGCCCTCGCGGGTCATGCCGGCCAGCGCTTCCTCCGGGGTGAGGCCGAACAGAGTGCAGGCCATGGACATCATCAGGGTCGGCGAGAGGACGGGCGAGGTGCCGGGATTGCAATCGGTGGCGACCGCCATCGGCACGCCGTAGCGGCGCAGCAGGTCGACGGGCGGCCGGCGCGTCTCCTTCAGCGCATAATAGGCGCCGGGGAGCAGCACCGCGACCATGTGGGCGCGCGCCATTGCGGCGACGCCCTCCTCGTCGACATGTTCGAGATGGTCGGCGGAGAGCGCCTCATAACCGGCGGCCAAAGCGGCGCCGTGCAAGTTGGAGAGTTGCTCGGCATGGAGCTTGATCTTCAGGCCGTGATCCCTCGCCGCCTCGAACAGGGCGCGGACCTCGTCGCGGGTGAAGCCGATCCCCTCGCAAAAGGCGTCGACCGCGCCGGCGAGCCCCTGATCGGCCGCAGCGGGGAGGATGGACTCGGTCGCCAGGGCGACGAACTCCGCGCGCCGGTCGGCGAATTCGGGCGGCAAAGCGTGGAGCGCGAGCAAGGTGGTCTCGACGCGGACCGCCTCGCTCTCGCCGAGCGCCCTGGCGGCGCGGAGCATCTTCAGCTCGGTGTCTATATCGAGGCCATAGCCGGACTTGATCTCGACCGTGGTGACGCCGCCGCGCATCAGCGCCTGGAGCCGGGGGCGCGAGGTCTCGACGAGATCGTCCAGAGTCGCCGCCCGCGTGGCCTTCACCGTCGAGGCGATGCCGCCGCCGGCTTTCGCGATCTCCTCATAGGTCGCGCCCTCGAGGCGCTGCTCGAACTCGCCGGCGCGGTTGCCGCCGAAGACGAGATGGGTGTGGCAGTCAACCAGGCCGGGGGTGACCCAGGCGCCGTGCAGCGCCTCGACGGTTCGCGCCTGGAAGCCGGCCAGCTCGGTCCGCCGGCCGACCCGGACGATCCGTCCGTCCTGGATGCCGACTGCGCCATTCTCGATCGCGCCGAACGCGCCCGGCACGGCCGGATCCATGGTGGCGATGTTGCAGTCGACGAGCAGGCGGTCCCACATGAGCCTGATCGTCATAGGTTGAAGTGCGGGTGCGCTTCAACCGGCGACGTGAATCAGGCTCACTCAAGGAATCGTGACCAGGATTCACGCCTCAGGCTGAAAGGCCTGAGACGATCCTGGTCATGCTCGCTTTCTAGTGGCCGAGACGTGTAAGGGCAAAGCATGAGCTGGACCTCGATCGCCGACCTGCTGACCGACGATGTGTCGGCGCCCGTGGCGCTGCTCGGCGCGCCGATGGAGGCGGGCTCGGTAACCCCCGGCCGCTGCGATCTCGCGCCCGGAACGCTGCGCAAGGCGCTGAGGCGGATCAGCAGCTGGGACATCGTCGAGGATATCGAGCTGGACGGGCTTCGCATCCATGACGCCGGGGATATACAATTGCAGGGGCTGATGCCCGCCGAGGGCTTCGAGGTCATTCGTGACTCGCTTGGCAATTGCACCGGCCGGCACGATCTCACCTTGTTGATCGGCGGCAACAATGCGGTGACCCGACCGGCGGCGCATGGGCTTGGCGTGCCATTGGCGGAGGTGGGCCTGATCACGCTCGACGCCCATTTCGACATGCGCGAGACCGACGAGGGGCCGCGCAACGGCAATCCGGTGCGCTGCCTGTTGGAGGACGGCCTGCCCGGCGCGAACATCTGCCAGATCGGCCTCGCCCCCTTCGCCAATACGCGCAGGATGTTCGAGGATGCCGACGCCGCCGGGATCGAGATCTGGGACATCGAGGCGGTGCGCGAGGCCGGGATCGAGGCGGCGATCGACGCCGCGCTCGAGCATCTCTCCCATGTCGAGGCGATCCTGGTCGATTTCGACATCGACGTGATCGACCGCGCCCAGCTGCCTGGCGCCCCCGGCGCGCGGCCGGGCGGGATGGCGGTCACCGACTTCTTCCGCGCCGCGCGCCGGCTGGCCGAGGAGGAGCGGGTGCGGGTCGTCGACCTCACCGAGTTCGATCCCAGCCTCGACCTTTCCGACATCAGCGCCCTGACCGCCGCGCGCTGGGTGGCGGAAATCCTAGCCGGCTATAGGATGCGCGGATGACCGGCACCGATCCCCAGCTCACCGAGGCGTTCAAGCTGGCGATGCGCCGGATGGCCGCGACGGTGAACGTGATCTCGATCTGCGTCGACGGCAAGCCGATGGGGATGACCGCGACGGCGGTCTCGGCCTTGTCGATGGATCCGCCGAGCCTGCTCGTCTGCGTGAATCAGGCGGCGTCCGTCCATCCGTGGATCGGGGATGCGCCCCATTTCAACGTCAACGTCCTGCATCGCGATCAGGCCGAGGTGGCGACGATGTTCGCGGACCGGAAGCTGGAGGCGCAGCGCTTCCTGACCGGCTGGGACAATGACTGCCTGACCCCGCCCCGGCTGCGCGACGCCCAGGCCTCGATCCTCTGTCGGCGGACCGAGCGCCATCGTTTCGGCACGCATTCGATCTTCATCGGCGTGGTCGAGGAGGTGATCACCCGCGAGGAGGTCGACCCGCTCATCTACCTGGACGGCAGGTTCGGCGCCTGCAGCTAATGCGCGAACAGGTTCGCGGGGTTGGCCATCGCCTTGATCTCCAGCGCGTTGCCGGAGGGATCGCGGAAGAACATCGTCGCCTGCTCGCCGGGCTGGCGTTTGAAGCGGATGGTCGGCGGGATGACGAAGTCGGTTCCGGCCGCTTCCAGCCGCCGCGCCAGGTCCTTCCAGTCCGCCATGGTCAGCACCAGCCCGAAATGCGGGACCGGGACAAAATTCCCGTCGACCGCATTGCCGGCCGCGCGCGCCCTCGCGTCCGGCACGAGATGGGCGACGATCTGGTGGCCGCGAAAATCGAAATCCACCCATTCGTCGGAGCTCCGGCCCTCCGGACAGCCGAGCAGGCCGCCATAGAAAGCGCGCGCCGCGGCGAGGTCGTGGACCGGGAAGGCGAGATGGAAAGGCGGCAAATCGCTCATGGCCGTTCCTTAGCGATTGCGGCGGGCCGTGGCCACCGCGCGGCGCTCCGGCTTGAAGCCGCGCCGGTAACGTGATTCCTGTGCTCATGGGGAGGCGCTCACTCGCATTGCTGGCGACGGCCGGGCTCGCGGCCTGCATGCCCGCGCAGCAGCGGCCGCGCACGGCGCCGCCGGTCGTCCATCAGCCGCCGGTTTCGGCGCCCCTGCACCGGCCGTCGGGCCTCGACGCGGTGATGGGCCGCGATGCCGGCGTGCTGATCGCTTTGTTCGGCGCGCCCGGTCTCGACGTGCGCGAGGGGCCGGCGCGCAAGCTCCAGTTCCTCGGGCCCGGCTGCGTGCTCGACGCCTATCTCTACCCGACGCGCCGCGGCGGCGACCCGGTCGTGACCCATGTCGACGCCCGCCTGCCCGACGGCCGCGACACCGACCGCGCCGCCTGCGTCGAGACGCTCAGCCGGCGCTGAGCTGCGCGAGGGCCCAGCGCGCCGCCTCGGCGACGACCATGTCCTCGTCCGTCGCCAGCCGCTCCAGCATGGGGATCAGCTCCGGCAGGCCGCTATTGCCCGCGGCGATGGCGGCGTTCCTGACCATCCGGTTCCGCCCGATCCGCTTGATCGGCGAGCCGGCGAAGACCTTGCGGAAGGCGGCATCGTCCAGCGCCAGCAAATCGGCGAGGCTCGGCGCGGCGAGCTCGGCGCGGGGCAGGAAGGCGCGGTTGGCGCGGGCGGCGTCGGCGAAGCGGTTCCAGGGGCAGGCCGCGAGGCAGTCGTCGCAGCCATAGATACGGTTGCCCATCGCCGCGCGGAATTCCTCGGGGATCGGCCCCTTATGCTCGATGGTGAGGTAGGAGATGCAGCGCCGCGCATCGAGCTGGAACGGCGCCGGAAAGGCGTCGGTCGGGCAGGCGGCGAGGCAGGCGGTGCAGCTGCCGCAGCGCACCCGATGGGGCGCATCCGGCTCCAGCTCCAGCGTCGTGTAGATCGCACCGAGGAACAGCCAGGAGCCGTCGGCCCGGCTGACCAGATTGGTATGCTTGCCCTGCCAGCCCAGCCCGGCCGCCTCGGCGAGCGGCTTCTCCATCACCGGCGCGGTGTCGACGAAGACCTTCACGCCCGCGCCAGCCGTCTCGGCAAGCCAGCGCGCGACCCGCTTCAGCGCTTTCTTGACCACGTCGTGATAGTCGGCGCCCTGGGCGTAGACCGAGATCCGGCCGCGATCCGGCCGGTCGGCCAGAGCGAGCGGATCGCCCTCGGGCGCGTAGCTCATCCCCAGCGAGATCACGCTCCGGACCTCGGGCCAGAGCCCGGCCGGCGAGCCGCGCCGCGCCGCCGTCTCCTCCATCCAGATCATGTCGCCATGCGCGCCCGAGGCCAGCCATTGGCTGAGACGCTCGGCCGTCTTCGGCGTGGCATCGGCGCGCGCGACGCCGAGCGCCGAAAAGCCCGCCTCGCGCGCTATTTCGCCCAGTGAGTCCCGAAGCTTTGACTTGCCTTCCAACACTTATTTCGCTTTACCCTTTTACTTGACCGGGGGGAGTCAGGTTTTCAGTGGGTGCCGCTTTAGCCATTGAGGCCAAAGGCCTTTTCAAATCCTTCGATGGCAAGACCGCGGTCCGTGGCATCGATATCGCCGTTCCCGAAGGCAGCATATACGGCATATTGGGGCCGAACGGCGCCGGCAAAACCACCACGCTCCGCATGCTGCTCGGAATCATCGAGCCGGATTCCGGCCGGCGCAGCCTGCTCGGCAATGACCGGCCGCTCGAAATGGCGCGGGTCGTCGGCTATCTGCCCGAGGAACGCGGCCTCTATCCGGCGATGAGGACCCGCGAGGCGATTGCCTTCATGGGCGCGCTCCGGGGCCTGCCGCTCGATGTCGGCCGCAAGCGCGCCGAGATCCTGCTCCAGCAAAACGGGCTCGGCGACTATGTCGACAAGCCGATCAAGAGCCTCAGCAAGGGGATGGCGCAGACCATCCAGCTGTTCGGAACGATCGTCCACAAGCCGAAGCTGATCGTGCTCGACGAGCCTTTCTCGGGCCTCGACGCGATCAACCAGGGCCGGCTCGAGCATATGATCCGCGACGAGGCGGCGGCCGGGACGACGGTGATCTTCTCCACCCATGTCATCCACCATGCCGAGCGGCTCTGCGAGCGGATCGCGATCATCGCCGGCGGCGAGGTGCGCTTCGAGGGGCTGGTCCGCGACGCGCGCGAGCGGCTTCGCCCGCAGGTCCGCCTGAAGACTCGCGCCGCGGACGGCAAGTGGCGCAGCGCCTTGCCGAAGGACGCCGCGCTCGAGGACGATCACTGGACCTTCGAGCTGCCGAAGACGGGGATCGAACCCCTGCTCAAGGCGCTGCTCGCCGGCGATGCCGGGATCGATGAACTCTCGGTCGAGCGGCGAGGCCTGCACGACGCCTTCGTGGCGATCGCCGGGGAGGGCGCGGCGCGCGAGATGGAGGCCGATGAAGCCGCCTCGATGGGAGATGCCGCATGAATCTGTGGGAATCCGCCTGGGTGATCGCGCGGCGCGATTTCGTCGCCTCGGTCTTTTCCCGCTTCTTCATCCTCTTCCTGCTCGCGCCCATCGTGCTGATCGGGTTCATGATCTTCTTCAACATCGCTGCCGAGCGGCAGGACCGGGCAGCGTCGCAGCCGGTGGTCGCCGTGGTGACCGACAGCGCCACCGCGACGGCGCTCGCGCAGACTCGCGTGCGGCTTGCCGGCGGGGCCGGCGAACAGAATTTCCCGATCCTGCGCAACGTTGATCCGGCCGAGGACGTGGCGGCGCAGGCGCAGACTTTGCTGGCCGACGAGGCCGGCAATTATACGGCGGTGCTCAGCGGCACCCTGGAGCACCCGGTGCTGACCGGCCCGATGCGCAGCGAGTTCACCACCAAGCGCATGCAATTGCTCGTCGACGAGAGCCGCCGCACCGCCGCGCTCGACGGCGCGCATGCCGCGCCGCAGCCGCTGGCGCTCGAGCGGGTGGTCACCGAGCAGGCGAGCGGCAACCTCGCCAACGGGCGGCGCTTGGTGGGCCAAGGCGCGCAAAGCCTGATCTTCGCCGTCACGATCATGCTGGCCACCCTGCTTCTGTCGACGCTGGTCGAGGAGAAGACGAACAAGATCATCGAGATATTGGCCGCGTCAGTGCCACTGGAATCGGTCTTTCTCGGCAAGTTGATCGCGATGCTCGGTATCTCCCTGGTCGGGCTTGGGCTCTGGACCGCGGTCATCGGCAGCGGCGCGCTGATCTTCGCTGAGCTCGCCTCCCATTGGATCTCCTTGCCGGATGTGAGCCCCGCCGTGGGTTGGCCGCTCTTCATCGTGTTCCTGCTGCTCTATTATACGATGAACTTCCTGATCCTCGGTGCCCTCTTCCTCGGCATTGGCGGGCAGGCGAGCAACATCCGCGAGGTCCAGACGATCTCGATGCCGGTGGTGCTCCTGCAGCTGATGGTGCTGCTCATCGCGATGAATGCGGTGCGGGGGGATCAGGGCCTGATGTACTGGTTTGCCTACATCTTCCCGTTCAGCTCACCGATGTCGATGATCGCGATGGCGGCCAAGTCCGGCACGCTCTGGCCGCATCTCGTCGCGCTCGTCTGGCAGGCCTTCTGGGTGCTGGTGATCGTGCGCATCTCCTCGCGCCTGTTCCGCCGGACCGTGCTCAAGTCCGCCAATACCGGCTCCTTCTTCAGGCTGAGCTTCTGGAAGAAGCCTGCGGCCGGCTAGGGCGCCGCGCCTTTCTGCTGCCAGAGCTCGAGCTTCACGCCGTCGCAGTCGAGGATCCAGGCGAAACTGCCATAATCCTCGTCCTGCCGGCCGAGAATCTCGATCCCCTTTTCCTCGAGCTGCGCGATCATCCCGTCGAGATCGTCGACGCGCAGGTTGATCATGAAGCCCGCGGTCGAGGGCGCCATGTAATCGGTCTCCTGCTTGAACGGACTGAGCAGGCTGTAGGGATCCTCCGTCCCTTCGTCGGCATAGCGGAAGGTCGCACCCCAGTCGCCGCCGATGCCGAGATTTTCCTGATACCAGGCCTGCGTCGCCGCCGGGTCCGCCACCTTGTAGAACACACCGCCAAGCCCCGTCACTCGCGCCATCGTTCGTCTCCCCTGGTTGCGAGTTCGTCATAGGCCCGGCCGACCCCGTCTGACCATCGTCCGAACGGGTGATTTGGCGCCGTCATCGCTGGTTTTCTTCGGCCGCGCCGGTGAAGACGGCGACGTAGACGGAGGTCTCGCCAATCCCCTTCAGCACCACGATCTGCTCGTCATAATCCTGCATCGCCCGGGTCTGGAAATACGTCGCCTCGGAGACCGCGACGCCGCCCGTCGGCGCGACGCTCTGCAGCCGGCTGGCGATGTTCATCGTGTCGCCCCAATAATCGTAGGCCAGGCGGGAGCTGCCGATCACGCCGCCGACGGCCGGACCGCAGTGGATGCCGATCCGCGCCTGCAGCGGCAACCCGGTCTCGGCGGCGATGGCGTCGAGCTCTGCAACGAGTTCGTGCGCGAACAGGATCGCCGCCCTGCTGTCCCGCCCCTGCGAGGCCATGCCCCCGATCACCGCCATATAGGCGTCCCCGATCGTCTTCACCTTCTCGATACCGTGCCGCTCCGCGCAGCGGTCCGCGGCCGAGAAGAAGGTGTTCAGCATCTTCACGAGATGGCCGGGCGAGAGGCGCTTGGAGAGGGTCGAGAAGCCGACCAGGTCGACGAAGATGGCGGTGAGGTCCGAGAAGCTGTCGGCCACCGCCTCGCCCGCCCTCAGTCGCGCAGCGACCTCCTGCGGAAGCACGTTGTAGAGCAATTCCTCGGTTTTGGCCCGTTCCGCCTCGAGCGCCCGGTTGGCGGCGAAAACCTTGCGGGCGCGCCGGTCCACGTCCCAGTTGAAGTAGAGCGCGAAGACGAAGAAGGTCGAGAAATTGGTGAGCGTGTAGACCCGGCTGATGTCGGTGATCCCGGACAGCGTCATGATCCAGAGCGCGAACAGCCCGAGCAGGATCAACGACCAGGCCAGGAAGAGCCGGAAGGTGCCGGCGAAGCCGACGCTGGCGAAGATGACCAGGATCGCCAGTTGCACCATCGCCATGACGTGGGGCGGAAAGCCGGTATAGGCGGCGAGCCCCGCGAGCACGAGCGCCAGCCACTTCATCGCTCCGGCCATCACCACGAAGACCGGCAGATCGAGCCACGGCCTGTCGAGATAGACCTGGGTGCGGGTGAGGAAGAAGAAACCGAGCATCGCGACGATGAAGGCGCCGGCCGCCTGCGTGTAGGCGATCACGCCCTCGCGCGGGAAGTGCATCGGATTGAGGACGATGTAGGAAATCAGGGTCGCGATCCCGATCACGATCAGCGCGCGGATCGCCTGTCCGCGCTCGATCCGCTCGGCGCGCAGGAAGGCGCGCTCGGTCTCGGCATCCGGGAAGCGTTGGAAAAGGCCGCCCATCGGTGCGGGAGGCTAAGGGGCTTCGTTCGCCGAGTCCATGACGCGGCTCAGCCCGGCGGCTTCGCCTTGAGGCAGAAAGCGCAGGCATTGTCGCCGCGGGCCATGCAGCTGCGATGCTCGACGTCGGCCTCGGCGAGGCCGCCGACCAGAGCGAGATCGAGCGCGCAAATCGCGGGATTGCCGGCCGCGAGGTCGTGATAGACGCAGTTCAGCGCCTCGATCACCGGCTCTTCGCCGTCGCGGAAGGCGGCCTCGTAGCCCAGCGTGCTCATCAGCCGGGCAACCGAGGCGCCGCGCTCCGCGAGCGTGCCGCCCTCGACGTCCCGCTTCATCCGCGCCGCCAGCCTTGTGCCCATCGCGGTCAGCGCATCGCCGACCCCGTCCTCGCCGCGCTCCGCCAGATCCTCGATCAGCAGCCGGGCGAGCAGGGCATAATGTTTGGGAAACAAGGCATGGCCGCGCTCGGTCAGGACATAGGGCCGGCTGGGGCGGCCGCCGGTCGAGGGTCGGGACGGAGCCAGGGCGACGATCCGGTCGCGCTCGAGTCCGGCGAGATGCTCGCGGATGGCGGTGCGGGTGATGCCGAGCCGGGCGGCGAGCTGGTCGACACTGAGCCCGTCCTTATGCTCGAGCAGGAGGCGAAGGATGCCCTGCCGTCGCTGCCCGATCACTTCCACTGCCGACATGACAGCCTTTGTAGGGCGGTCGCGGCCATCTGCAAGCGACTTCGAAAACTTTTAACAGAAAAAACTTTACAAAGTATCGCGCCCGTTCCAGCATGCGGGTTCAGAGGAGGAGAAAATCATGCTGGTCTATTCCGTCATCCTGTTCGCCGTCGCGGCCCTGTTCGGCCTCTATCTGATCGCCCGAGTCTTCGGCGGGCAGCTGCCGCCCTGGCTGCCGGTGATCCTGCACGGCCTGTTCGCCGCCTCGGGCCTGCTGATCCTGCTCTACGCCGCCTTCATCGCCGGCAATGCGCCGACGGCCGTGATCGTCGCGGCGGTGCTGCTGCTGATCGCCGCGCTCGGCGGCTTCACCTTGTTCAGCTTCCAGCTGCGCCGGCAGGTGCCGCCCAAACCGATGGCGGCCATTCACGCGCTCGGCGCGGTCGCCGGGTTCCTGACCCTCTGCGGCTCGGTGTTCGGGCTCATCTGAGCCGATGCGCCATCCGCTCCACCCGATGCTGGTCCATGTGCCGGTCGCCTGCTGGCTGCTCGCGCCGCTGAGCGACGGGGCGGCGCTGACGACCGGCTGGGTCGTGCTCTGGACGGTGTCGGCGCTGCTGCTCGGCGTCGGCGTCGGCTGGGGGGCGCTCGCCGCGACCGCCGGGGCGATGGATTATGCCCCCGCGCGCGCGGTGGCGCCGCGCCTGGTCAATGCGCACGTCGCATTGATGGGCGCGGCCTGGACGGTCGCCTTGCTTAGCCTGTTCGGCCGGATCGCGGACCAGCAGATCCTCGCGCCGCCGTCCTGGTGGGCGGTGGCCGCCTGCTTCGCCACCGCGGCTTTGATGGTCGCCGGCGCCTGGTGCGGCGGCGAGATGGTCTACGGCCGGGGCATCGGCGTCCAGCCGAGCGAGCGCTGATCAGCCGCCATATTCCTTCGCGGCCGCTTCCTTCAGCGCCTGTATGGCGAGGCGCCAGGGGAAGGGGCCGTGGCTGATCCGGGCGATTCCGGTGGCGGCGACCTCCTTCGTCGAGGGGGCGCCGGGAAAGGCCATGAAGTTCACCGGCAGCGGCGAGGCGGCGCAGAAACGCTCGAGCAGGGCAAGGTCGGCGAGCAAAGGCACGAAGAAGCCGCTGGCGCCGGCATCGGCATAGGCCCGCGCCCGCTCCAGCGCGGCCTCGACCATCGCCGAGTCGTGGGTCTCCGGCTTGGCCTTCAGGAAGATATCGGTGCGCGCGTTGATGAAGAAATCGGCGCCCACCGCCGCACGGGCCGCGGCGATGCGGGCGGCCTGGTCGGCGGTCGCGTGCAGGCCCTCGCCGCCGATGATCTGGTCCTCGAAATTGCAGCCGATCGCGCCAGTCGCCGCGAGCCGGGCCATGCTTGCCGCGACGCCCTCGGGCTCGACCGCATAGGCCCCCTCGAAATCGATCGTGACCGGCAGCTCGACTGCCTCGACCACCCGCGCCGCATTGGCCAGCGCAAGGCCGATCGGCAGCGCCTCCGCGTCGGTAAAGCCGTGCGCGCCGGCCACCGAGGCGCTGCCCGTGGCGATCGCTTTGGCGCCGGCGCCGGCCACCGCCTTGGCGCTGCCCGCGTCCCAGGCGTTGAACAAAATGACGGGATCGCCGGGCACGTGCAGAGCGGCGAAGGCGCGATATTTGTCGGACTGGGTCATGCCGCACCCTTAACGACAGGGCGGCGCGCCGTCCTCCCGAAACTTGCGGTCATCAATGGACGAAGCGGGCGACGACCTCGCGGTAGGAGCGGGAGACCTTCACCTGGGCGCCGCTGTCCAGCACCAGGAAGCATTCACCGTTGGTGTGCGGCTTCACCTGCCGGACCTGGTCCATGTTGACGATGGTCGAGCGGTGGACGCGCTGGAAGCGGCGCGGATCGAGCCGCTTGGCGAGATCCTTCATCGTCTCGCGCAGAATGAGCGTGTTGTCGCCCGTATAGATGCACATATAGTCGCCGGCGGCGTCGATCTTCTCGATGCTGTCGACGTCGACGCGGAAGATCTGGCCGCGATCCTTGATGTTGATGAGCTTCTCGTAGCGGTTGGTGGCGTGCGAGTCCGGGTCCGCCTGCTCGGCCATCACATTCTCCGCCGTCTCCGGCGCGACCTCGGCCAGCGCCTCCTTCAGCGCCGTCGCCTCCTCGACTCCGCGCTTCTCGGTGAGGCGGCCGCGGACCCGGTCGAGCGTGTCGGCGAGCCGGGCTTCGTCCACGGGCTTCATCAGATAGTCCACCGCGTCGGCTTCGAAGGCGCGCAGCGCATGGTCCGAATAGGCCGTCACGAAGACGAACAGCGGCGGCTCGACCTCCATCAGCCCCTGGATGACCGAGAAACCGTCGAAGCCCGGCATCTGGATGTCGAGGAACACCAGATCGGGCTTGTGGGTCTTGATCGATCGGATCGCCTCGCGGCCGTTCGAGCAGGTGTCGATGATCTCGACATCCTCGTGCGGCTGGAGGCGGAGTTGCAGCCCCTGGATGGCGAGCGGCTCGTCGTCGACCAGGATGGTGCGTATGGTCATTTCGGGTCCTCGGTTTCGATTTGATAGGGAATGTCGATGAAAACGCGGAAGCCCCCAGTGATATCCGATTGTGTCTCGAAGCGGTGGTTGTCGCCATAGGCCTGCGCCAGACGGTCCCGAATGTTCGCCAGACCGACGCCGGTCGATTGCTGCGCCCGCACATTGTAGAGCGCATCTGCGCCGGGGCCGGTATCCGAGACCGTGATGATCACCCGGTCCGCCTGCAGCCGCGCCTCGACCGAAATGTCGGCGCCTTCCTCCTGCGGCGTGACTGCATATTTGATGCCGTTCTCGATCAGCGGCTGGAGCAATAAAGAGGGAAGCTGCGCGTTCATCGCCTGTTTGTCGATGTGGAAATGCGGCCTCAGCCGCTCCTCGAAGCGCATCTTCTCGATCTCGAGATAGAGCTTCAGGGTCTCGACCTCCTGGGCGAGAGTCACCGTACCCGTACTCTCGTTGACCAGAGTGTAGCGCAGGAAGGAGGAGAGCCGCGACAGCATCGCGTTGGCGCGGTCGGTCTGCTTGAGGAGGACGAGAGTGGAGATGCTGTTCAACGTATTGAAGAGGAAGTGCGGATTGAGCTGGTAGCGCAGCATGGCAAGCTGGGCGTTGGAGGCCTGGCTTTCAAGGCGCAGCAGCCGGTCCGACTGCTCCTCGAGCAGGATGAAGAAGTTGATCGAATAATAGAGCGCCGACCAGGCGATGAGCAGCGACAGGGTGAACAGGATCGCGCCGAAGAAGCGCAGCCCCTCGGGCCTGACGCGCGGGTCGACGAAGGTGGCGATGCTCCAGGTCTCGATCGCCGAGAAGATGGCGGCGGCGACGGCGACGATCAGGATAGAGCCGACCCAGGTGTAGAGCGGCCGCATCTTGATCAGCCGCCGGTAGACGGAGGCCATGAGCAGGGTGATCGAATAGCCGGCCGCGGTCAGCAGCGCATTGTGGATGACGTAGGAGCCGATCTTCTCATTGGCGATGTTGGAGAGCGTGCGAAGGAAGAAATAGCCCGCCCAGCCGACCGACTGCAGGATCCAGAAGGCGCGGTTCTTGTCCTCGAAGAAGGGTTTGTCGCCGACCCGAAACGGGTTCCAGCCGCGCTTGCGCCGCTTCGGTGGCGGCGTGTCGGTGATCGAAACGGCGCTATTGGTTGTGGCCATTCGCGTCTCTTGCGGCGGCTGCCGTCGCCGCCCCTCTAGCCGGAAGCACCAGCATCGACCAGTCTCTCTGGTCGGTCACCCAAGTGGCCACGGCCCGGCGGACGTCCTCCGGAGTCAGCGCCCGATAATCGGCAAGATAGGAACGCACATTGTCGATTGCACGGGGGTCGCGATCCCAGTCCTCGAGCGCGTCGACCCAATAGGCATTGGTCGCGATCCGCCGCTCGATGCCGGCGAGGACCGGGTTGAGCGCCCGCTCGAACTCGTCGGGCCGGGCTGGATGGGCGGCCAGATCGGCGACGATCTCGCGCGCGATCCGGAAGAAGGTGGCGACCGAGGCGGGACGGATCTCGGCGGCGGCGTAGAACACGCCCCATTGCGGGAAGGTGTCGGCGGCCAGATGCGACGCGTCGGGTGCATAGGTGGCGCCCTCCTGCTCGCGCAGCCGGTCGAACAGCCTTGTCTCAAACATGTTGGCGGCGAGCGCGAGCGCCCGGCGCGGCCGGATATTCTCCTCGCCGCCGAGCGTCGACCAGCCGATCAGGGCATAGGCCTGGTCCGGATCGCCCTGGTGGGTGAAGCGGCGCGGCTCGGGATTGGGCGCGGGCGGGCTGAGCGCGGTCGCGCCCGGCGGGATCGCCGGCGCCGGGCGGCGCGGCAGCGCGCCGATCGTGCGGCGAACCGCCTCCACCGCCGCGTCGAGGCCGACATCGCCGACAATGATCACGTTGACCGGGCCCTGCGCGAGATAGGGAGCGAAGAAGTCGCGAAACTGCTCGACGGTGACCGCCTGCATCTCCGTCTTCTCGATCGGCCGCCAGCGCTGGTCGTTGGGCCGGATCACCCCGCCAAGCTCGCGCCCGGCGCGGGCGGAGGCCGAGGAGGAATTGAGATCGAAGCTCTCCACCGCCGCGGTGCGGAAGCGCTGCAGCAGCGCCGGGTCCCAGCGCGGCCGGACCAGCTTGGTGGCGAGGAAACGGAGCTGGTCCGGAAGGTCGGCGGCATTGGTCGCGCCGCCCAGCGCGAAGGCGTCCTCGTCGATCGCGAAGGAGAGGCCGATCCGCCGCCCGGTCAGCAGCCGCTCCATGCCGCTGAGATCGAGATTGGCGAGGCCCGAGGGCGCGACCAGGCCGGCCAGCCAGCCGAGCGACGGCCGGGTTGGCGACATGGCCGAGACGCCGCCGCCGAAGCGCAGCTGCACCGAGACTGAGCCGCTTTCATAATCGGTATGCTTGAAGGTGAGCGAGCTGCCATTGGCGAAGCGGACGATGGTGACGTCCATGTCCTCGATCCGCTGGCGCGAGACCACCCGACCCGGCGCGCCGAGCCTCGGCAGATCGTTGAACGTCACCCTTGTCTCGGCCTCGCGCTGCGCCGGCGCCGCCGCCCGCGCCGCGGCGAGGCCCTCGGCCAGCGCCGTCTCTCCCCCGGCGATCGGGGTCGGCGAGACGATCAGCATGCGCGGGCCGGAGCCGGTGAACATCGCCTGCATGGCCTGCTCGATCCGCGCCGGACTCATCTGCCGGGCATTGGCCTCGAAATTGTCGCGAACGGTGCGGGCATTGGCCACGACCGAGCCATTGTCCACGGCATTGACCATCTGCTCGGCCCAGACCTGGGACTGGACGGTCGGCTCGGCCTGCACGGCGCCGTCGGCGGCGGTGCGGATGTTGCTGAGCTCGCGCTGGATCTCCTCGGCGCTGGGCGGGGCGCGAAGCGCGTCGCCGACGATCGCATAGGCTTCGGTCAGCGCGCCGCGCCAGTCGCCGTCGCGGGCGAAGAGCGACATGGAGGTGGTGTTGACGATGTGGCGCGAGCGCGACGTGTCGACCGCGCCGCCGACGAAGGCGGAGGTGCCGCGTGCATGCGCCTCCAGCCGGCGGTTGATGATCTGCTGGGCCAAGGCCTCGGCGAGAAACAGCTCCTCGCGCGCTCGCGTGTGCGGCATCGCCTCCCAGGGGCGAAGCCAGACCAGGTTCACCGCCGTGGGCGAGCCCGGATAAGCGAGGTTGGCGACCGGTTGCGGCACTTCGGCGATGCTGCCGTAATTGGGCTCGGCGGGCGCCGGCCCCTCGGCGCGCCAGCCGCCGAAGCGGGCGCGGATCAGTTCCTCCATCATCGCCGGATCGGCATCGCCGACCATCACGACCGTGGTCCGCTCGGGCCGGTACCAGCGCCGGTAGAAGGCGCGCAGGCCCGGCGAGGTGGCGGCGTTCAGGGTCGCGTCGGTGCCGATCGTGTCGCGGTCGGCATAGAGCAGGCCGGCATAGAAGAGGCGCTGGCTGAGCTCGCTGATGCGAACCCCGATTTCGGGCCGCCGCCCCTTCTCGGCGAGGACGACGGGCCGCTCGGCCTCGACCGCGGCGGGCTCGATCCGGGCCTGGCTCATCATCTCGGCGAGCACGGCGAGGCTGGTGTCCAGCGGTTCGCGCGCGGCATGGGGCAGGTTCAGCACATAGACGGTGTTGGTCGCGTCGGTGCGGGCATTGGTGTCGGAGCCGAAGCTGGCGCCGAGCTGCTGCCAGATCTCCCGGGCGCGCCGGTCCGGATAGGTCTGCGTGCCGCGGAACAGCATATGCTCGAGGAAGTGCGCCCAGCCGCGCTCATTGTCCGCCTCGTGCAGCGAGCCGGCGTCGATCCGCACCCGGATCGAGACCTGGCCGGCGGGAAGGGCGTTGCGCCGCACCGCATAATGCAGGCCGTTGGGGAGGGTGCCGAACCGCCAGGCCGGATCGCGCGGAATGTCGCTGCCGCGATACAGCCAGTCCGCATCGCCCGCGCCCTGCGCGGCGGGCGCCGGCGCTGGTGCCGGCGGCTGGGCGAGAACGGGTCCGGCGAGGAGGAGGAACGCGAGGCTGGCGACACGAAGAAACTGCATCGGCGCCTTGTGGGCGGGACAGGCGGGAATGTCGAGCCGGACCACTCTTTTGTTCCGGCGGCCTTTTATGGCATGAAGCGATGGAGGGGGAGGCCATGCGGACAAGCGTGCTGGCGATAGCGGCTCTGGCGGGACTGGCGGCGGGACCGGCCCGGGCGGAATATCCCTGGTGGGTGATCGGCCAGCGGGACATCCACGCGGCCGGCGGCGACCGGCTGGTGATCCCCGTCAGGAGCGAGCGCCGCTTCATCTCGATGCGCCTCTGCGTCAAGCGCCAGGGGGTGAATTTCCGCCAGGTGGACGTGCGCTATCGCGAGGGCGGGAGCCAGACCTTCCAGATCCGCGGCGTCGTTCCCAATCAGAGGTGCAGCGGCGATATCGCCTTGCCTGACGGAGCGGGAACGCTGGCGGAGGTCGCCATCGTCTATGACAGCGGGGGTCTCGGCGCCCGCGGCGTCAGGCTGCAGCTGCACGGCCGCTGAGAGCTGAAGGCTCGGATCGCTTGACTCCTGCGAAGGACAGGCGGAACATAAAGTGAACAAAAGAGTCCGAGTCGCATGGCTGTTTCGCCTTCCTCCCGCCTCGACGCCCTGCGCGCCGAGATCCGCGCCATCGAGCGCGGCGGCCCGGTCGCGTCCGCGCGCCCCGTCCTGCCGTTCGGGCTGGAGGCGGTGGATTCGCGGCTTGCGGGCGGCGGGCTCCTGCCCGCTCTGCACGAGGCGGCGGCGGCCAGCCCCGCGCCGGGCGACGATGCCGCCGCGACCCTCTTCCTCGCCGCGCTCGCCGCGCGCTGCTCGCTTGCGGCCGGGACGGGGCAGGTGCTCTGGGCGGCGGCGCGACGGGATCTGTTCGCGCCCGGTCTCGCGCAGGCGGGGCTGACCCCCGAGCGGCTGCTCTTCGCCCAGTGCGGCGACGATCCGGAGGTGCTCGCGGTGATGGAGGAAGGGGTGCGCCACGGCAGCCTCGCCGGCGTGATCGGCGAGATCGGCCGTGCCGACATGGCCGCGACCCGCCGCCTCCAGCTCGCCGCCGAGGAGAGCGGCACGCCGGCTTTCCTGCTCCGCCGCTGGCGGAAGGCGGAGAGCGACCCGCTCGCCGCCCCGTCCGCCGCCTTCACCCGTTGGCGGATCGGCTGCGCCCCGTCCGCGGCTTTGCCGTTCGGGATTGATCGGTCCGAGGGGATCGGCCGCGCCCGTTGGCAGGTCGCGCTCGTCCGGCAGCGCGGCGGCCCACCCTATGACTGGCTGATGGAGGCTCCCGATGGCGAGGCTTGCTTCGCTCTTCCTGCCCCAATTGGCGATCGAACGGATCGTCAGGGCGGAGAAGAGAGGCGCGCGGCCTGAGGCGGTCTCCGCCCCGCTCGCTTCGACTTTCGCACAGAATCAGCCCAGCCCGGCTTCTCATCGAGAGGAAGGAAAGGGCATCAAGCCGGGCCACTGGCGGCCCGGCGCGCGCTGGGCGCGGGAGGCGGTGGTGCGGACCCGCTCGCTGCGCGTCGCCGAGAGCGCGCTGATCACCTGGGAGCGCGTCGGCAATCGCGACCTAGTGGCCGCCGCCTCTGCCGAGGCGCGGGCGCTGGGCATTGTCCCGGGCATGGCGCTCGCCAAGGCGCGCGTGCTGGTGCGCGGGCTCGACGTGCGGCCGGCGGACCGGGACGGGGACGAGGCCTGGCTGGGACGGCTCGGCCTGTTCGCGGCTCGTCGCTGGACCCCGCGCGCCGCGGTCTCGGGCCCGGATGGCCTCTGGCTCGACCTGAGCGGAGTCGCCCATCTGTTCGGCGGCGAGGAGGCGATGGGTCGCCGGATCCTTGCTTTCTGCCGCCGGCTCGGCTTCAGCGCTCGCCTCGCCGTCGCCGGCAGCACGGGCGCGGCCCATGCGCTGGCCCGGTTCGGCGGCCGGCCGCTCATCCTCTGCCCGCCGGGGGACGAGGCGGAGCTGCTGGCGCCGATGCCGCTGGCGGCGCTCCGGCTGGAGGAGGAGGCGCTCGGCGCCGCGCACCGGCTGGGCCTGGAGCGGATCGGCGAGCTGCTCGCCATGCCGCGGGCGCCGCTCCAGCGCCGCTTCGGGGAAGCCTTGCTGACCCGGCTCGATCAGGCTTTGGGCCGCGCCGGGGAGCCGTTCGAGCCGATCGTTCCCGAGGCGCCGCCCTCCGTCCTGCTCCGCTTCCTCGAGCCGATCGCCACCGCCGAGGCGATCGCGGAGGCGAGCGGCGAGGCGGTACGTCGGCTGGTGCCGCTGCTGAGCGAGGCGGGGCTCGGCGTGCGCCGCCTCGTCCTGCTCTGCGAACGCGTGGACAATGAGATCCAGCCCGTCCTCGTCAGCACCGCCCGGGCAACGCGGGACGGCGCGCATCTCCACAAATTGCTCTCAGCGAAGATCGAGACGATCGAGCCCGGCTTTGGGATCGAGCGGCTTCGGCTCGTCGCCGCCCGCATCGAGCCGCTGCCCGCTCAGGCGGTCGAGGGCGAATTGGCGGGCGCCCGGCCGGTGCCCGATCTCGCCATGCTGATCGACCGCCTCGCCGCCCGGCTCGGCGCGCGGCGGGTCCATCGCCTGGGCGCGGTGGAAAGCGACCTGCCCGAGCGCAGCGTCCGCATGCTCGCGCCGCTGGCGACGCCGGCAAGCTGGCCGTCCTGGCCGCGGCCCGTGCGCCTGCTCTCCCCGCCGGAGCCGGTGGACAATGTCATCGCGCCGCTTCCCGACGGCGCTCCGGCGCGCTTCCGCTGGCGCGGCCGCGCCTATCGGGTCACCGCCGCCGACGGACCGGAGCGCCTCTACGGCGAATGGTGGCGGCACGAATGCGAGCAGGCGGCGATCCGCGACTATTTCCAGGTCGAGGACGAAGCCGGCGCGCGCTTCTGGCTGTTCCGCAAGGGCGATGGCGAGGACAAGGCGACCGGCGACCTCAGCTGGCACATGCACGGGCTGTTCGCATGACCTTCCCGTCCACCAGCTATGTCGAGCTCCAGGTCGCGAGCCATTTCAGCTTCCTGCGCGGGGTGTCGAGCGCGGAGGAGCTGTTCGCAGCCGCTGCGGCGCTCGGCTATCCGGCGCTGGGCATCACCGACCGCAATACGGTGGGCGGGCTGGTCAAGGCTTTGCGGGCAGAGCGGGAGACGGGTGTCCGCCTCGTCGCCGGCTGCCGGCTCGATCTGATGGACGGCAGTTCCCTTTTGGTCTGGCCCGAAGACCGCGCCGCCTGGTCGCGGCTGACCCGATTGCTCAGCACCGGCAAGGGGCGCGTCGACCGCAGGAAAGGCGAGAAAGGGCAATGCTTCCTCCACTGGGAGGATGTCGCGGCGTGGAGCGACGGGCTGGTTGCAGCGCTCATTCCCGACGAAGCGGACCGCGTCGCCGACATCGCGCTCGCCCAGATGGCGGACATTTTCGGCGACCGCGCCCATCTCGCGCTCACCCATCGCCGCCGGCCCGGCGAGATGAAACGGCTGCACGCGCTGGATATGCTCGCCCGGCGGCACGGGATGCACGGCCTTGCCACCGGCGACGTGCTCTACGACAGCCCGGACAAGCGCATGCTGCAGGACGTGGTCACCGCGATCCGCGAGCATTGCACGATCGACGAGCTCGGCTTCCGAAGAGAGCGTTTCGCCGATCGCTATCTGAAGAGCCCGAAGGAGATGGAGCGCCGGTTCAGGCACTTCCCCGATGCCATCCGGGCGACGGCGGACATCGCCGAGCGCTGCACCTTCTCGATGCGCGAATTGAGCTATCAATATCCCGACGAGGTCGTGATGGCAGGTCGGACGCCGCAGGAAGCGCTGGAGAAGATGGCGCGCAACGCCTTGCGCGCGAAATTCCCCGCCGATCCACCGCAAGCCTATGCCGACCTGCTCGAGCATGAGCTGAGGCTGATCGACCAGTGGGGCTACGCGCCCTATTTCCTCACCGTCAATTCGGTCGTACAGTTTGCCAGAAGCCAGAAAATCCTCTGCCAGGGCAGGGGCTCGGCCGCCAATTCAATCACTTGCTATGTACTTGGCATCACCTCGATCGATCCGATCGAGCGCAGCCTGCTGTTCGAACGCTTCCTCTCCGATGACCGGAACGAGCCTCCCGACATCGATGTCGATTTCGAGCATGAACGGCGCGAGGAGGTCATTCAGTGGATCTATGAGCATTACGGCCACCAGCACGCCGCGCTGACCGCGGTTGTCAGCCGCTTTCGTACGCGTGGCGCGGTGCGTGAGGTCGGCAAGGCGCTCGGACTTTCCGAGGACGTGACCTCGACGCTTTCGGGCCAAGTCTGGGGCTGGTCGAACGAGGGGGTAGCCGAGAAACATGTGGCCCAGCTCGGCCTCGACAGGAACGACCCTCGGCTGGCGCTGACGCTAGAGCTTAGCCGGCAGCTGATCGGCACGCCGCGCCATCTCAGCCAGCATCCGGGCGGCTTCGTCCTCACCCATGACCGCCTCGACGACATCGTGCCGATCGAGCCGGCGACGATGGTCGACCGTTGGGTGATCGAATGGGAGAAGGACGATCTCGAGGAATTGAAGATCATGAAGCTCGACGTGCTCGGGCTGGGCATGCTCGGCTGCATGCGCCGCGCCTTCGATCTGCTCGACGAACATAAGGGCCAGCGGCTCGATCTCGCCTCGGCAGAGATGCAGACAGACGATCCCAAGGTCTTCGACATGCTCTGCGATGCCGACACGCTCGGCACCTTCCAGATCGAAAGTCGGGCCCAGATGTCGATGCTGCCGCGCCTGCGCCCGCGTAAATTCTACGACATCGTCATCCAGGTCGCGATCGTCCGGCCCGGGCCGATCCAGGGCAATATGGTCCACCCTTATCTGCGCCGCCGCGAGGGCAAGGAGGCCGAGGAATATCCCTCGGAGGAATTGCGGGAGGTGCTGGAGAAGACCAAGGGCGTGCCGCTCTTCCAGGAGCAGGCGATGAAGGTGGCGATCGTGGGCGCGGGCTTCTCGCCGGCCAAGGCAGACGCGCTGCGCCGCTCCATGGCCACGTTCAAGACCACCGGCGGGGTCAGCCATTTCCGCGACGACATGATCAGCGGTATGCTCGCCAAGGGTTACGACCAGGACTTCGCCGAACGCACCTTCAAGCAGATCGAGGGGTTCGGCAGCTACGGCTTCCCCGAGAGCCACGCGGCGAGCTTCGCGAAGATCGCCTACGCCTCGTCCTGGATGAAATATTATCATCCGGACGTCTTCTGCGCGGCTCTGCTCAACGCCCAGCCCATGGGCTTCTACGCGCCCGCCCAATTGGTCCGCGACGCGCGCGAGCATGAGGTCGAGGTGCGGCCGGTCTGCGTGAACCGGAGCCGGTGGGACTGCACGCTGGAGGAAAGCACCGGCGGCAAATATCTCCCGCTCCGCCTCGGCTTCCGGCAGGTGAAGGGGCTGGCCAACGACCATGGCGCGATGATCGCCGCCGCCGCCATGGATGCGCCTTTCACCTCGATCGACGATGTCTGGCGCCGCTCGGGCGTGCCCGCGGCGGCGCTCGAGAAGCTGGCCGACGCCGACGCCTTCCAGGCGCTGGGGCTCGACCGGCGGCAGGCGCTCTGGAAGATCCGGGGGCTGGGCGGCGGCAAGCCGCTCCCGCTCTTCGCCTTCGCCGATGCGCGGGGGCAGGAGCCCGAGGTAAAGCTGACCCCGCTGACCGCGGGCCGCGAGGTGGTCGAGGATTATCGCGCGGTGCAGCTCAGCCTGCGCGACCATCCGGTGAGCTTCCTGCGCCGCGAGCTGGAGCGGCGCGGGATCGCCCCCTGCGGCACGCTCAAGGACATGAAGGACGGCGCGAAGGTGCGGGTCGCCGGCATCGTCCTGGTCCGCCAGCGGCCGGGCAAGGGCAATGTCACCTTCATCACCCTGGAGGACGAGACCGGCATCGCCAATGCCATCGCCTGGCAGCGCATCTTCGAGGCGCACCGGCCGATCATCCTCGCCTCGGCGATGATCGCCGTGCACGGCCAGTTGCAGAAGGAAGGCAAGGTCATCCACGTGGTCAGCGAGCGGATCGAGGATCTGACGCCGCTGCTGACCACGGTCGGCGACCGCGATTTCCCGCACCGCACCGGGCCCGGCGACGGCGCGCGGGGCGGCGGCCGCGATCCCCGCGATCCGCCCGAACGCGCCGCCATCCTCGCCGGCCGCGATGGCGGCATGCGGATCAGGTCACGCGACTTCCACTAGTCGCTCAATTCCTTGATCCGCCGGTCGAGCGCCGCCAGGCCCCTGCCGGACTCGAGGAAGGATTTGAGGCTCGAGAGAACCAGCGGCCAGCCCGACGAGACACCGGCGCGCATGCCCGGTTCGTTGAGTTCGCTGTGCGTTACGACCAACTTCGATTCCTCGCCCATCGGCGTGATCTCATAGGTCACGCGGGAGGTCCTCGCGGCATCACCCTCATCGTTCGGGGCATGCCAGCTGGTGACCAGCCGATGCGGCGGATCCACCTCGATCACCTTGCCGGCAACGTCGACCTCGCCGCCGGGGCCGACGCGGACATGCTCCCAGCGCGAACCCGGCTGCCAGTCGGAGCGGTTCTCGTGACCCCAATATTTCCGGGTGATGTCGCTGTCGACGAGGGCGTTCCAGACCCGCTCGGCGGGCACCGCGATATAGACGGTATAGACGAACTCAGGTGCGGACATTTCTCTTCTCCTTCGGATGGGCGGCGGCGCCTTCGAGCTCCGCCTTGAGGTCGGTCAGGCTTTCCACCCGGGCATCCTCGAACTTCCCGACCCAGCGCTTCACGATCTCGCCGATCGGCACCGGGTTCAGATAGTGAAGCTTCTCGCGCCCCCGCCAATGGACGGAGACGAGATTGGCGGCCTCGAGGATGGCGAGATGCTTGGCCACCGCCTGTCGCGACATCGGCATGCCGGCGGCCATCTGCGACAGCGTCTGCCCGCCGGCCTGGAACAACCGGTCGAGCAAAGCCCGGCGACTCGGATCGGCAAGGGCGCGGAAAACCTCTTCCATGGGCACCCTATATGCAACCATATAGTTGCATGTCAAGCCCGGGACCGGCCTTGCCGCCCCCGGGGCCAGCCCCTAAGTGCGGAAAGCCTTTCGGAGAGTCTCATGCGTATTCCCCTCATCGCCGCCCTTCTTCTCGCCGCGACGCCCGCTTTCGCCCAGCAGCCGGGTCAGCCCCAGCTCGGCGCGCGCACCCGCTCGCCCGAGCAGATGATGGGCGCGGTGAGCCGGCTTTCGCCCGAAGAGGAGATGCGCCAGCTCGCTGCTGCCGCCGACGCGCATCCGCTCGGCACGGCCGAGAATCCGGTACGGGTCGGCGGGCCGGAGGGCGAGCGCGCCTATCTCGGCCGGCTGCTTTGCGCGGATGGCGCCCAGCCCCGGATCGGCCCGCGGCGGGAGGCCGGGGTCGGCGCTTTCGGCTCGGTGGTCGGCGCCTATGAGCTGAGCTGCGCCGCCGGGACCAGCCGGGTCGTGTTCGACATGTATCATGAAGAGCATGTCGAAACCCGCGCTCCGGCGGGCTTCACGCTTCGGCCCTGACGCGGCGAAGGGGAGGGGATGGTTCGCAAGGCGCTTCGCTGGCTCGGCACTGCCTTGCTGTTCGCGCTGGTGGCGCTGAGCTTCGCGCCGACGCTGGTCCCGCCTTTCCTCGACCGGATTTATTATAACGGCCCGGTCAGCGACCATTTTGACGGCCATCGCTTCTTCAACCCCGGCACGCGCGAGCCGCCCCGGCTCGACCCGCGCCGCCTGTTCAACCGCTGGCTCGCCACCGAGGGTCCCGCCTGGCCGGAGAGCGTGCCGGTGCAGCAGAGCGTGCCGCCAGGGACCGTGGCCGGCGACGAGATGCGGGTCACCTGGATCGGCCATTCGACCGTGCTGATCCAGGTCGCCGGGCTCAACATCCTCACCGACCCGATCTGGTCGGAGCGCGCCTCGCCTTTCTCCTTCGCCGGCCCGAAGCGGGTGCGCGCGCCCGGCGTCCGCTTCGAGGTTCTGCCGCATATCGATCTCGTTCTCGTCAGCCACAATCATTACGATCATCTGGATCTGCCGACGCTGCGGCGGCTCTGGGAGCGGGACCGGCCGCTGATCGTCACCAGCCTCGGCAACGACACGATCCTGCGCGGCGAGGGGATCGAGGCGGTAGCGCGCGACTGGGGCGGGGTCGTGCCGCTGGCCGGCCGCGGCGAGGTCGTGGTGCTGCGCAATCATCATTGGGGCTCGCGCTGGGGTTCGGATCGCAACCGGGCGCTCTGGTCGGCCTTCGCCGTTCGCACGCCCCGGGGGAACATCTTCTTCGGCGGCGACACCGGCTGGGGCGACGGGAGCTGGGTGAACGAGGCGGCGGGCGCCGGCCCCTATCGGCTCGCGATCATCCCGATTGGCGCCTATCTGCCGCGCGACGTCATGCAGAACAGCCATGTCGGCCCGGACGAGGCGCTGCGCATCTTCCACGGCCTGAATCCGGTCATGGCGCTCGCCGTGCACTGGGGCACCTTCCAGCTGGCCTTCGAGACGATCGACGGACCGCCGAATTTGCTCCGTGCGCTCGAGCAACGGGAAGGACTGCGGCCCGGCCGCTTCGTCGCGACCGAGGTCGGCCGGCCGTTCAGCGTTCCGGCACGATGAGCCTCAGCGCCTTCGGCCTGATCCGGTAGCGAAGCGGCGTTTCCATCCGCTCGGTCTCGCCGTCGGCGGACAGGGTGAGAACGCCGCGGCTGGAGCTGATCTCCGCCTCGGTCACATAAGCGGTGATGAAGTCGCGCTGCTGGTCGAGCCTGCCGAAAACGCCGCGGATGCCGGCCCAGAAGAGGTGCAGCCGGCTCCGTGCCCGGATCGCGTAGAGGCAGAGTTCTCCCTCGTCGAGCCGCTCGCGCCGGCCGAGCCCGAACAGGTTTACCTGGTAGCGATTATTGCCGATGAAGAGCAGGGGCGTGCGGATCGGCGCTTCCAGACCCGGCGCGCTGATCCAGAGGCGGTGGCGGCGGAAGTGACGGAGGGACGTGATGCTTGCCGAGAGCATCGCCATCCGCTTCGAGCGGCCGCGCCGGTCCTGCTCAAGCTCGCGAAGCATCACCATCTCCGGATAGAGACCGACCGCGCTGTTGTTCACGAACACCCGGCCGTTCACCTCCGCGACGTCGATCTCCCGGATCTGGCCGGCCGCGATCACCCTGGCGGCTTCCTCGATCTCCATCGGGATGCCGGCATCGCGGGCGAGATGGTTGAGCGTGCCGAGCGGGAGGATGCCGAAGGCGCGGCCGGTATCCGCGAGATGGCCGGCGGCACAGCTCAGGGTGCCGTCGCCACCGCCGGCCACGACGGCGTCGAGCCCGGGCGCCGTCGCCGCTTCCTTCATCGCCTCGAAGATGTCTGCCGAATCCGTCATGCGGACGTCGGCTTCGACGCCAGCCGCCTCGAAGGCCGCGACGATCCGCGCTTCCTCGTCCTCCGAACCCTTCAGGGTGCCGCCGCCGCGGTTGACGATCACCCTGATCTTCATGCGTGAACCCTAGGCAGGGCCGGTCCGGAACGCGCAGAACTTGTTGCCTTCGGGATCGCGGAAATATGCGCCGTAAAAGGCCTGCGGCCCTTCGGGCGAGCGCAGGCCCGGCGGGCCCTCGCAGCTGCCGCCAAGCGCCAGCGCCTTGGCATGGAGGGAGTCCACTTTCTCACGGCTGTCCAGAACGATGGCGGTCATGTTGCCGTTCCCGGCCGTCGCCGGCGCGCCATTATAGGGCTTGCAGACTGCAATCCCCGCCTGCCCCCAGCCGGTGCCATAAAGCGTGAAATTGTCGCCGAACTCCATCAGCCGGCCGGCGCCGATCGAGCCGAACAGGGCGTCGTAATAAGCGCGGGCCTTGTCGAGGTCGTTCGACCCCAGGGTGACATAGCCGATCATCTTTTCCCTCCCTCCAGCGGTTCGTGGCTCAGCCCGGGCAATCGCCGCCGCGTCGTCCGATCAGCCTAGTTGCCACGCGGACAGGGAAAGACGGCATGCAGCTGACGGCCGCGACTTCGAAAAGCGTGGCCGTCAGCTTCATTCTGCCTCCCGTCAGGAGCGCGGCTGCGGCGGCGCGGCCGGCGCCGACTGCGGCGGCGACGCCGGCTCGGGTATCGGCATGGCCGGCATGGCAGCCGGCGGCGGCGCGGTGCAGTCGCCGATACGACGGCCGCGCAGGCGCTGGACCCGGCGCATCGTGCCCTGGGTGGCGGTCGGGTTCGTCACCTCTTCCGAGATCGTCGCGTTGAACGTCGTCGCCGAGTAATTGCCCTCCAGCGTGAGCGTAACGGCCGGCTGGCCGGGGCCGGCGGGACACTGAACCTTGGTCCGCATCACGCCGCCAGCATAGGTCTCGTCGCTGACGACGCAGTTCGGCGGCGCGCGCCGCATGTTCTGCACGAAGTTGTGGGCCTCATCGTCGGAGAGGCACTGGGCAGGCGAGGACTGCACGATGCCGATCTGGTTGCGCGCCTGCGCCTGCTGTTCGGCCATCGAGGCGGGCAGCTCCACGCTGACGAGCTGGGTGGTCACCTCCCACTGGCCCGCCTGAATCTGGCTCGCCTTCGGCGCGCAGCCCGTCATGGCGGCAAGCGCCAGCGGCGTTAGAAAAAGCACTCTCTTCATCAAGGTCCCCTTGTCGGATTCGTCACGGATAAGCGTGCGTCGCCCTTTGTCGCATATGGCCGCACGAGGCAATGACGAGATCGCGCGCGACAGCGCCCATGTCTCGCCTGGCCTCCAAGACCCTGGTCAGGGCTCATCCGTGACGGAGGAGACGCGTCAGTCGAGCGTCCTACCCGGCACCGCCCGGGCAGTCGCCCGTGCGGCGGCCCTGGAGCGTGGCGCTGGTGCGCACGGTCCGCGGCCCGCCCGGAGGCGCATTGGCCATCGTGATCTCGGCGGTGATGCGCGCTTCCATCGTCGTCGCCGTATAGGTGCCTTCCATGCGGGTCGCGACCTGGCCTTGCCCGCCCGGCGCCTGACAGGTGCCCACGAGCCGCATCGTGCCGCCGGAGAAGGTCTGGTCGGTGAAGTTGCAACCCGAGCTCTGGCTTGCGCTCATGATGCTGGCACCCGGATTCGCAGCCTCCTGCGGGGTCACGCAGCGATTCTGGGTCTGGCGTTGCCGCGCCGCCGCGGCGCGCATCGCCTCCGCCATTTCGGGCGGCGCGCCGGGCGCCTCGATGTTGGTGACCTGGGTGACCATTTCCCACTGGCCGGGCTGCAGCGAGACCGACCCGCCGCCGCCTCCGCCGCCACGGTTACAGCCGGCAGTGACGGCGATCGCGGCGATGCTCACCGCAACAAAAACTGAGCGCTTCATGAAAACCCCCTTTGGCTGGCTTCGGATTCGCTTCTTCTGTCATTACGTGTCCGATTATCTTCGGCGTGGCAACCGTCGACGTTGCGTGCGCGTGTCGGCGAGACCATATCCGCGGCATGGCGATCACCATCCGCACCAGCCTGGAAGAGCCCGAAACCGGCCAGACTTTCATCCCCCACCGGCCCGAACGGCCCGCCAAGGCGGAAGGGGGGAAGCCGTTCAGGATCGTCTCCGACTACGAGCCCGCGGGTGACCAGCCGCAGGCGATCGAGGAACTCGTCCAGCAGTTTCGCGAGGAGGAGAAGACGCAGGTGCTGCTCGGAGTCACCGGCTCGGGCAAGACCTTCACCATGGCCAAGGTGATCGAGGCGCTCCAGCGGCCGGCCCTTGTCCTCGCGCCGAACAAGATCCTCGCCGCCCAGCTCTATGGCGAGTTCAAGAGCTTCTTCCCCGAAAATGCGGTCGAATATTTCGTCTCCTATTACGATTATTACCAACCCGAGGCCTATGTGCCGCGCTCCGACACCTACATCGAGAAGGAAAGCTCGGTGAACGAGGCGATCGACCGGATGCGCCACTCGGCCACCCGGGCACTGCTTGAGCGGGACGACGTGATCATCGTCGCCTCGGTGTCCTGTCTCTACGGCATCGGCTCGGTCGAGACCTATTCGGCGATGATCTTCGACCTGAAGAAGGGGCAGAGCGTCGACCAGCGCGAGATCGTGCGCAAGCTCGTCGCGCTTCAATACAAGCGGAACGACCAAGGCTTCGCCCGCGGCAATTTCCGGGTGCGCGGCGACAATCTGGAGATCTTCCCGTCCCACTACGAGGACAGCGCCTGGCGGATCAGCTTCTTCGGCGACGAGATCGAGGAGATCGTCGAGTTCGACCCGCTGACCGGCAAGAAGGCCGCCGCGCTCGATTATGTCCGGGTCTATGCGAACTCGCATTATGTCACGCCAGGCCCCACCCTGAAGCAGGCGATGGAGGCGATCCGCTTCGAACTGGCCGAGCGGCTGAAGGAATTGCAGGCGGAAGGCCGGCTGCTGGAGGCGCAACGGCTGGAGCAGCGTACCAATTTCGACCTGGAGATGATCGCCGCCACCGGCTCATGCGCCGGCATCGAGAATTACAGCCGCTTCCTGACCGGCCGCCTGCCGGGCGAGCCGCCGCCGACCTTGTTTGAATATCTGCCCGAAAACGCCTTGCTGTTCGTCGACGAGAGCCACCAGACGGTGCCGCAGATCGGGGCGATGGCGCGCGGCGACCACCGGCGCAAGATCACGCTCGCCGAATATGGCTTCCGGCTGCCCTCCTGCATCGACAATCGGCCGCTGCGCTTCAACGAATGGGACGTGATGCGGCCGCAGACGGTCGCGGTCTCGGCGACGCCCGGGCCATGGGAGCTCGACCAGTCGGGCGGCGTCTTCGTCGAGCAGGTGATCCGCCCGACCGGGCTGATCGACCCGCCGGTCGAGATCAAGCCGGTCGAGGATCAGGTGGACGACCTGATCGTCGAGGCCAGGGCCGCGGCCGCCAAGGGCTATCGCACGCTCGTCACCACGCTGACCAAGCGCATGGCCGAGGATCTGACCGAATTCCTCCACGAGGCGGGCCTGCGCGTCCGCTACATGCATTCGGACGTCGAGACCCTGGAGCGGATCGAGCTGATCCGCGATCTCCGGCTCGGCGTCTATGACGTGCTGGTCGGCATCAACCTGCTTCGTGAGGGGCTCGACATTCCGGAATGCGGCTTGGTCGCGATCCTTGACGCGGACAAGGAGGGTTTCCTGCGCTCGGAGACCAGCCTGATCCAGACGATCGGCCGCGCCGCCCGCAACGTCGAGGGCAAGGTCATCCTTTATGCGGACCGGATGACGGGCTCGATGGAGCGGGCGCTGAACGAGACCGGCCGCCGTCGCGAGAAGCAGGAGGCCTATAACGCGCTTCACGGCATCACCCCGACCACGATCAAGCGCGACATCGCCGACATCCTGAAGGACGTTTCCAATCGCGACAGCGTCATGGTCGACACGGGCGACGACGACCGGCCGCACCTCGTCGGCCACAATCTCCGCGCCTATCTCGAGGATCTGGAGAAGCGCATGCGCAAGGCCGCCGCCGATCTGGAATTCGAGGAGGCCGGCCGGCTGCGCGACGAGATCCGCCGGCTCGAGGCCGACGAGCTCGGCGTCGCCACCGAACCGAGCCGAGCGCCCATCGTCGGCCATTCCACCGAAGGCAAGCCCGGCACGCGCAAGGGCAAATACGGCAAGGTGCAGAGGAAGTGGCGTTGATTCTTAGCGCGTAACGCTCTATATGATCTTATAGAGCGGAGGCGGCAATGCAGATTGAGATTGATTTCGAGGTCTTCAAAGAACTCACCGCAAGGCGCAGGCACGAGGGACACTCCTATAATGCAGTACTGCGGGAACTGCTTGGGTTGCCCCAGACTACCATCGATCGAATGGGGGACACTGTTGCGCCTCTACGAGCATTGGCAGGGGGAGGAGGTAAGAGTTTTGCCCTGCGGGCCGGGAGCCTTCCTGAAGGGACCAGACTGCGCGCCATTTACAAGGGAACCGAACATCTAGCTGAGATTCGAAATGGAAGATGGTTGGACGATCAGGGAACTGAGCATAGCAGCCCTTCCGCAGCGGCAAGCGCGATCTCCGGAACAAACGTGAATGGCCTTCGCTTCTGGTACGCTAGGCGACCTCAAGACAGCGAATGGCAGCGCCTCGATATCCTGTTGGCGCGAGCATGATCCGCAACTTTGCCGACGAGGAGACAGAACGCATCTGGGCTGGCGGGCGCAGCCGCAAGCTGCCGACCGACATCCAGCAGACAGCTCGTCGCAGACTGCGCTATCTCCACCGCGCCAAGGCTCTCCAGGATCTGCGCGTTCCGGGTGGCAACCGACTGGAGCAGTTGAAAGGCTTTACCCCTCCACGATATAGTATCCGCATCAACGATCAGTGGCGGATCACCTTCCACTGGTCGGACGGAGACGCGGAGGATGTCCGGATCGAGGACTATCACAGGGGATGAGGACCGGTTGGATAACGTCCATCCGGGCGACGTCCTGCGTCACGATTTCCTGATCGGCAGTGAGATACCCGTGGCGGAAGTGAGCGCCGCCGCCGGTATCGACACGGCCCGGCTGGTTGCGCTCCTGGATGGGCGCATCAATGTCGATGCGGAGCTCGATCTTCGGCTCTCCCGCTATTTTAGCCTGTCCGAAGGCGTTCTGCTCGGTTTGCAGAACGACTATGACCTCGAGGAGGCCAAGCGAGCGGCGAACGGGGACTTGGACAGGATTACCCCTCGCGCCGCCTGAAGAACCGCCCGCTCGCCCGCCGAGCCAGCATAGTCCGCAAGCTCAAATCGACGTGCGCATCTATCGCCCAATTTGGCGGTGCCCTGGACAATGGTTGATCCAGATCAAGTAAATTGGCCGGTGTTGGTAATGAATCCTCAGCAATTACCGTGGCATAATCGGAGTCCCGAACCGACAGGGGATTTCCGAATGCACGAGATACGGTCGCAAATCGAAACGGGCGCCAAGCCCGAGCTCGTCGTCAGGAAGGAACGCGGCGAGCCGCGCCGTTCGGCCGGCCTTGCCGCCATCCCGATCGTCCGGCAGGAAGCGCGCCGCCACAATCAGCGCCGCGAGGATCGCCATGTGAATCTGGCGAACAAGGCGGACATCGTCTTCCGCCGCAAGCGTTATGAGGTCGAGGTCGTCAACGTCTCCTCGCACGGGGTGATGATCGAGGCCGATATCGAGCCTCGGGTCGGCGAGCGGATCGAGATCCGCTTCGAGGATTGCAACCGCACCTTGTGTTACGTGCGCTGGGTGAAGGGACGCAAGATCGGCCTCGAATTCACCGCCGAGACCGTGCTCATCGCGCCGGCGGACGTCCGCGAGCTGATCGTCAGCGGTCGCCGTGCGGGCGAGCAGCCGCCGAAGCTGGAGATCAGGGCGGAGCGTCCGCATCGCCAGAAACTGATGCTGCGCGGCATGCTCCATTGCGGGCTCGGCTCGCTCGAGGTGAAGCTCCGCAACGTCTCGGCCGCCGGAGCGATGGTCGATTGCGACGAGGATCTGCTGGTCGGCTCGCCGGTCGTCATCGAGCTGGCCGGCGGCGGCGCGGTCGCGGTCGAGGCGCGGGTCCGCTGGTGCCAGTCCGGGCAGATCGGGCTGGTGTTCGACCGGCCGTTCGACATGCGCCTGCTCGCCGAGCCGCCCAAGGTTTCGGCGATCGCGCATTATGTGAAGCCGGATTATCTCGCCAGCGACGGCCAGGAGGATTCGCCCTGGTCGGCGCGGACCATCGGCTTGCGGCCCGAGGATCTCTGAGGGGCCCGATGGCACGGCAGAGAAGGCTGGCGCTGGACGAATCCGCCCGGTTCGCGCCCAACGACTGGAGCAGCGTCGAGATCCGGCTGCTCGAATGTACCGAGACCGGCTTCCGCGCCGCCGCCGACCTTCACCTCCGGGTCGGCGCCTGGGTGAATGTCGAGCTGCCGTCGGTCGGCTGGGTGCGCGCCTGCGTCACCTGGCGCCGGGCCGGCGAATTCGCCGCCACCTTCGCCGAGCCGATCGACCTCGCGAGGATAAACTGCCTGTCGCTGAACCGGGAAGCGGTGCTTGCGCGCCTGCTCGGTGAGCGCGCCGCCGCCCACGCAGCGGGACGGCATGCGGAGGAACGCGCGCTTCGGGGAGAAATTCTGCGCGGGCTGCCGTTCAGGTCGCTGGACGGCGCCGCCTAGAGCCGCAGCCGCGCCGCAGACAAAGGCGGCGAAACCGGCTAGACGCGCGGCGTGGGCGGGCTGGACGAAACGGGCTATGGGGTCAGGCCGCCGGTATCGGCGGATGCCGAGGCCTATGTCGCCTATCTGGGGCGGAACTGGGCGCGTTTTCGCGGCGCGATGCCAACGGCGACGCCGGCGACCTTCGACCCCGAGACCTACAGGCGGCGCTTCGCGGATCCGGGGGATGACGGTGGCGAGCCGGCGTCCGTTTCAATGCTGCTGGTCGCGCACGACTCGCCGGAGCGGATTCTGGGCGACGCCACCTTCTCGAACATCGTCTACGGCCCGTTCCGCGCCTGCCATCTCGGCTTCAAGCTCGACCGGGAGATCGAGGGCAGGGGGCTCATGCGGCGCATGCTCGAACAGGGCCTGGAGACGATGTTCGGCCGATACCGGCTGCACCGGATCATGGCCAATTACCGGCCGGAGAATCTCCGCAGCGCCGCTTTGCTGAAACGGCTCGGCTTCGTGGAGGAGGGCTTTGCCCGCGCCTATCTCCATCTCGACGGCGCCTGGCGCGATCACGTCCTCACCGCGCTGGTCAGGCCGGGCGCGCCCTAGCCCGGACCTCCCGTTTTCGAACCCGCTTGCCCGACTCGGCCGGGAAGCAGAGAATGTTCCCCGGCCGAAACGGCGAAACATCGCCCGGCCGTCGGCGGCGCCGAATTCTTTGATGGCGGCCGCCGGCAGAGGAAGGGAGGAGGCCTTATGTCGCGAATCGTGAAATTCGTGCTGCTCGGCGCCGGCGTCGCGCTGACCCTTACCGCAAGCGCATCGAGCCAGGCGCAGCGCGCCCGGCGGGGCGGCGGCGATGCCGCCCTGATCCGGAGCGCGATGACGGCGGCGCCGCCCGCGGTGGCGCGGGGCGCGACCGTGGTCGCAATGGACGCCCGCGGCCATATGCGGACCCTGCGCCGCGGCCGCAACGGCTTCACCTGCATGCCCGACAATCCGGCGACTCCGGGGCCGGACCCGATGTGCATGGACGCCAATGCGATGAACTGGGCGATGGCCTGGATCGAACACCGGCCGCCGCCTTCAGGCCGGGTCGGGCTCATGTACATGCTCGCCGGCGGCACCGACGCGAGCAACATGGATCCTTATTCGGAGCGGCCGACGCGCGGCCATCCCTGGGTGCAGACCGGGCCGCATTTGATGGTGGTCGGCTCCGATTCGCTGCTCGCCGGCTATCCGTCGGGACCGCGCCCGGACACCTCGCAGCCTTATGTGATGTGGGCGGGGACCCCCTATGCGCACCTGATGGTCCCGGTGCGCTAGAGCCGATAAGCAACGGCGCCGGTCCTCCGCTCGGGAGGCCGGCGCCGAAACCTGGTTCGTGCCGCGCGAGTCAGACCCGTTTGCGCACGAGTCCGACGAGCAGCAGCAAGATGATCGCGCCGATCGCGGAGTAGATGATCAGGGTAATGATATCGCTGCCAATGGCCGGCAGGCTCACGTGGAGCAGCTGCGGCAGCACCCAGCCCATGAGAAGCGCGCCGAGAATGCCGACGACGATGTCGCCGACCAGGCCGAGGCCCCTGCCCTTGACGACCTGACCGGCCAGCCAGCCCGCGACGAGGCCGACCACGATCATGATGATCCAATGTTTCATTTCCATGTCTGACTCTCCCCCATCAGGGCGCCTTCCCGACCTTATGGCCTCATGACGCCTGCGTCACGAGTTGCACCCTGTTCGCACAAATAGCCAGTGGGAAAGCAGCGGGCGGCGATTTTCCCTCAGTCCCCGCCATAAGAAGGCAGCCGCCAGGAGACTTCACCGTCGCGCGCATCGGGGACTGCGCGGCCCTCGCTGTCCCGGGCCGGCGCGAAGCGGGCGCGGACCCTGACGATCCGGCAGGTGCGCTCGTCGAGCGCCGCCGAGCCGCTGGAGCGGCGGATCGTGCAGTCGCTGACCCGCCCGTCCGCGCCGATCTCCAGATGATAGCCGACCCGCCCCTGTTCGTCGCCGCGCAGCGCGTCGGAGGGATAGTCGTCCTCGGTGAACAGGTTGAACGGCCAGTCGGTGACCGGCGCCGGCGTGGTTGTGGCGACGGGCGGCGGCGCGGGCGCCGCGGCGACGGCCGGCGGGGCGAGCAAAGCGGCAAGGAGCAGGACCGGACTCACGAGCGCAATGTAGCGCGGCCGCCCCGGCGAGGCGATGCGGAACGGGGACTGGCGGCGCGGCGGCGCCATGCTATGCAGACGCGCATGAGGCCGACCCGCAAGCTCCGTCCCCGCTCCTTCGTCAGCCAGGTCGCCGGCGGCCATCGCGGTGGCGCGCTCACCAAGCTCGCGGGGCCGAGCCGCGAAGAATATGAGAACGACCATGACGCCGCCCATCCCGCGCAGGGCAAAGGCGGCGCTCCCGATCACGACGCCTGAAGCAACCGGCCCTAGTCTGGGGGCAGCTGCCAGGTGACGCTGATCGAGGTGGCGCTCGGCGCGGGCCTCCCCGTCGGCTCCATCGCCGGCCGGAAGCGCACCCGGACGCGCATGATCCGGCAGGTCGCCGCGTCCAGCGCCGCCGAGCCGCTTGACGAGGTCACCGTGCAGGCGCTGACCCGCCCCGTGGCATCGACGTCGACGCGGGCGATGACGGTGCCCTGCTCCTCGTTGCGCAGCGCCGACGCCGGATAGTCGTCCATCGAGAAATAGGTGAGCAGATCGGGTCGGGTGTCGCGCGGCGGTCCATCGGGCAGCGCCCAGCTCACCGTGCCGGCGATCACTGCGCCGGTCACGCGCCGCCCCTCGCGATCATCGGCGCCGAGGATCCGCTGGCGGAGCAGGTCGCAGGTCGCCCGGTTCAGCGCGACCGAGCCGCTGGAGACGGCGACCTCGCAGGCCGTCGGCCGGCCGTCGGCGCCGATCGAAACCCGGACGCCAACCACGCCCTGCTGGCGCGCCTCCCAGGCGGGCAAGGGGTAGTCGCCACCGTTGAAGCAGTCGCTGAAGTCGTAACCCCCTTCCTCCTCGAACGGGTAGCAGGTCTGCGGCGCGCGAATCAGACGGGCCGGAATCGTGAACCGCGGCGGCGCGGGCGGCGGCGGCGGCGCCGGGGCGGGGACCGGCACATAGGGCAAAGGCGGCGGGACCGGCACGATCACCATCGGCGCCGGCAACGGTTTACCCGAAGCGCCGCCCTGCGCCTCCGCAAGGCCGCCGGCTCCGGTCAGCATCATTGCCAGAAAGAGTGTCGACATCTGCGTTCCCCCCTCCGCGCGGAGTGAAGCGCAGGCGGGATGAAATGTCCATGATCGGGACGGTTAGCGCGCGGGTTGGGCGGCGTTGGCGCGGTCCTGCTGGTCCTGCAGCTGGTCGGCGATGCGCGCGTCCCGCGCGGAGCGGGCGCGCATCGCCGCTGCGGCGTTGATCGCGGCATTGTCGTTCTTCTGGGCGATCCGGTTCAGCGCCTGCGGCGGCACCTCGCCCGCCTGGGCGCGGTTGTCGCCATAATCGGGGATCAGCATAGAGGCGGCGAGGATCACCACGACGAGGGCGAGGGCGGTGCCGATCAGCGTCCCCTTGCGCACATGACGCCGGCCCCTCACGGCGCGGGCGCCTTCCTGTCGAGGCCGAAGAAGCGCGCGACCATCGCCTGCGCCTCGCGGATCCGCCGTTCCTCAAGTCGCCGGAGACGGCTCGCTTCGGCGCGCGCGAGGATCAGGTCGCGGCGCTCGTTACGGGTCGAGGCGGGCAGGAAGGCCATGTGGCACAGAAAGCACTGAAACGGGTGAAGTTCCGTTCGTATCGGGCCCGTTATGCAACCGCAGCGGCCCGATCTGCGTTGAGCCCCCCGACAAACCAATAAGGAGGCCGACAATGGCCAGTAGCGTGAATGTCCTTGAGGCCCGGGGCGGAAGCCTCGTCCCGCCCGCCGCGCAGCGCGGTTATTATATCATGTATCGCGAGCATGAGACGAATTACTGCCCCGGCTGCGGCCGCTCGCACTGGCATATCGGCCGGATGCTGGCGGAATGCGCGTTCTGCGGCACGGCGCTGCCGCTCGAGGGCGCGCAGGGCATCGGCGGCAGCCAGATCGTGCGCACAGTCCGAAGGCGGCTGATTCCCGATCCGCAGCATCAGTTCGCCGCCTGAGCCCTTCCACGAGGGAAGACGGGCGGCACGAGCGTTAACCCGCTCTTTGCGAGGCAGGGCGTAAACTCGGGGCCATGTCCTCGGGAACTGCCCTCGCCCTTGCGGGCGCGGCGCTGATCGGCGTCGCGGTGATCGCGCCGACGCTGAAGAGCGGCGGGCCGAACGCGCCCGCGGGCAACCAGGCGGCCTCGGCCGCGCAGCCGGTCGCCGCGCCCAGGCGGATTTCCGCGACCGACCCGGTCACCGCGCCGGCGCCGCGCCAGCTGCAGCGCGGCCCGGACGGCCATTTCTACGCGGATGCCCAAGTCAATGGCACCACGATCCACTTCATCGTCGATACCGGCGCCTCGGTGGTGGTGCTGAGCGCGGCGGACGCGCAGCGCGCCGGTCTCCAGCTGCCCTCCGAGCGGTCGGTGGCGATGGGGGCGGGCGGGCCGATCGAGATCATTCCCGTGACCCTCGACCGGGTCGCGGTCGGCGGCCTCGAGGCGCGCGGCGTGCGGGCGGCGGTGGCTGAGTCCTCGCCCGTCTCTTTGCTCGGCCAGTCCTATCTCGAGCGCCTCGGCAGCGTCGAGATTCGCGGCGACACGATGGTGCTTCGCTGACGGCGCCGGGGTCGCAGCTTCCCCTTACGGGTCCGATCCCTTAATCTCCCTGCCTGGGGAGAGGTGCAGCATGCGCTACATGCGTAAGGGAGCGGTTGATCCCGAGACGACCGGCGCGAAACCGGGGGCCGCGATCGCGCTCTGGCCGGGCGCCGGCTTCGGCGGCAAGGCGGCGCCGGCGATCGCTGGCACCCCGGTCACGATCGACTTCAATCCGCTGTCGACTTTCTTCGCCACCACCGACCAATTCGGACGCGCTTTCCCGAATCCCTACCATTATGTCGAGCAGGGCCTGGACTTCTCGACCGACGGCTTCGGCTTCGTGCGCCGGAGCCAGAGCGTCGGCGGGCTAGCGCTCTCCAACGGCAATGTCAGCTCGACGGTCTATCTCCGGCCCGTGACGGCGGACCCGTTCGGCGTGGTTTCGATCGATCTCGACGGGCTGAACGGGAGCAGCGGCAGCGCGGTCACGTTCAATTTCACCGCCTTGACGGCCGGCGGCCAGACCCTGACGGCCGGCTTCACGACCGATGCCGTCGTCGGTCTGCAAACCTACAATTTCCCGCCCGGTTTCGTCGATCTCAGGGAGTTGCACTGGACGATGAGCGGGGGCTCGCGCCTGGGCCTGTTCGACAATGTGGTGGTCAACGCCACCGAGACGCACAGCTTCGCCGGCACGGACCAGTGGGACGTCATGGCGGGCACGGATTCGGACGATGTGTTCAGGCTCGACGACAACGCACCGTTCATCGCCGGCCGCGAGGACATCGTCTCCGGCCGCGGCGGCAATGACGTGATCTATTTCGGAAGCGCCTTCGTCCAGGACGCGGTCGACGGCGGGGCCGGCGCGGACCGCGTGCTGCTGCAGGGCGATTATGCCAATGCCAAATTGCTCAGCATGATCGGCGTCGAGACGGTGGTGCTGCTAGCCGGTTCCGATACGAGCTGGGGCGACGTCGCCGGCAAACATTATTCCTACAATCTTTACACGCGGGACGAGGTCGTCGCTGCCGGCCAGCTATTGCAGATCGACGGTTCGGCGCTGGGGGCGGGCGAGAAACTCACCTTCAATGGCGGAGCGGAACGGGACGGCCGCTTCGCGCTGACCGGCGGGGGCGGCGACGATGCGCTCACCGCCGGCCCCGGCAACGACATACTGAACGGGGGTGCCGGCAACGACGTCCTGGACGGCGGTGCGGGTGCCGATGTCATGGCGGGAAATGGCGGCGACGACGTCTTCATGGTCGACAATGCCGGCGACCTCGTCGCCGAACTGGCGGGCGAAGGCAATGATCGGATCTTCGCGAGCGTCAGCTACGCGCTCGCGGCCGGGGCCGAGGTGGAGCTCCTCACCACCGACGTCTATGCGGGCATTGCGGCGATCGACCTGACCGGCAACGCGCTGGCCAATAGCCTCATCGGCAATGACGGCGCCAACGTCCTGAATGGCGGGGCCGGCGCGGACATCCTGGTCGGCCGGCAGGGCGATGACTTTTATTATGTCGACAATGCGGGCGACCGGATCGTGGAAGCTGCCGGCCAGGGCAGCGACCGGATCTTCGCGAGCGCCAGCTACACGCTCGCTGCCGATGCCGACATCGAGTTGCTGACCACGGACTTCCATGCCGGCACCGCCGCGATCAACCTGACCGGCAATGCCGCCGGTAACACCATCTTCGGCAATGACGGCGCGAACATCCTCGACGGCAAAGCGGGCGCCGATATCCTGGTCGGCCGGCTCGGCGACGACTGGTACTATGTCGACTCCGCGGGCGATCGCGTGCTCGACAATGTCGGCGAAGGCATCGATCGCCTGTTCGCGAGCGCGAGCTACACGCTGACTGCCGAGGCCGAGGTGGAGCTGATGACCACCGACTTCCATGCAGGGACGAATGCGATCGACCTCACCGGCAACGAGCTGGCCAACGTCATTTACGGCAATGACGGCATCAACATCCTCGACGGCAGGGGCGGAAGCGACGTGCTGGTCGGCCGGGCCGGCGGCGACACCTTCGCCTTCACCACCGCGCTCGGCGCCGGCAATGTGGACAGGCTGGTCGACTTTGCCGCCGGCAGCGACAGGATCGCGCTCGACGATGCGGTGTTCACCCAGCTCGGCGCCCACGGGTCGCTCAACGCCACTGCCTTCGTCGCGGGCGCCGCGGCCGCCGATGCCGATGACCGGATCGTCTACAACAGCGCCACCGGCCAGCTCTTCTATGATGCCGACGGCAATGGCGCCGGCGCCGCCGTCCAGTTCGCCACCCTCGCCACGGGGCTGAGCCTCACCGCCGGCGACTTCCAGGTGATCTGAGGAGAGAGGGCGCATATGTCCGACCGCCAGCCCGTGCTCCACATGCTCTGCGGCAAGATCGCCGCGGGGAAATCCTCGCTCGCCGCCGCGCTCGGCTCGGCGCCGCTGACCGTGATCGTCAGCGAGGACCAGTGGCTGTTCCACCTGTTCGGCGCCGAGATGGCGACGGTCGAGGATTATGTCCGCTGCGCCGCGAAGCTGCGCGCCGCGATGGCCCCGCATCTGGTGGTGCTGCTCAAGGCGGGGATGTCGGTGGTGCTCGATTATCCGGCGAACACGCTCGCCAACCGGGCCTGGATGAAGGGGATCGCGGACGAGGCGGGCGTGGCGCACCAGCTTCACTGGCTCGACGTGCCGGACGAGGTCTGCAAGGCGCGGATGCGGGCGCGCAACGCGGCCGGCGCCCACGAATTCGCGCCGACCGACGAACATTTCGACCTGATCACGAGCTACTTCGTGCCGCCGACGGCCGAGGAGGGGCTCGAAATCGTCGTGCACCGGCCGGAGTGAGCCTGGCTGTGCGCGACGCCTTTTTCCTGTTCCTGGCCCTGGCCTGCCTCGCCGGACCGGCGCGAGGGCAGGAGGGAATCTCGCCCTGCCGCCTCGACCGCCCCGACCTGGACTTCAATAGAGACGGGATCGACGCCTGTACGGCGGTGATCGAGGCGCCGGGCACGTCGCCCGACCGGCTGGCCGACGCCCTCTCCGTGCGCGCCGAGATTCGCCGCACGCACAATGACGTCGGCGGCGCCTGGGGCGATTTCTACCGACTGATCCAGCAATGGCCCGGCGATCCGCGGGGCTGGACCGGCCGCGGCCTCCTCTATGAGCGTCAGTATGACGATCGGCGGGCGCGCCGCGATTTCGATCAGGCGGTAGCGGCTGACCCGGCCTATGCCCCGGCCTGGCGGGCGCGCGGCAATTTCCACAGCCGGCGCGGCGCGCACGCGCTGGCCATCGCCGACCTCGACATGGCGGTCCGGCTCGATCCGACCGGGCTCCGCACCTTGGTGGATCGCGGCATTGCCTATGACCGGCAGGGCGATCGCGCCCGCGCGCTGGCCGACTTCAATGAGGCGATCCGCCGCGATCCCGCTTACGGGCCCGCTTGGCACAACCGCGGCGTGACCTATCACTGGATGGAAAACCATGCCGCGGCCTTGGCCGACTTCCGGGTGGCGCGGCGGCTGATGCCGCGCGATCCCGAGGAGCTGAACGGGCTCTGCTTCAGCATCGCCTTTTCGGGCGGCGACCTGAACGAGGCGCGCGCGGCCTGCGACGAGGCTTATCGCATGCTAGGCGATCCGCTCTATCGGGCCAATCGTGGGCTGGTCGGCCTTAAGCAGGGCCGCTTCCAGGAGGCGTGGGAGGATTTCAGTGCGGTGCTGCGCGACTGGTACTATCGCCGTGACGCGACCGCCCGCTACGGCCGCGGCGTCGCCGCGCTCCGGCTGGGCCGCGAACGGGCCGGCCGGTCAGACCTGCGCCGCGCTCTGCGCCGCGATCCGGCGGTCGCGGCCCGCTTCGAGCGGCTCGGCATCGGCCCTAGCCCGTCCGCCGCCGCACCGGCACGTTGACGTTGCAGATGTCGACGCCGCCCGCCGGCACCCGGAAGAAAGTCCCGCCGCGATTCTTTCCAGCACAGTGGGATCCGAAGCTTGGAATTCACGTGACTTGAAGTCGCG
>JADMIO010606938.1_pt1 | contig 84469 bp, 74 predicted proteins | sample 8958161 | NCBI WGS metagenome assembly JADMIO01 (sample SAMN16585339, study PRJNA669376) | soil metagenome | isolation source: Crop rotation soil | place: USA: Cullars Rotation, Alabama | collected 2011 | reverse complement strand
GCCGCGACTTCAAGTCACGTGAATTCCAAGCTTCGGATCCCACTGTGCTGGAAAGTTCTTCTACGATACGCGCAGCGATCCGGCCAACGTGCTCACGAACGTGATGTGCACGATGAGCAGCGACGGCGGGCAGACGTGGACGCCCAACGTCCAGCTCAACATCGGGCAATCGACGCACAACAACGGTGCGCCCGCCCCCGGCTTCAACGACATCGATTACGGCGATTACACGAGCGTCGCCATCTATGACGGCGCGCTGCTGCCCGTCTGGGCCGACAACAGCGCCGGCCTGGGCGGCAATCCCAACCGCCCGAAATTCGACCTGGCGACGAACCGCATCACGGTGGCGCTGGTTGCCGATGCGCCGATCGTTCTCGGCAAGCGCAACATCACGGCCGCGCGCTATCGCCTGGCGAACAATCTGCTGGTCGCGACGTTCACGGACGAGAACCCGTTCGGCACGTTGTCGGAATTCAGCGCGATCATCGACTGGGGCGACGGCAGCAAATCGAACGGCGCGATCTCGCTCAGCAGCGGCGTGTACCGCGTGCGCGGTTCGCATACCTACACGACGCTTTCGCCGACCCGCACGGTGGCCGTCACGATCAACAGCATTGGCGGGAGCACGGCCCAAGCCAGGGGCACGGCGACGATCATCGATCCGCCGCCCACGCCCATCGTCGCCGCCGGCGCCGACGAAGGCCAATCGCCATACGTGCAGGTCATCGACCCGCGCTTCGGCAACATCCTCGGAACGATCCAGGCCTACGACCGCGCGTTCCGCGGCGGCGTGCGCGTCGCCGTCGCCGACGTGAACGACGACGGCTTCCTCGACATCATTGCCGCGCCCGGGCCCGGCGCCGAATCCTTCGGCCAGGTGCGCATCTTCGACGGCTTCACCTTCACGCTCTTCCAGTCGAACAACGGCATTTTCTCCCCGTATGGCGAGGATCACACCGCGGGAATGTTCGTCGCGGCCGGCGATATCGATGGTGATTTCATTCCCGACATCGTCGTCGCTTCTGGCCCGGGACCGAAGAAACGGCTCATGATCATGAACGGCCTGGACGGCACGGTCCTTGGGAAGTTCTACGTGCACGACACGCGTTTCGTCGGCGGGATTCGCGTTGCCGTTGGTGATGTCAACGGGGATGGGATCAACGAGATCGTCACCGCGCCTGGCCCGGGCCTTCCGCGCGCGATTCGCGTTTGGGACCCCGCGACCGCGCTCCTCGTCGGCCCAGAACTACGGCCGTTTGGAACGGCATATCGCAAGGGATATCACATCGCAACGGGATACTTCGATCAGGACGATGCCGCCGACCTCGTCGTCGGCCGCAACGACGCGGACGTCGTGCAGGTTTACAGCGGGGCAACCCGTCAACTCCTCTCGAGCGCGACACCGTTCGGATCCCCCTTCAACGGCGGCGTTCGCGTGGCCGTGTGGGATTCGGATCTAGACGGAATCGACGAATTGATCGTCGGCCCGGGCCCCAACGCAGTTTTGCCGGTGAAGATCGGCAACGGCGCGACCACGATCGACACGTTGCCGTTCGGCAGTCGCTACTCCGGCGGCCTCTTCGTCGCCGCCAGCGAGCTGTAGGTTGAGGTTCGCACAACCTCCCTGTACTCGGGGAGAGGGTTAGGGAGAGGGTTCCCCCGAATCAATTTTCTTGTCCGCTTCCATACCCGCAGTACAGTTGGAGTTGATGGACGATTCGTCCGACCAACAGCTCCTTCGCAAGGCATCCACCGGGGATTCGCGCGCCATCGGTGAGATCGTCTCGCGATACGTCGATTTCGTTTATGCGGCGGCGCTGCGGCAGGTGCGCGATCCGCATCTGGCCGAGGATGTTGCGCAGGCCGTGTTTGTCATCCTTTGGATGAAGGCGCGCAACCTTCCCGTTCGAACGGTCCTGCACGCCTGGCTGTTTCACACGACGCGTTACGCGGCCGCCAACGCGATCCGCACCCGGGAGCGCCGCGCGCGACACGAGCAAAGGGCGGCCCAGATGCGAAGCGAACAGATCAGCGACGACGCAGCGGCAGCCACCAGCGCATCACAGCCAATCCACGCGATGCTCGACGAGGCGATCGCGCGCCTGCGCGAGTCGGATCGCACGGCCATCCTGCTGAGCTTCTTCGCGCGCAAGACCTGGCGTGAAGTCGGCGCGACGATCGGCATTTCCGAAGAAGCCGCCCGCAAACGCGGCGAGCGCGCGATCGAGAAGATGCGCGATTATTTCCAACGCCGCGGCGTCGCGATGACGAACGCGGGCGTGCTCGGTGCCGTGCAGGCAGTCGCGATGAGCGGCGCAACCGCGCCGCCGGGATTGGCGCACGCGATCACATCGGCGTGCATCACATCAGCCCCGGCCGTGAGCGGTGCCAACCTGCTGGTCAAAGGAGCGATTCAGATGATGACCTGGACGAAGATCAAGCTGGCCGGCGTTGTGGCCGCCGCCGTGCTCGCGACCGCGGCGGGCAGCGCTGTCGCAATCCGGTACGAAGCGCGGAACGAAGTCACCGCGAGCAACGCGACCGCTGCATCGAATCCGCTCATTGCCAAACTCGAGAATGGCATCACCGTCGAAGTGCACGCGCTCTCGCAGCGCACCGGCGACAACCGCTCTTGGTGGAACGCCGACGGCTCGCCCACGGAAGTTCGATTCGACGACTCGACGAGCGAAGACGATCCGCCGCACACGCATCAGATGCTCTTACGAATCGCAGGCATGGAGCCCGGCGCCGGCTTCACGTGGCTCTTTTCAAACGCGCCAAACTGGTCCGGGCAACCTGCACGTCGCGGCGGCACGCCGATCGATGATGAATCGCAAGTGATCACGTTCCGGCGGGCCGACGGGGCGCAGACGACGGATCTCAAGGTCGCGATCGCGGCGGGGCCTTATCGCACGGTCGCGTCGATGCAGGAGTTTTCGAATTTTCACCGCGAAGCGAGCGACGCCGGTGAAGTGATCTTTTCCGGCATGGTCAACATGCAAGGCTCGGCGGCGCTGGCGTACACGGAAAACTTCGACAACCACCAGCGGCGCATCGTTGCGTTCGATCAGAACGGCAAGGAACACACCCCCGTCGGCCGCGGCGGCGAACGCTCGGCCAAGCTCAACCTCGAAATCGTCCACTTCGACCTGCCCGTCGAGGAGATCGAGCGCGTCGAGTTCCAGGTCCGCCCGTTCGATCAGTCGATAACGATGAAGGACATCTCGCTGGTCCCCGGGAAGATCACGAAGCCGACGATTTCCATCGCCGGACCCACGACGGCACCGTCAGGCAAGTAGATCCGACTTACGCCGCGATCGGCAACGATTCCTGCGCGGGCGACAATCGCTCGGCGATGAATCGCAACATGCGCCGCGTGATCCCGCCGTAGCTCATATGCTCCAGGGCTCGCGCGCGCATGGAACCCGCAATCTCGCGGCGGGCCTCCGGATTGGCCAGGAAGTGCTTCACTTGCGATTCGAGGTCCTCGCGCGTCGCGAACGACACACGCTCGTATTCATTCGGCCAGAGCGTGCTCGCCGAGCGCGTGAAGCCGCCGGTTGCGACTTCCTCGAGTCCGAAGAAGAACCGGTCGGCGATCGATTCGATGTCGTCGCCGGTGATGCGCACCGTTTCGTCGAGCAGGTCCTGCACGTGCGGGGATGCCTGGCGGAAAAGCTGCTCACCGCTGCGGATGTCGTGCTCGACGGCCCATCGCCAGATGCGCTGAAGAATGCGATCGCACGCGTCGCCGGTGACGTGGCGTAGAAGAAAAAACCCGCCCGCGGCCAGCCCGTCGCAGAGGCGCTGATGCACCGCGCCGAACGGCGTGATCTGCATGTTGATCGCGCTGGCGCGGTAGATCGCGCAGAGCTGCTGCTCGTTGTCGGCCACGCCACGCGCAAACTGCTTAAAGCGCGGGTGCGTCTGCCACCCGCGGCCGTAAAGGTTCAATCGCAGGCCCATGTCCACGAGCCATCCGACCGCCTGCTGTCGAAATAGCGCGTTGTTTACGCGCTGTACCACGAAATCCAGCAGAGCGCCGAAGTCCGTCGTCTCGATGCCGTTCTCCTTCATGGCCGCGCCGATGATCTGCTTGATCTTTCCCGCTTCGGTGACGAACCCGCCGGAGTCGTAGATCGCGCGCAACCGATCGAGGATGTCGCCGAGGAACTTGCGCGCTTCAGGGGTTCGCGATTTGTCGATCTGTGTCTGAATGAGCGACTCCGGTGTCTCGCTCGCATGGCTGACGAACGAAACGTCGCAGCCGAAGCGATCGATTTCACTCGCCGACAATTCGCGCGATGAGAAACGATTTTCGTTAAATCCCACCATCGCGGGCATGAACCGATCGGCCGGATAACCATGAGAGAGGACGCATTCCTGCCGGCCGTAGCCGATGACGAAGTCATGCTCGCGCTGCGCCGCGCCGGCCGCGGGGCGATAGATGTTCGGCAAGCGATCCTGCACCCACATGACGCACGGCACGCGGCTGGGGAGGCCCGTGAATTCGCCGCGGTAATGGTCGATCATCAGGATCAGGTCCGGCCGGAAATCGCTGGAAATCTGCGCGAATTCGAGCGGATTCACCAGCTCATGATCGGCCTGCTCGATGAGCAATCGCGTCTCGTGTCCCATCGCATCGAAGGCAGCGAGCCAGTCCCGCATCGAGTATTGAAGAAAGGTCGTGAAGCGGCTGGTGATCCCGAGCACGCGGAGTTTTCCACGAGTGAATCGCGACGCCAGCTCGTCCGGATCGACGGCGGCGTCGAGCGCCTGCAGGTTGCGCATGAGCAGGTTCATGCGCGGCGCGACGATCGCGTTCGCGTCGCGCAGCATGGTGTCGATGTTCGAACCCGCCGGCCAAATCGCTGGATCGATCGTGACGCAGAATTTCGGCCAGGGAATCCGCGGATTGTCGGAAAGCGATCGCGTCGCCTGCGCGACGGCGTCTTCCCCCGCGAATAGTCGTGTGCGCGGATCGCTGAGCAATTTCGACCAGTCGTGGAAGTGGAGCACGGCCCAGAGTCGCTCCACATCGCGCGAGAGAAAATAAAGCGGCGGGCGATGTCCCGGCGTACGCGGGCACGAGACGTCCAAATCGTAAACCTTCTGCCACAGCCAACCGTGATCCAGACCTGCGATCAACGCGGAATCCGTGCACGCGCCGGACGGGAACAGCCTCGCGGCAATCTCCACGGCCGCCGCCGGTGCTACGGGATTCGGCAGTGCAACGACGTTTCCCTTCGCATCGCGCCGCCCCAGCACGATCCGATTCACATCGCCGGCGATCACGTAATTCTCGGTTGCGATTGCCGCCAATCGCGCGGCCAGTTCCGCATCACGCTGTGAGAGGGCGGCCAGGTTCATCGCGAGTTGCTCGCGGAGTTCGCGCAGCGGGTGCCAGTTGGTTGACGACATACAGCGAATATCGGAAATCGGTCGCGCGGGGCGTGAATTATCGGACGCGACGGATGATGCCAGTGCTTGACAGCCTGGCGCGGGTGAAGTGTGATTCGTCGCACGATGCGAACCTGCTTGGTCGTCTTCATCTCCGTTTGCGCTCTACTACTTTGCGGATGTTCGAAGGAAGAAAACTCGGGCGGTTCCGGGGCGTCGAACAGCAAATCGCTCACCATCTGGTGGGCCGAGTGGGCGCCGGCCGACGGGCTTCAGGAGCTGGCCGACGAATTTCAGAAAGAGACCGGCATCACGGTCAAGGTCCACCAGGTTCCCTGGCCGAACTACCAGGACCAGGTCTTCCTCAACTTTTCGCAGAAGCAGACGGATTTCGACATCGTCGTCGGCGACAGCCAGTGGATCGGCCGGGGCGCGACGAACAAGCTCTACGTGGACCTGACCGATTGGCTGCCGGGCGCGGTGGACCTCAAGTCGATTCACCCGCTGGCGCTCAAATACCTCTGCGAATATCCGACCGGAAGCGGCAAGTACTTCGCCGCGCCGTGCGAGACGGATGCGATCGGCATCACCTATCGCAAGGACTGGTTCGACGATCCCAACGAGAAAGCCGCCTTCAAATCGAAATACGGCCGCGACCTTGCGGTGCCGCAGACGTGGGAAGAGTTCCGCGACGTCGCCGAGTTCTTCACGCGATCGCAGGACAAGCGCTACGGCTGCGCGATCCTCACCGGGCGCGATTACGACTCGCTCACGATGGGCGCACAGCAATTCATCTGGTCCTTCGGCGGCGCGTGGGGCGATCCGAAGACGTGCAAGGTTGATGGCTTCATCAACAGTCCCGGGTCGGTGCAGGCGATGATGTTCATCAAGGAGCTGCTGAAGTTCGCCCCGCCGGGCGGGAGCAATTTCAGCTACGACAAGACGATCGAGAACTTCAAGAACGGCTCGGTCGCGATGGCGATGGACTACTTCGCGTTCTTCCCCGAGCTCGCGCGCTCGATGGGTGACAAAGCCGGTTTTGCACCGGTCCCCGGCCGCGGAGGAAAGCGATTCGTGAGTCTCGGCGGGCAGGGGTTCAGCATCTCGACGAAGATTCCCGCCGAGCGACAGGAGAATGCGAAGAAGTTCATCGCGTGGTTCTGCAAGCGACAGACGCAGGAGAAGTGGATTCGCAAAGACGCCGGGTTCACCGCGAGCGTGGACGTGCTCAAGAGCGATGCGTTTCAAGAGGCGACGCCATTTAACGCGCCCTTCGCCGAGTCGCTCGACGCCGTGCAGGATTTCTGGAACGTTCCCGTTTACAACGAGCTACTGGCCGCCTCGCAGCGACACTTGGCCGAGGCGATCGACGGCGATCCCAAGGCCGCGCTCGATGCGCTGGCGAAAGCGCACGAGGACATCTTCAAATCCGTGGGTCTGCTGAAATGAGCGGGCCCGGCGGCAGCGAGCGCGAAGGGACGCTGCTGAAATGGGCGTTCGTCGCGCCGACGCTGCTATTCCTCATCGCGCTCAACGTCTTCCCGCTGTTTTACAACGTCCTCTTGAGCTTTTCCGACGCGAACCTGCTGTCCGACGTCACGCGCAACGTCGGCCGCCGCAACTATGCCCGCGTCTTCAGCGATCCGATCTTCGCCCAGGCGATGCGTACGACCGGCGCATTCGTCTTCTTCGCCGTCGCGATCGAGCTGATCCTCGGATTCGTGCTGGCGCTCTCGCTCAAGCAGCATTTTCGCGGCAAGACGGTGATCATCACGATCCTGCTGATCCCCATGATGCTCGCGCCGGCCGTCATGGGACTGTTCTGGAACCTGATCCTCGACGCGCAGAGCGGCATCCTCAATCAGATCCTGGGCTCGCTGCACCTGCCGCAGCCGCAATGGAGAACGGATCCGGCCCTGAAGCTTGCATCGCTCGTGATGATCGACGTGTGGATGTGGACGCCGTTCATGATGCTGATCGCGCTGGCCGGGCTCAACGCGATTCCGAATTACATCTACGAAGCGGCGGAAGTCGATCGCGCGAGCCCGTGGACAGTGTTCCGTCGCATCACGCTGCCGATGACCGCGCCGCTGCTGGTCCTGGCAGTCCTGCTGCGCGCGACCGACGCGCTCAAACAGTTTGATCTGGTCATGGCCGTCACCGGGCCGAACGACTCGCGGACGCAGACGCTCTCGGCGCTGCTCTATCAAGTCGTTATTCAAAGCGGCAACATCGGGCTGGGCAGCGCGTACAGCATGGTCGTGCTCGTCGTCGTCATCGCGCTGGCGACGGTGTTCGTCCGCTACATTGACCGTGGCGTGGGCGCCTCGCCCACGCGCTGAAGTTCAAGCGTGGGCGAGGCGCCCACGCCACATTTGAGGAACAGCGTACGCGTGCGTGCGACACGTGCGATCATCATCGTTGGCTACCTGGTACTCGCAGGCTTTCCGCTCGCCTGGATGGCGATCACATCGATTAAGCACTACGACGATGCGATCAGTCGCAATGCGCGATTCATCCCCGCGCCCGGCGAGGCGACCAGCGAGTCGCGCGTCACGTTTCCGCCAACCGTCGAAGGCTATTCCCATCTCGGCCAATCGCGTCGCGCCGGCGGGTACAGTTTCTTTCATTATCTGTCGAACAGCATCGTCATTGGGTTAACCTCGACGATCGCCTCGGTCGTCCTTGGCACGAGCTGCGCGTACGGCTTTTCGCGCTTCCGAATTCCTGGCAGTCGCGACTGGCTCTTTTTCATCCTCTCGACGCGGTTCATGCCGCCGCTGGCGGTCGTCGTGCCCATCTTTCTCATGTGGACGAGACTCGAGCTGACGAACACGCAGATCGGTCTGATCATTCTCTACACCGCGTTCAACCTGTCGCTGGCCGTGTGGCTGATGAAGGGGTTCATCGACGAGATTCCGCGCGCGTACGAAGAAGCGGCGCTGGTCGATGGCTACTCGCGCTTGGCCGCATTCTGGAGGATTATCGTTCCGCAGGCGACGACGGGCATGGCGGTGACCGCGGTTTTCTGCCTGATCAGCGCGTGGAATGAATATGGATTTGCCGTCACGCTGAACCAGACGAGCGACGTCGCGAAAACGGTACCAGTGTATTTCGCTGGATTGCAGGGCCAGATTCGCGGCGTCCCCTGGCCGCAGGTGGCGGCCGGCGCGATCGTCTTCGTCGCGCCGATCGTCGTCTTCACCGTACTCGTGCGAAAACACCTGCTTCGCGGCGTGACGTTTGGGACGATCAAACAATGACACGCACTGCACGAATGCTGGACAAACTCTCACTCATCGGCATGGCCGCTGGCGTTGCAATCATGCTCGTGCCCGGCTGGGCGGATGGTTTCCGCATTGGCTTCTTCGTAACGCTGGGATGCACGATTCTGCAGATCATCGCTGGCCATCTTCGTGGCGTGGGCGCCTCGCCCACGCAAACTGAAATCTCCTAGCGTGGGCGAGGCGCCCACGCCACACAGTTTCTGGCATCGCGCTCGTGCCCTTTCTTTTCCTTGACCAACTTCGCAAGACCTATCCAGACGGCACCGCCGCCGTGAAGGGAATTGATCTGCCGATCGAGCAGGGCGAATTCATCGTCCTTCTCGGCCCCAGCGGTTGCGGCAAGACGACGACACTTCGCATCATCGCCGGCCTGGAAATTCCCACGGGCGGCGCGATCCATCTCGACGGCGTCGATGTGACGAACCTTCGCCCGTCGCAGCGCGACGTCGGCTTCGTCTTCCAGTTCTACGCGCTGTATCCCCACCTGAGCGTACGCGAGAACATCGCCTTCCCGCTTCAAAGCGTCGGCACGCCGCGTCGAGAGATCAACTCACGCGTGCGCGATGTTGCCGAGCGCGTCGGCCTCAATCGCATGCTCGACGCCAAGCCGCGCCACCTTAGCGGCGGCGATCAGCAGCGCGTCGCGCTGGCCCGCGCGATGGTCCGCCGGCCACGCATCTGGCTCATGGACGAACCGCTGGGCACGCTCGATGCCGACCGTCGTTTGCAGATGCGCGAGTTCATCCGCCGCCAGCAGCTCGAAATGAAGGTGACCACGGTGTACGTCACGCACGATCAGGAAGAAGCGATGAGCCTCGCGGACCGGATCGTTGTGATGGATCAGGGGATCATTCGCCAGATCGGCACGCCGCAGGATGTGTACGATCGGCCGGCCGACCTTTTCGTCGCCAATTTCGTCGGCAGTCCCGGGATGAACTTCATTCAGCGCGACGACGTGATCGAGGGTATCCGCCCCGAGCACGTGATGGTGGACGAGACCGGATCGATCGCGGGCACGGTGCGCGTCGTCGAAGATCTTGGCGCCGCTCATCTGGTTCACGTCCAGACGAATCAGGGAATGCTCGTCGCACGATCAACCGCGATGTTCGAAGTTGGACAAGCGGTAAGTCTTGCGCTCGAACACGTGCATCGATTCGACCGTCGCAGCGGCAAACGATTATGAGCGAACCGCCGGCCGTCCAACTTCAAGGATTGAGCAAGCGTTTCGGCCAGGTCGAGGCGCTGCGCGACGTCGCGCTGGACGTGATGCGCGACGAGCTGCTCGTCGTCCTTGGTCCGACGGGCGCTGGTAAGACGACGCTCCTGCGCACGATCGCCGGACTCGAATCGCCGGATTCGGGCTCAATTCAAATGAACGGGATCGACGTCACGCGAATTCCCCCGGCGCAGCGCGACGTCGCGCTCGTCTTTCAGAACTTCTCGCTCTATCCCAACAAGACGGTCCGCCAAAACTTCGAGTTTCCGCTCCGCGCTCCCGGCCGGGACATGTCGCGCGACGAGATCGGCAAGCGCGTCGATTGGGCGGCAGCGATGCTCAAGATCTCGCACCTGCTCGATCGCCCATCGACGCGACTCTCCGGCGGCGAGATGCAACGCGTCGCGATCGGCCGGGCAATCGTCCGCCGGCCGCGAATCTTCTTGATGGACGAACCATTGACGAACCTCGACGCGAAGCTCCGCGAGGGGCTGCGCGTTGAGCTGGTCATGCTCCGGCGCGAACTGAAGACGTCGATGATCTTCGTCACGCACGACCAGACCGAAGCGATGTCGATGGGCGACCGCGTCGCCGTGCTCGACGACGGGCGAATCCTCCAGGTCGGCACCCCGCGCGACGTGTATCGAAATCCTGTCTCGCCGACCGTCGCGCGACAGCTCGGTCAGCCGGCCATCAATCTCCTGACGCTTGCGGAATTTCCCGACAAGCTCGTCGGCATCCGGCCCGAGGACATCGAGCCAACCGGCGGCGAGCAAGAGGCTAAAGTGCTCGTCGTCGAAGACGCCGGGCCCGTCGCAATCCTTCTCGTGCGCTGGCTCGGGCAGGACGTGCACATCGTCGTCCCCAGATCGCGCTTGACCGCCCGCGTCGGCGACGCGATCTTTCCACGCATCCGCCCCGATCGCGTTATCCTCTGGCCGAGGGAACCGTCATGATCTTCCACTTTGTCATCGCGCTGCTGCTACTCTGCGGCCCGTCGAGCGCACCATCCGACGCGAAGAAAACCATCCTCTTCGACGGCAAGGATTTCGCGCACTTCACGCACCGCGACGGAAAGCCGGTGCAATGGAAGCTCGCTGACGACGGCGCGATGGAAGTCTCCGGCAAAGGCGGCGACATCATCACCAAAGATCCCGCGCCCGCGAACGACTTCGTGCTCCACGTCGAGTTCATGGTTCCCAACCTTCCGCCCGACGTGAAAGGCCAGGCGCGCGGAAACAGCGGCGTGTACCTGCTGGGACGATACGAAGTGCAGGTCCTGGATTCGTTCGGCCTGACGCCGACGCTCGGCGACTGCGGCGCGATCTATTCGATCAAAGTGCCGGACCAGAACGCGTGCAAACCGCCGGGCGAGTGGCAGACCTACGACATCACGTTTCACGCGCCGCGCTGGGACATGGGCAAGAAGGTGCAGAACGCGCAGATCAGCGTGATCCAGAACGGCGTAAAAATTCACGAAGATGTCGAAATCCCCAAACCCACCGGCAGCGAGATTGCGCCGGAAGGACCCGGCAACCCCGGCCCGGCGCTGATGCTCCAGGATCACGGCAATCCCGTGCGCTACCGCAACATCTGGATGGCGCCGCTGGAGGAAGAGAAGTGAAACGACAGAGGAGAGCTTTGCGGCGCGATGTTCTGTGGCGTGGGCGCCTCGCCCACGCACCCACTGCCTCCCGCGCGTGGGCGAGGCGCCCACGCCACATTTTGGTCGCAGCGCACTGTCTCTTACTTCTCACGTTGGTCGCCCGCGCGCAGGAGAAGAAAGAACCAACAACGAAAGGCCGCGAGCTCGCGCCGCCGGTGAAGCTTGACGACGCGCAGGTCGCCCCGGGTCTCGTCGGTGAATACTTCAAGGACATCGCGGACATCGACGGCCTCGCGAAAGCGGGCAAACCGTTCCTCGTTCGCGTCGACAAGCGGATTCAATTCGAGGACACCTACGGCGAGTTCTACGACTCGAAGCTCAACAACAATTTCGCCGTCCGATGGACGGGCTTCGTGCGGATCCTCAAGCCCGGACTGTATCGCCTGAGCGTCTGGGCAGACGACAAATCGCGCCTGTTCATCGGCGATGAGCTCGTCGTCGACAACACGAAGGAACCGCCGCCGGGCGCGAAGGAAAACTGGTTCGAACTAAAGGCCGGCGATTATCCAGTCCGCATCGAGTTTCATCAGGCCGGCGGCGCGGCGCAGATTCACTTTTCGCGTAAGGGCGCCGACGTCGATGACTGGGAAGCGTTCCCCGCGGCGCAACTGTTTCACCTCAAGTCGCAGGAGCAGATTGATTGGGATAAGGCCGCGTGGGATCAGACCGTATGGGATCGCGCCGCGTGGTATCGCGACTTCGCCCCGAAGTTCATGAAGATGGATTACGGCCCGTTTCAGAGCGCGACGATCAACATCCGCAAGAACGAGCCGGTGATCAAGGCGATCGCGATCAAGTGCGATCGCGCGGGGACGAAGGCAAACGTCCTGTTCGACACGGAGCTCTTGCGCTACGCTGCTGGCTGGACCGGCGGATTTCACGACAACCACGGCGTCGCGTTCGACGGCGCGCACGGCGAAAACCCGACGATCGAAGGTACGGTGGTCTTTTCAACGAAAGCGCAACCAAGCTGGTCGGCGAATGGCAGCTTCAGCGATCCGCGCCCCGAGCCGCTCGGACCGATGCCGCGCGACGTCGGCCACTACAAGGGCCTGTATCGCAACGGCGAGCGGGTGATCCTGTCCTACTCGATCGGCGGCCGCGACGTGCTCGATTCGCCGCGGTTTGAGATGCGCAATGATAAGCCGGTATTCATTCGCTCGATCGAGGTGGCGGCCGGCGATCGCGCGATCGAATACGATGTCTCGGACAACTCATCGCAAAGTCATAAGGGCGCGCAACGACTCGTCGTTCCCGCCAGCAAGTTACCCATTTCGTTCGACGTCGAAATCTCCGAAGGCGGCGCGATCAATACCACGCCGCTCTCGAACACGGCCGAGCTCTTGGGCCTTTGCACCGGCGGGCCGGCGCGCTGGCCTAACGTCATCGAGACGAAGGGCACGCTCGGCCACACGTCAAGCAATGCGCCTTACGTCGTCGATACCCTCACCGTCCCCCTCGACAATCCGTGGGATTCCTGGATGCGTTTCGGCGGCCTCGACTTCTTCAGCGACGGACGCGCCGCCCTGTGCACGTGGAGTGGCGACGTCTGGATCGTCTCGGGCATCGACGACAAGCTTGAGAACATCAAATGGAAGCGCTACGCCAGCGGCCTGTTTCAGGCGCTCGGTTTGCGCATCGTCAACGACGAGATCTACGTGCTTGGGCGTGATCAGATCACCCGGTTGCACGACCTCAACAACGACGGCGAGCCCGACTTCTACGAGAACTTCAACAATGATTGCATCGTCACCAAGAGCTTTCACGAGTTTGCCCTCGACCTGCAGACCGACCGCGAAGGCAACTTCTACTTCGCCAAGGGCGGCCCGGTTCGTCCCGGCGGGCGCGGGTGGCAGCAGATCACCAATCACAATGGTTGCGTTCTGAAGGTTTCCAAGGACGGATCGAAATTCGAGGTCTTCGCAACGGGCGTGCGCGCCCCCAACGGCATGGGTATGGGCCCGAATGATGAGGTTTCCGTCGGTGACAACGAGGGCACCTGGACGCCCGCATGTCGCGTGAGCTTCGTCAACAAGGGCGATTTCCTCGGCGTCGTCGATCTCGCGCATCAACCCTCGCCGCCCACGGAGTACAAGCCGCCGCTTTTCTGGCTCCCACACGAAGACGTGGACAACTCCTCCGGCGGCCAGGTCTGGGTCGCCGGCGATCGCTGGGGCCCGTTCAAGGACCGCATGCTGCACACGAGCTACGGCATGTGCGACCTGTTTCTCGTGATGACGAATGAAGTCGACGGCGTCATGCAAGGCGGCTTCGTGAAATTCCCCAACCTCAGCTTCGACACGGGAATCTGCCGACCGCGCTTCCGATCACAGGACGGACAGCTTTACGTGACCGGATTGAAAGGGTGGCAGACGCGCGGCGCGAAGGACGGCGCGTTTCAGCGCGTGCGCTTCACTGGGAGACCGGTGCGCATGCCGACGGGATTGAAGGTCGCCAAGGATCAGGTTTCGATTACGTTCACGGTCCCGCTCGACAAGGAAACGGCCCAGGACACCGACAGCTACAACGTCGAGCAGTGGAATTACATCTGGTCCAAGGATTACGGCTCGCCGGAGGTCACGATCGATGATCCCAACGTCAAAGGCCACGATACGGTGAAGGTCGAATCGGCTGCGCTCTCCGACGACGGCAAGACCGTGACGCTGAAGATCCCCGGCCTGCGGCCGGTTATGCAGCAGAAGATCAGCCTGAAGGTCAACGCGGCCGACGGGACCGAGCTGGAATACGACGTCTATCAGACGATCAATCGGGTGCCTAAGTGATGTGGATCGTCGTTGCGCTGGTCTGCTTGTTCCAATCCGCGCCGTCCACAACCCAGGCCGCGGCCGAGCCGGGATTGATCGTGACCTTCGAAAGCGGCGGGCAGACGGATGCCCGCGTTGCACGTCTCGCGGCGGTCGCTGTTGCGGTAGGCGAGCCACCATCACCATTCCTCAAACCGGGCCAATTCACCGCAACGTTCGACGGCTTCATCAATCTCAAGCTCCGCGGTGAATACGTCTTCACTATACAGGGCCGCGGCCGAGCCGAGTTGCGCCTCAACGGCCAACCTGTGCTCAGCAGCGTCGGTGACGACCTGTCGATCAAGTCGAGCGAGCGCGTACGACTGAAAAAGGGCGCCAACGCGATCGCGCTTCAGTACACCTCGCCGGTTACGGGCGACGCGATCGTCCGGTTGTATTGGTCGGAAAAGCACCAGCCGGCCGAACCCATATCACCGGTCTTCCTCACGCACGCTGACGCGAGCGACGCGCTCGTCAAATCGACATCATGGCGTCGTGGTCGAGAACTGATCGAGGAATGGCGCTGCGTGCGATGTCACAAGCTCGACGGTGTTGACGCGGCCGAGGCGCCGAATCTGACGACAATCGGCGCGCGCCTCAACGGCCCGTGGATGGCGCTGTGGATTCACGATCCGAAATCCGTGCGCGCGGATGCACTGATGCCGCGCGTCTTGCGCGGCGAATCCGACGCCCGCGACGCTGCCGCATATCTATCCACACTCTCGGCGCGGCGCGCGATGATTGCTTTCAAATCCGACGATGCGGCGATCGGCGCGCATTTATTCACGGCGCTGGGCTGCATCGCCTGTCACGTCGAATCGCGCCTGCCGCTCGCATACGTTCCCGCAAAGTGGAAACCGGCGGCACTCGTCGATTACCTGCGCGATCCGCAGAAAAACTATTCCGCATCGCGCATGCCGAATTTCAAGCTCAGCGAAGATGAGGCGCGACAGCTGGCGGCCTTCCTCGTCGGCGGGGCGGGAAACGATCAACCTGCTGCCGACGGCGACGCCGAGCGCGGCAAAAAGCTCGTGGCTTCCTCGGGATGTTTGAACTGCCACAGCATCGAAGGCCAACCGACCGAGCACCGCGCGCCGGCGATGGCGCAGCTTCACGACATGAATCATGGTTGTCTGGGCGACCAGCCGCCGGCACCGCAGTTTGGGTTGCGCCTCGATGAGCGCGAGGCGATCCGCGCCGCACTGGTCGATCGCGATGCGCTCGCACGCGACACGCCGATCGACCGCGCCGAACGCGAAGTTCGGCAGTTGAATTGTGTCGCGTGCCACACCCGTGATACGCAACCCGATGTGTGGTCCTCGCTTCGTGATCAGGTCAAATCGATCGAAGACGCGCACCCGATCGGCGGTCGCGATGTGCTTCCCCTTCGCGGCGATCAATCCCGGCCGAGCCTCACGTGGGCCGGCGAGCGGCTGCGCACGAGCTGGATGGCGACGTTCATCACCGGTGGGATTGAGTACAAGCCCCGCCCGTGGCTGGCGGCGCGCATGCCGGCGTTCGGGGCGACGCGCGGCAAAGCGCTTGCCGACGGTTTCGTCCGCGAACACGGCTGGCTGCCCGACGCGGACGCTCCTCAATCCAAGGTGGAGGAGCGCGACGCGGCCGAGATCGGTCGCAAACTCGTCGGCAAGGCATCCGGTTTCAGTTGCACGGCTTGTCACGCCGTCGGAACCGTCGAACCAACGGGTGCCTTCGAAGCGCAAGGCGTGAATTTTGCGCGCATCTCAGAGCGTATGCGATTCGACTTCTATCGCCGATGGGTTCGTAATCCGCAGCGCTACGAACCGGGCACGCGCATGCCGCAGTACAGCGACGCGCAGGGCAAGACCCCGCTCAAGGACTTCTTCGCCGGCGACGCGGAAAAACAATTCGACGCCATCTGGCGATACCTCTGCACTGGTGACAAAATCCAGCCGCCGGATTGAATGACTTTGTGGCGTGGGCGCCTCACCCACGTTTTCGAGTTTGAGGTCGAAATGCGTGGGCGAGGCGCCCACGCCACGTAAGGAACGCCATGCCTTCTCTCCAAGAACTGATCCTCGCCGGCCTGAACCACGCGCAGGCCGGGCGACTTGCCGAGGCCGAGCAGTGTTACCGCCAGGTGCTCTCCGTCGATCCGAACCCGACGACGCGCATCCTGCTCGCGAGCCTGCTGCCGCCGGTTTACTTGTCGATGGACGAGTTGAACCAGTGGCGGCAGAAGCTGACGAACAACCTTCAGATGCTGGTCAAGCAGGGGCTGCGCCTGGACGTGATGGGCCAATACGCGGTACCTGAATTCTTCGTGACCTATCAGGGGATGAACGACCGCGAGCTTCAGCAGCTTCGCGCGCGGCTCTACGACGCGCCGCGCGAGATCATGCTCAAGCGCAGCGCGACGCCGTCGAAGAAGCCGCGCATCCGCGTCGGGTTCATGAGCGCCCACCTCCGCGACCACACGATCGGCCGGCTGAATCACGGGAACATCGCGCAGCTCAATCGCGACGAGTTTGACGTAACGGTGTTCGTGATGGGCACGCCCAAGGGCGAGCTGACCGATCACATCCGCGACAACGCCGATGCGTACATCGAGCTGCCCAACGACCTGCGTCAGGCGCGGCGCCTCATGGCCGGGCAGAAGCTTGATGTGCTGTATTACTGCGACATCGGCATGGAGCCGACGAGCTACACGTTTGCATTGACACGCATGGCCCCGGTGCAGTGCGTCACGTGGGGACATCCGGAAACGAGCGGCATCGACGCGATCGATTACTTCATCTCGTCCGAAGCGCTCGAGACTGCTGAATCCGACGCGTCGTACACCGAAAAGCTCGTGCGCCTTAAGCACCTCAACGTGTACTTCTACCGGCCGCCGGCGCCGAAGGGTCCTGTGGCGCGGACGCGGTTCGGGCTGTCGGACGATTCCACGCTCTACGGCTGTCCCCAGAGCCTCTACAAGTTTCATCCCGAGTTCGACGTGATCCTCGCGGGCATCCTGCGCAAGGATCCGCGCGGCGTGCTGGTGCTGCTCAAGGGGAACCATCAGGACTGGGACAACCGATTGATGCGCCGCTTTCAGCAGACGATGCCGGACCTGGTCAACCGCGTGCGATGGATCGGGCGGCAGGATCGGGCGGGGTTCCTCGCGCTCAACAGCATCCTCGACGTTTCGCTCGACCCCGTCCATTTCGGCGGCGGCAATACGAGTTACGAGGCCCTCGCCATGGGCACGCCGATCGTCACGATGCCCAGCCAGTTCCTGCGCGGCCGGTTGACGTACGCGATGTACGTGCAAATGGGCGTGATCGATTGCGTCGCGAAGAGCCCGCAGCAGTACATCGATATCGCGACACGCCTGGGAACGGACAAGTCGTTCCGCAAGACGGTCAGCGAAAAGATCCGCGACAACTCCGCCAAAATCTTCGAAAACCCCGCCGGCGTCCGCGACCTCGAAGCCTTTTTCAAAAAAGCGGTGAACGAAGCCCCCAGCTTAGGTGCCGCGCCGATTACGCCGTTCGCGGGATAACAAATTTGAATGCAACCGCCGAGACGCCGAGGCGCAGAGACAGACGCAGAGGAAAACAAAGGAACAAGTTTCTTTGTCTTCTCTGCGTTCGTTCTCGGCGTCTCTGCGTCTCGGCGGTTGCATTTTCCTTTGTTTTTGCAGCCAACCCCGCTATTTCGATAAACTCGCCGCCGGGTGCTGGCGAAGATCCAAAGCTTCATTTTGATCGGCATCGACCCCTCGCTCTGCGAGGTCGAAGTCGACGTCTCCAATCGCGGACTCGGCAAGACGACAGTCTTTGAGGCAGTTTTCAACTCGTATTGTTCGCCCGCTGTCGCGGTTGTCCGAAGACATTGAAGCCGGACCTTCGTTCGCTACAGTTGGTCCATGGCCGCCGAAGTTGTCGCGCAACTCTCCCTTCCGTTTCCTTCGCTTCACGCGCTCGTCAACGTGGCGACCGTACCGAAACGCAGCCCGTTCCGATATCCTGGCGGTAAGACATGGCTCGTTCCCCAAGTTCGTCGATGGTTGAGGGCGAGTGCGATGGAGCCGACGAGACTGATCGAGCCGTTCGCAGGTGGGGGTATCGTCAGTTTAACCGCGATATTCGAGGAACTCGTTGACCGCGTTCTGCTCGTTGAACTCGACTGGCATGTATCAGCCGTCTGGCGAACAATCTTGAGTGAGAGGGCACAATCTCTCGCGGATCGAATCTTGTCGTTTCATCCGACAACAGCGAGTGCCAAAGCCATCCTCTGGGCAACGCACCGAAAGGTGGAAGACATCGCCTTCGCCACGCTGGTTCGCAACCGAGTGCAACACGGGGGTATCATGTCCTCCGGTGCGAGCTTGATGAAAGAAGGGGAGAACGGTAAAGGCGTGGCGTCGAGGTGGTACGCGCAGACTCTTGCCCAGCGCATACTGGCCATCGCTGCCCTTCGAGAGAACATCGAGTTCCGGCGCGATGACGGCTTCAAGGTCATCCGTGAGTTCGCTTCTGATCGTCGAGTTGTATTCTTCGTCGATCCACCATACACCGTAGCCGGTCGCAGACTGTACACCCACTCCGAGGTTGACCACCCCAAACTGTTCAAACTGATGTCTCGTGTAAAAGGCGATTTCTTGATGACTTACGACGACACCGAAGAGGTCCGTGGTTGGGCGAAAGCGCAATCATTCGATGTCGAGACGGTTGCGATGAAAAGCCGACAGCACGCCCGCAAAACGGAATTACTCATTGGGCGCGATCTTGATTGGGCGCGGGATTAACAGCCCGTCGCCTTCTGGGCGCGGGAGGATTCAATTTCTCTGCGATCTTCGCTTCAAACTCCGCGAGCGTCACCGGGAAACCACCTGTCAAGCCCTCCACGGCCCGCTCAAGTGTTTGTTTCTGGGGCAAACCTATTGTGATCTGCGCAGGTTCGACCATTTCATTGTAATCAATAATGAACCACGCGATGTCGCAGTTTGATAAGTCGCCAACCGTTCCGACATTGACGACATTCGTGCGGAACCAGGCCGCATCGACAACGACAGCCATTTTTTTCCCCCACCGCCTCAGCGTCGGCACTTTGATTTGCAGTTGGGGCATCAATCGCTTTGGTCCACTGCTGCGATAGTCGGGACGGCGGTTAAGATCGGGGAACGGCAAAGCGTTGTGTGCGAAGTCACGGATATGTTCAAAGAGCAGTGACATTCGCTTTCCAGAAAAATAAACGGCCTGAATTTCGAGCGCGCACCACCGTGACGGCTGCTCGGGATGCACTAACACGTTGTCGATGTTTCCGACATCTTCTTTTGACGCTTCGACATCTTCACCGGCAGCTTCTTCCGCCGCTTCTTCAGCGGTAGTCTCGAGTGCGGGGTTTGCTAACCTCTGAAGAAATCTGACTTCATCGACAATCAGCGGTGCGTTGGTTCCGATCATGTACTGTCCGACAATGCTGTAGATTGTTCCGGCTTGTTTGAACCTGTGGGGGCACACCGCTCGTAAGTCACCTTCGTCGCCTTGGAGCACCGTCGCGCGTCCGTCTTCATCCTCCTTTTGGTAGAGGCGGAGCGAACAAATACCACCTTTCTTGGTACAGGGTTGTGATCCATCAGCAGCCTTGAACGGGCAGGGTTGTCGCTCGCGGACCTCACCTAATGCGACTCGCGCGAGGTGTTGGCGTTCTGGTGGGGTCAAGCGGACGAATGATCTACCGTACCACTCGCCAATTCCGAAACGCGGTGCTACATCTGGGCGACCTGGTAGCGGTTGCTCCGACATCGCGCCGATTACACCGCATTGCAGGTGAACCGTCCAGCATTCCTATGCCCATGACCCATGAGAATTTGAACCGCGCGCGAGTTTTCCTGGCATTGCGGTGTGCTGTCGGATACTGTGCGTCCATTACACTACTCGCGTCCAATCGCCGTGAGCGTCCTCAACTACACGAACCGTCGCAGTCAACCGTCGCGCTGGTTCCGCATCCTTCGCTGGCAAGTGTGGAAAATCCGCCGCGCGCTTGAAAGTTTTCTATTCGGCGCGTTTCCGGGTGAAAAGTGATCACCCAGCCACGTACCGCATGGCGCGTCTGGTGCCTTTGCTCTTCAATGACTTCCCCGAATACTGCTTCACGTATCCCTTAATATCCGGTCCAACCTTCGGGAACTTCGCGCGAATTTCTGGCCCACTCACCGACTTCCGTTGCTGCACCATGTCGTAAATCGCGTTTGCTTCCGTCGCTAACTGATCGGGCGTTCGACGGATTCGCTTTCCCTTGCCGCGCTTCGACGGGGCCGGTGCCTTCATCGTCCGAACCGCTGACCCATTGGAACCATGCCCGAGACGACGCAGATAATCCACAAGTTCGGCGCGCTGCCCATCCAAGTTGCGCAATTCCATTTTGAGGCGTTGGACGGTTGAGCTAATTGCAGCTTGCGCCTGCGCGACAACATTCGAGAATCCACTTTTCTTTCGGGGCATTTGATCCTTTCGTTAGCAGCATTAAGGGGGATAGCGCGCAAACTGTCAATAGTGCTATGCCCTAAGTGCAGCACCGGCAGCCTCATCGGTGCAATGAAAAAAAAACACATTTTCCCCTTGCCAGAATGAGTTCACCTTGTTCCCGTGTGCCCGTCAATCATAAGTTAGTCTGAACTAACAGATTGACGCAAACCTAAACGCGGTTCAATCCGCAGGGAGCAACAATGGCAAAGGCAACGAAATCAGCCGGTCGAATCAATAAGGCGCAGAAGGGCAACCAGAAGCCCCAGGACGCTCGCAAGGCAGCGAACCCGACTGGAACCGCTCCGAAGGAAGCGAAGCCCCAGAAGGGCAACCCGTTCCGCGAACATGGCGGATATTGGAGCGCGGTTGAAGCCCTACGCTCGCTTGGAATAGGTCGCCTGCATGACTTCAAAGCGATCGTGCCCGCGTATCGCAAGGCAATGGGCGCAGCATGGAAAAAGTTCGCAACGCGGAAGGGCTGCGAAATGGACGCGGACAAGCGGGCACTCACGAACGTGATGGTCACCGCTCGCGCGGATTACGGAAAACCCCTCCGCGACATCGGCTACGAAGTCCGATGGGACGGGCGCGAGAAGAAAGCCGGACTGTTCCGAGTTAGCAAGTAATCACCCGTTGGGGCTGCGGAGCAATCCGCAGCCCCTTTTTTCAGGAGCAGCCATGAGCGACCGATACACCTGTCCGACTTGCGGGAAGCCATTTCCGAACGGACACGCTTTGCGGTTCCACCGCAAAGCGCATCAACGAAAAACGAGAATGGAGCAGCCATGCAAACCGCTCAACTGAAAACGACGATCCGCATTCGACGTTCCACTAGGCTGCGAGCAGACCGAAGCATTGAAACAGACACCTTTGCGCGCTCGGCTTCAATGCGTGGGTTTATTCTGACCCCGGAACCTTTGGAATCGCAATCGAAACGACCGTCAGCAACGCAGCAAACGCAATCGACGTCTTCCGCGAAAAGGCTGCGAAGGTCTGACGGACGGGTTGCCAAAGGGGTGCGGGCTCGTTTTGCCGCGCCCCTTTTCCCGTACAATCTGCGACAGCAACGCGAGGACAAAAAAGATGCTCAACACACAGCAAATTGCAAAGCTCCGACAGGACATCGAAGCCGAAATCAAATCAGGCGCGACCACGGATGACCTGGTGGAATGGATGGACTCTTACGCCTTCGGACGCGCGGATCTGCTCGAAGTCGTGCGCCTGCTGCTCGGTGAACTTGATGCAGCGAAGGTGAAATAATCCAGTACGAACGGTCATCGACCCCGCAGCCGTTTGGCTGCGGGGTTTTTTGCGCGCTCGAATTTTCAAATTGATTTCGTCCAGTGACGCGCCGATAATCCGCTTGTCCGCCTCGGGTGGACTGGACGCAGCTTCGTAGCTGCTGTTCCACGAGACGTAAAGTTGCTTGTTGACAACCCTACGGGTGCAGCGAGCTGGTCTACGGCGATTCAAACGCCGGGAGGTCATTCATGAAGCGCGAACGCCTCGTTCCCGATCCCGCCGAAGTTATCCAAGAAATTGCAGAAAAAGCCAACACGGTGCGTGGTGCTGCGACCGCCCTGACCCAGCGGATCGAGATGTTTGAGAACTATTTGTCGAAGGTCAAAGGGCGCGTTGAAACGATGTGCTTCGGCCTGCATCCCAATGCAGAAACCGAAGAAGAAAGCGCAGAGCTAATGCTCTGCCTCAAGTTTCATCGCGTTGACAAAGCGTGGATCATCTCGTGGGCTGACTTTCACCAGCAGTACCATAGCGAGAATCCGATGTCGTTTTCTCCCCTGGTAGATGCGCCGGTGAAAATCAAGCTGGCTGCAATCCCGATGTTTTCTGATCTACTCGAGTCCATCGCCAAATCACAGGACCGGCTCGTAGAGCAGATCACCAAGGGGACACAAAGCTTCGACGCCTTCGCGGAAACATTGCCGAATTTGGAGGGCAAGTGAAATGCACCCCTCCAAGCAACGCAATAAACCGCGCGTGACGCGCAAGCGCAACATCGTGCGCTTCAATTGCAACTGGGAGCGTAAGCACTTGAGCATTGTGGCGGACGGCATCGTGGTGTCAGCGGTCATCGCGGTCGCGCTGCTCGCTCTCGCGTACATCAAGTTGCACCCTTGACTGGTCGGCTCGCAGTCCGACATCAACATCAAGGGGGCTAGTTTGGCATGGTGTCCGTTTCCTTTGCGCAAGTTAGGCATCCGTCCAGCTTGATGTGTGGGGGAACTTTGCGCCTCATGTTGGCGGAAAGGAACCTTCCATGAATCGCAATGCCCTCTATCGCGCCTGTCTCGTCTCGCTGGGACTTTCACCCGTCGCATTGGGTGCTGACCCATCGTGGGTAATTCCCACGGGTAGCTGGACGATACCCGCGAACTGGAATACAGCGTCCGTACCCGCAGCCGGTGACAATGCAATCATCGACGTGAAGGCACCGGTATGGGGCGGATACGGAAATGCGACGGTCAATTTCGATGCGCAGTACACCAGCCCACTCGCCTCGCTGAAAATCGTAGTCAGCGAAGGGCAAAGCATCGCAACCCATAACTTCGCTCACGTGATTCAGACTGACCCGACATCCATTCTACTCGTGGACTACCTGAACTTGGCACGTAGTTCTCGCGGTCATGGGCAGTACACCCTTAATGGTGGAGCTGCATCGGTAGGCTCAATGACGATGGGGGAAAATACGAGGGGCGGATCGGTTTGGGAACAGAACGGCGGAACCTTCACGGCGCAAACAGCCAGTCTGATCGGCGGATTTACTGGATCGGGGCTCGGGTCAGTAATGTTTGCCCAAACTGGCGGGGTCAGCACGATAGACCATCTCGAAACAGTCGAGCGCGCGGGTAGTACCTTTCCAGGCGTTGCAACGGTTCAGTTATCAGGTGGGGTGCTCAATGTGACCAATCTCGACATCGGTTCGAAAGACGTACTCACTGTCAATGGAGCTATGATGAACGTGGGGTCGCTTGCGATAGCCGGTGGTGGGAGCAACGACATCACGAACGTGACTTTTACGACCGGTGATATTGCGGTGGATCATATCGCAATGACTGGTTTTTCGGTGCTGCTGCTGTCGCCCGGCTTCGGTGAACTTCGTACGGAAACCCTGACGGTGGGTAGCGGGTCGTCGAAAATCTCTTTCAACGATAATTCAGTGGTCGTTGATGACGGTGACTTGGAAGCCGTCAGGCTAATGGGTCGGCAAAGCAGTCTGGTCGCACCAGCGGGGCGTCGGGTCGGCTACTGGATCGTAGAGGCGGGCGCGGTTCGGATTGCTCCAACGCTCTCGGGGGATGCCGACGGGAACGCTACCGTTAATCTGGTTGACTTCAATGCGTTGGCTTCCAACTTCAACACGATGGGGGGCATGCATTGGAGCGACGGCGACTTTGACTACGACGGAAACGTGAATCTTGTCGACTTCAACGAGCTGGCAGCGAACTTCAATCTTTCCGCTTCCACCGATCCGACCCCGGAGGATTGGTCAAACCTTACTGCTGCGATCCCCGAACCCAGCGGAGCAACATTTATGACCGTTTTGCTGTTCTCGTTGAGAAATCACTGGCACCGCAGGTGTCGGCAATCATTTGGGCAAATCGAGAATCGCTTTGCGCCCGTCATCCGTCAGATTTAGCTTCCCGCCGCTGTATCTATCGCGCTCGTCGTAATGCATGTCACCATTATCGACGAGATTCGCGTCGTAAAGATCGTCGATCTTGATGAAGTTCGAGCTTCTTTCCGCCCGACTCTCGTAAGAGTTCGCGGTAGTCCAACGAATAGGTATCCCGTTCTGCATACAACTTGAGTATCCGCAGCGCGAGCCCCGTTGCCTCGTACGGATTCCGTTCTTTGTCCATCTGCTCATTATACCGTGAAGGAGTTTTCTCGCTGCACACATAAGTGCAGGGCATGTACGACAACTCCCTCTCGGACGCGCGAGCCCATTTCCTTCAACCCGCATCATCGCTCCCTGATTGCTACGACGATTTCGACAACTCACCGGCCGCTCGATACCGACGATATCTTGAATCACCTATTTGGCGCGCAAAACGCCAGGCCGTCATGATCCGCGACGGATGGCGTTGCAGGTGCTGTTCAAACCCAGCGGAAGAAGTTCACCACCTGGAATATCCAAAGCGATGGGGAACTGAACCGCTGGGATGGCTGCTCGCGGTCTGCGCGCACTGCCACGAAACGGTCTTCCACGCGAACAGAAAATAATTCTGTGACAGAGAGAGGGGATCGTGCGCGAAACGTCGAAGTGACAGGATGGTGACTGCGACCACCAGACAAAACGAGAATCTACTGATAGGCATCTGGATTGTTCGTGTCGCAGCGAATGGTTCAGGTGCCTTTTTTGTTTCATGACATACGAACACGCAATTCAACGCTTTTACGAACCAATCGAAAAAGGCTATTGCCTCAACCACATCAACCGATACATGCGCTTCGCGTCTGATTGCAAAGGTGCTGGCTGCATCCAACGTTTTGATCTCACGTTGTGTCAAGGATTGATGGGCTGCTCATCGCACTGTTGGATCGAACGAGATTACAACCACTCAGCGATAGACCTGACAGGTTGCCTACGTGAAGTTGCCACCGACAAGGTTATTTATGTCATTGATCGTGATTGGTACTACGATCTAAAAAACATTTCTGTCGTCAAGCGATACGGCCTGCGCGAAGTCGTCCACAACTGTGTGGATTTCGGACTCACGTTCTGGGAAGTGTGCGGGCTCGCCATCGAGGAATAAGAATCCTGCGACCGTGAGAGGATTACAGCGCAGGAAAGTCGAAATAGAAAAGTGTTCAGCCCCGCAGCTCGTGGGGTAGTAGCGAAGAAAACGTGTTTCCCTACGAAAAGGAACGCGCTACGCCGATCTTGAAATAGATAACTTGCAGTTTTCTTCGCTGCTCTGCTGTCTCCAAAAAACAGCACTCGCCCCATGGCTTGAACACCCATGGGGCTTTTTTTGTGTTTGTTTGGAGGACTAGCGATATGAAATTTGCAGACCACCGGAAGCGCAGGGCGGAGATCCGTTCTGCCGAGCAGAACTGCATAGCGATGGACTTTTCGCGTGTAGTACTGGCGCGTTTCTTCAAAGGCGCAGAAGCTGCTAAAAGTGCAGCACGATTTGTCGCTACCGGGCAGGTGGCGATGAAGCCAGACAAGACAGGTACGCAATACGTGCCTGACCTCGTAGCAATCGAGAGTCATGCCGACAAAGTGGTACGGGATGCCGAGGAAGTAATCGGGGCATTCTCCCAAAATGTAGGCGAGCTACCTTCACCCGCAATACTACCGCACGCAATTACGCGAAGTACCGCAATCGCGCTCTATTTCGCCGTTTACTGCCGAGAACTGGTCAAACATGGTCAGCCCCAAGCTGCAATCAGGTGGCTTGATGATAACGAGACGCAGGTAAGCGAAGACGTGTACCACTACCTGGCTGATCTGATCGATGGGTACCAAATGGAAAAAGTACTGACCAGCAGCGAGGAGTTTATCAATGAATAAATTATTGAAACAGAATCTTCAAAAACTGGTCACCCACGAACCAGTCACCGAGGCGGACATTGCGACTGCTACGGCATACCTCTTGCCCATTATCGACGATGAGGACATCGCTTCCATGAATGAGGTACTGCGAAAGCAGAACCGTGTGCAAATCACCATCGTGGATCTCGCCTGCGTGCTCGCCCTGCACTGCCGTAGCGTGATTCAGAACAAAGGCGCGTCGCCTCACAAGAGGTTCATCAGGTGGAGTACCAGCAGCCGTAATCTTTGGGCAAAGCAATGGACCAGTTGCCATATCAAGGTGGCAATGGTGACTTTCAGTTCCCTGAACCTTCATGTCGTGGACTCGGAAGCAACCTACAAGAAATGTACCACTTACAGCGTCAAAAAAGAGCTGCTGGAACTGTTCAGAATAAATCCCGCACCCAAGGACGAAGGCATTAAGCACTGAGGACAAAGGGGCGATACGACTCGCCTTACGCTTGCGCTACGGCTTCGCGTTCGCCCTACTCCCCAAAAATAGAAAAACTCCCATTGATCGTTTTCCCTTTCCCCCGCAGCGCAAAGCATGTGCGGCGTCTCGCTTGCACACTTCGTGACAACCTGCCGAGCAATCCTACGAAAAAGGGGGTGAAGGAACATCCCCCGCAGTCGCTGTAAGTGGGAACTGTGTATAGATCGGCGACGGGTGTTTCTCCGTTGCCATATCTCCGGAGACGGCAGTGCCCAGTAGTACACGGCACTGCCGTCTCTTTTTTAACGCATTTCGTGACGAAAAGGTCAGTCATGATAACTTCCCCTGAACTTTCGGAACCGGGATGGCTGCGAAGACCATTGATAGCAGGGCTAACCAGAAGCGACTGGGCGCGTCTTTCCAATCAGAAGGGTTTAAGCATGCGTCAGCAGCTTTTCGCGTCTCTAATGGCATCCTGTGGCAATCTGGCGGCGGCCGGAGAGGCAACAGGCATAGCTGATCCGCAACGGTATGCGGAGCGACTACGACGGCACCTCCGTGGCATCTAAAACAAAAAGCCCCCCTCAATTCCTTCGAGGGGGGCTAAACAACTCTCTCCCGGCGACGGTCAACCCGCCAGAAGAGTCCCGCTATCGCAATGAAGCTCAGTACAAATGGCGGATAACACCACCTCTGATCTTCATGCGGTCTGGATACAGTGTATGAAACCGCGTGTTCAAGAGGAAAAAGCGCGCGAACGAAGAAAATATTTCGCGCTATCCCTGCATGATCCTGATGGGTGTAAGAAAACAGAAAGGATAGTCGGTGCCGGGAGCAGAACAAACTACAAGTCGGATCTCTCTGATCCCCCGGCTTGTTTCCTTAACCAGTTCAAGCCGGGGGGTTTTTGTTTTCACGCGTCACCGCTGGTCGATGTCCTGTCATGGAATTCTCGTGGGAAGATGTCGCTGCTGCTGCCACGATTCGCGCAACGCCGCGCCAACGCTGGGCAGTCCGTCGTTTTCTTGAAGACCCAGATATTCGCAATGCTTTCATCACGAACCTGTCACGCGAAGATGCTGACTGGGTTTTGTCACGCTGCGTGAAAATGTTTCCAAAGGATTCAGCGGACACGAAAGCGAATTGAATCTTTCACCCCTCTTTTACCAGGACATTAAGGAGGGGCGTATTCCACTTCCACAGGGGCGCCGAGTTTTCTTCTGTCATCACTCGGTGCCCCTACCCTTGTGACAACTAAAGAGGATTTCATCTCACCGGCGCGAATAGAAACTCGTGCCATCCACGGGTGAAAATTACAAAGGTATTCAACGGCTCGCAGGAGGTTCTCATGGTCCCGCCGGCGAAGCTCTCGACGCGAACTTCACATTTATCGCTGACGAGCTGGAAGCCCTTCACAATCAGGGAGTGTCTGGACGGTCGGGCTACAGCGGTTGTTCAGGCTTCAGCGGATATTCTGGCATCAGCGGTATCAGCGGGATCAGTGGGCGCAGTGGATACAGCGGTAATTCTGGTATCAGCGGGTACAGCGGAGCATCGGGTGCATCTGGTTATAGCGGAACAGCTGGGGCAGCTGGTTCGGCAGGATCATCTGGTGTCTCTGGGTACAGCGGTACAGCAGGATCGTCCGGTGTCTCTGGCTACAGCGGTGCGGTAGGGTCAGCAGGCACGTCCGGCGCGTCAGGTTATAGCGGAACAAGTGGAAGATCGGGCTACTCTGGCACCACCGGGTCATCCGGCGTCTCGGGCTATTCTGGAACTGGAGCATCCGGGACCAGTGGCTATAGCGGGGCTGCTGGTGCGTCAGGCACATCTGGCTACTCGGGGGCTGCTGGCGCAAATGGAACCTCTGGTGTTAGCGGGTACAGCGGTGCAGGTACATCGGGTATTTCTGGCTACAGCGGTGTCGGTGTATCTGGTTCATCGGGCTATTCTGGTGCTGGCGGAACATCTGGTATCTCTGGCTACAGCGGAGCTGCTGGTGTGTCCGGCGCGTCTGGCTACAGCGGAGCTGCTGGATCTTCTGGTATCAGCGGGTACAGCGGTTCAACAGGAACATCTGGTGTTAGTGGGTACAGCGGAACTGGCGCATCAGGTTTCAGCGGGTACAGCGGGGGAACGGGTACATCTGGAATCTCTGGCTACAGTGGCGCGTCAGCGTTCAGTGGGTATAGCGGATCGTCAGGTATAAGCGGATATAGCGGAACCGGAACCAGCGGGTTTTCTGGATACAGCGGATCAGTCGGCACCTCAGGAATCTCTGGCTACAGCGGGGCTGCTGGATCATCTGGTATCTCTGGCTACAGTGGCACCGGCACTTCTGGAATCTCTGGGTACAGCGGGGCTGCTGGCACTTCTGGCAGAAGCGGGTACAGCGGAGCGAGTGGAGTATCAGGGTTCAGTGGCTACAGCGGGCCACAGCTTTTCGTCAATGTAAAGTCATTCGGCGCGGTAGGACAGGGCAATTCAGACGACGCACCATTTGTTCAGGCAGCCGTAGACTTTATCAAGAATCATACAAGCCCGGCGTGGTTTAGTCAGGGTCAAGTCAATCCAGATGTCATTAACGGCGCGATCATCTACTTCCCACCTGGAAGCTATCGCTGCGACTCGACTATTGATGTGTACGGTGGAATGACGCTTCGCGGTGATCGCAACGGTAGCGTCTTCTGGTTGAATTCTGCTGACAACAATGACGCTCTCATCAACATTAAACCGGCGATTTCGGGTTTTGTTGGCGATGTCACCATTGAAGACCTCGCAATCAATACAAAGCCAAACGGCTACGGGATTGTTTGTGAAGGGCGCACCGATCTAACGACAGTCAGAATCCGCAACTGCCACTTCAGGTGCAAAAACTGGGCTATTTTCCTTGATGACCCGTTCAACTATGGCGTCGGCGTCGCAGCGAGTGGTACTTACTGCCAGGACGTAAGCATCGTTGAATGCAACTTCTCCCAGCTCGGCTCTGGGGCGATCGCGCTTGCCGGAAATGTTAACCAGATAGTTCGCTGCAATGTTGAAGGCACGTTGTTGACGGATGGTGGCGGGGCGAATGCGTTTACGGAACCCGACTCCGACTTTTTCGGGATGATCACGCTTCGCGGAAGCAGCAACAGCATTGTGGACTGCAAGGTTGATTGCCACACGGTAGACGATAGCGACAACGTCTATAGCTACTTCATTGGTGGCGCACCGTTCGGCAATCAGGATATCACAATTATCAATTGCTACAGCGAACGCCACGCAAACACCGGTGTCAATGGTTGCCATGTCTGCCTTACGGATATTCTGCACTTCCATGCTGATCACTTCGACGCTGTGGGGACCGGGACGGCTGGGCTGGATATCTTCAATTCCGTTGGTTATGTCGGGCAGTGGGAAGCCCAAGGGCGCGTCTTAAACCTCGACTCTACCAGTTTACTGGAAATTGGCACGGTCACTTCGCCGGATCTGTTCTCGAACTGCAATGATCCGCAGATCCGCATCCGAACTTTCAGGTATGTGGATGGTTCGTTCAATCTCATCCGCGCGTTCACACCGACTCAAGGCGCGCTTGCGCTCACCGAGAGCGGTGGCAGCGTTGCGATTGATGCTTCACTCGCAGCGACATTTACGCTAACGCTCGCCGGCAACTGGACAATTAGCAATCCTACAAATCCGACTAACGGTCAGAAAATCACGATCCGTTTAACGCAAGACGGATCGGGCAACCGCATAGCGACTTGGGGCAGCGCGTTCCGATTCTCTGCTGGAACTCCGACGCTCTCGACAACGCCCGGTGCAACCGACTACATCAGCTTCGAGTACAACAGCAGCGATGCGAAGTGGGATCATATCGTCACTGGTGCTGGTGCCGGGACTTCTGGCTACAGCGGGCGAAGTGGATTCAGCGGGTATAGCGGATCAACAGGTACATCTGGAAATTCTGGCTACAGCGGTGTGTCTGGTCGCAGCGGGTACAGTGGCTTAAGCGGCAATTATGGTGGGGATTCTCTTGTTTGGAGCTTCAACGCGACGACCAACCCGAGCGGAATTTCATCGGGTCAGCTCCGCGCGAATGATGGGGATCCAGGGCTGGCTACCCACCTGTATATCGCGACTACGGACGCGGAAGGAAACGATGCAACAACGTGGCTGGACACTCTCGCTAATTCGCGTCTGAAAGTTTCGCAGCAAGGCGCATCAGCAACATACGCGCTGTATGACGTGTCATCGGTGACGAGCAATACGGGCTACCGCGACTTGACGGTATCCCTCGTCAATCAATCTGCCGGATCGTTCCCAGCGCGCATGATCGTGTCTGCGGCACTGAAAGGCGTCAGCGGGTACAGCGGACGCAGCGGTTATTCAGGCATATCTGGCACCAGCGGGTACAGCGGAGCTGTCGGTCAAACAGGTGCCCAAGGAACCAGCGGGGTGAGCGGTTATTCGGGAACATCTGGTACCAGCGGGTACAGCGGTGCTGTCGGACAGACGGGTACCCAGGGCACCAGCGGGGTCAGTGGTTATAGCGGAACATCTGGCACCAGCGGGTACAGCGGTGCTGTCGGACAGACGGGTACCCAAGGGACCAGCGGGGTCAGTGGCTATAGCGGAACATCTGGCACCAGCGGGTACAGCGGTACATCTGGGGTCAGCGGGTATAGCGGTAGATCGGGTATCAGCGGTTATAGCGGGGCTGGAACCTCTGGCTTCAGCGGGTATAGCGGGGCGACTTCGACATCGGGCTTCAGTGGCTATTCTGGTGGCAGCGGGCAGAGGGCGTGCTGCGGAAACTGCAACGGTACTGTTGTCAGTGGCAATAATGCGAACGGTACTTATGTCTTTACGCGAACATCGCCCGACGTGTGGACTGCTGGGACCATGCCCGCCCCGATTGTTTCGGCGACTATCACCATCAACGGATCTAACTGGCGAATGCTCGCAGTTGACAGCGGTGATGTGAACTTTGCGTTTACGGTTTCCCTCGCGGCGAACGCATGTCCACCAAAGACGGGTTGGAGTACCACCAATGGCACCTTGACCCTGGACTCTTGCTATGACGGGTCAAGTGGTTTCTCTGGCTATTCTGGGTCTGGTTCATCTGGCTTCAGCGGATACAGCGGTGCGACTTCGACATCTGGTTTCTCGGGCTACTCAGGTGTGTCTGGTTGGTCGGGAATTAGTGGTTATAGCGGAACATCTGGTCGGTCAGGCTACAGCGGTGCCGGAACATCTGGTTTCTCTGGGTACAGTGGTGCGGTTAGTACCTCTGGTTTCTCCGGTTATTCAGGTGTGTCTGGGTGGTCAGGCGTTAGTGGGTACAGCGGCACTTCTGGGCGCAGCGGGTATAGCGGCGCGGGCAATTCTGGCTTCAGCGGCTATAGCGGGCCGAGTAGTTTCCCCAAACGCGGAACCATGTGGTACGACGCAGCATTAGTGACGAGCGGACCCGATGTTGTGTGTCAGTACTTCTCTACCCTCCCTTATGCTCATTACTCGGAAATGGGAAGCGGTGGCGCAGGCGCAGGCGACGGCAATACCTTTACCATGAGTTGCGCATTAGCGGCAGGAACTTATACGCTCAAAATTTGGGGCGCATTCTACGAAGGGTCGCCGAAAGTTGACTGGAGCTTCAAAGAGAACGGCGCAGGTGGCTACACGACTATTGAAACGGGTCAGGACTGGTATGCAGTCGGCTTCGGGTTTACCCAAAAGACAACTGCCTCTTTCACAATCAATACGGGCGGTCACTGCGTCTTCAAGGGAGTTGTTAACGGCAAGAATGCCAGCAGTTCCGCGTATCGTCTCTGCCTTATCAAGCTTGAAGCGCGACAGAGCGCGGATTAACGATGTACAGGGTAGACCCACTAACTAAACAGAGGAGTTGCGCGCAGAAAGTTAGGAATAGAAGCAATGGCAAATGAGATCAATCTTACCGCCGCGCTAAATGTCACCAAAGGTTTCACCACCATTTCGCGCAACATCAGCGGCTTCAAATGCGACTGGACCGGGTCACTCTACGACGCGCAGAAACAGATTGTTGGCACTACGCCTGAACTCCTCGACATCACAACCGACATCACGACTGCTGGATGGGCGATCATGCGCAATGCGAGCACCAGCGGGATCATCTATGTCGGGGTGTACGACAGCGGAGAATATCAGAACTTTGAAGCCATGATAAAGATGAAACCCGGTGATCCTGCCCTCTTCCGCCTCGCAGAAACCTTCATCTATGTGAAGGCATCGCAGGCAAATACCGTTCTCGAATGGATCGTCTTGGAGGACTGATGGCACGACGGTTTTGGAAAAAGTTCACATGGGAGCAATGGAACAATTTCACCTGGGACGACTGGAATAAGTTTCAGTGGGATGGCAGCAATGGTCAACCGTTTTCCGTTCAGGCGCAAGAGCTTCATGCGCCCGGTTCCGTTGCAGGCCAGGTCGAAGTCCCCGGCACATTCATTGGGGAAGTTCATTGTGCCGGTTCGGTTGCTGGCCAAGTGGAAAGTCCCGGCACGTCAATGGGCGAGGTTCATGCTGCCGGTTCTGTCGCTGGTGAGGTAGTAAGCTAATGGCAACTGCAAAAGTTAGAAAAGGTCGCATCATCGAGCGCAACCCCGCCGTTATTCTCGACCACGTTGTGGGGCTGGGCGGCGACGCAATCACCCCCGACCAAATTGCTGAAATTTCCGTGACGGTTTTCGATCAGCAAAGCCAGGAACAAATCGGCACAGCTCTGGACATCGACCCGACCGAAGCAATCACGGATGAACTCGTGAGCGGTGATTCAAGGTGGCATCAGGACGCCGACGGTTTCAATGTCACGATTACCATTCCAGGCAGCTATTTCCCCGACCGCAGCAACTACCGGGCTGAAATCCTTTTTACACCCGTTGAGGATGAATACGGTTCTGGTGGTGAACCTTTCCGAGTCCTCTGGGATCTACAGGCCATCAATGTGCTTTCCGCATGATCCACGTCTATCTCTTTTGGTCCTGACCATTCCACGCCGTCGCCAACTTCTCTCTCGGCTACTCGATATTCTCTACCCGCAACTGACACCAGCAGCCGAATTGCTCATAGCTGTAGATGACGGTACCGCACCCCGTGCATTGAAGCGCAACCAGCTACTGTTAGGCGCACGTGGGTGCTTTTCTTTGTTCCTTGACGACGATGACACCGTGCCTGCGCATTATGTTGCACGTCTAGTGAATGCAACCGATGACTTCCCCGATTGCGTTGGCTTCAAGGTGCAACGGTTCGAAGATGACCGTGAGATTGGCGAAGCGATTCACTCATTGCGCTTCGAGAACTACAACGAGCGCAGCATGCCGGGCTATCGCATTCAGTACGAGCGACCGATCAATCACCTCTGCCCAGTGCGGACGAAACTTGCACGCGAAATTTTGTTTCAACCCACTGAAATGGAAGACATCGATTATGCGATGCGCTTGGCACCGATCTTGCGCGCACGAGGATCGCGCGAAGTGTTCGTTGATGAAGTGATGTATCACTACCGCTATGTGAGTGAAAGCAAACGGGGGTAGGTCGAAAGAAAAACAGGTCATTTGCTGTAGACCGACCGCCCCTTTTCCACGTTATTTCAGACCGTTTTCCAGCCCACCGGCCGTATTCCATCAGCAATGCAAAAACTACGAAGGGGGTATCCCCACCGAGCGCGAATACAACTGCATGAAACTGACACCACCAGAAGATTTGAGCGATGAAGCCTTGCTCGAATGGCATCGCGTGACCGCAGAGCTGGATGAACTTGGCTTATTGAAGGACACCGACCGCGCAGTCCTCACCCTTTACACGAGAACTTGGCAGGTCTGGCATGCAGCTGCGCGCCATGTTGCGGTCGTGGGTCCGGTGGTGACCTGGGAACACAACGGTCTTCGTGGACTCTCGCTCGAATACAAAGCGATGAAAGATATGGCGCGATTGCTCAACCAGTTTCTTTCGCAGCTGGGCTTGACCGCCAAAGCTCGCGGTGAACTGAAGCAAACCGGCGAAGTCACCGAAGACAAGCAGCCGAAACGCTTGGAATACTGACCCGAATGCCTTCGTATTGCTGTAAGCACCCCACCTGTTCCGTCTATTTACCCGAGCGAGGCTACTGCGAACGTCACGCGGATCAGGGAAAGCGCGCCAAGGCTGCCACGGATTGGCTTTATGAGCAGCAAAAGCGCAGCCCCGCCTATCGAAAGTTCATCAATAGTGCAGGTTGGGAGCGGGCACGACGGATCAAACTCGCCTCAACGCCTTGGTGTGAACGCTGCCTCACCGCTTTTGCTGACCATGTTCATCACACCATCCCCGTCGATGAAGCCACTTACGACGAGCGCATAGACCAGAAGTTATTGAAATCTGTTTGCCGGACTTGTCACGCGACGGAAGAGTCTGAACTTCGGCGAGCCCGCGACATGGAGGGCAGCCAGTGATGCGCGGACTCGATTATGTCCGTTCACTCCAAGAAAACGACATTTACTTTTTCGATCAAGAGGCCGGTGAGAAACCCATCCGCTTCATCGAAAAGTTCTGTCACCATTTCGAAGGGCGATTCGCCGGTGAACCGTTCATCTTGCTCGACTGGGAACGGGAACTGACGCGGGCATTGTACGGGTGGAAACGAAGATCCGATGGGCTGCGTCGTTTCCGTGAGCTGTATCTCATCAGCGCGAAAGGCGCAGGGAAAACACCGCTACTTTCCGCATGGGGTTTGTTCAATCTGCTGGAGGCGGATGAAGCCGGCGCACATGTCATCAGCATGGCGAGTACTTGGGAGCAGGCAAATCTGACCTTCGATTGCGCTAAAAAGTTCATCCTGCAATCACCCGACCTTGAAGCCGTCGCAGACCCGAAACAGTTTCAGATTCGTGGGCCTGATTTTGCCAAGTGGACAACGATTTCCGGCAAACCCACCGGGCGATCCGGTCCGCGTCCATCATGCATCATCGCTGATGAGGTTCACGAGTGGGCGCATTCGACCGCTAAAGCTTACGACCTGCTGTGCGCCAACCTGTTCAAGCGGGCTCAACCGCTCTTGTTGGTCGCTACGAATGCTGGTGAGAGTAAGTCCAGTTTCGCTTGGACGCTGCATGAGCGGGCATTGAATGTGTTAGCGGGCAAGAGTGAAAATGCATCGCTGTTGCCGGTGATCTTTGAGGCACCCGCCGATCTTGACTGGCAATCGGAAGCAGCAGCCCGCGCAGCCAACCCGTCGATGCCGGAAGTCGTTTCATTCGAACAAGTGAAAGCCGAGCAGGACAAGGGGGAGCAGAGATATCGACGGCTTTACCTCACGCAATGGGTCAGCAGCGTTGAAAAATGGCTCGATATGACCGTGTTTGACGCCCGGATGGAGGCATTTAGCCCCTTAAAAACAGGCGATTTGTCGCTCTTTGTGGGCTTGGATTTCGCGCTGGAGGACGACTTGTGCGCGCAAACCAACGTGTACATTGGCGAACACTGCTACGTGGATAGCCACTTTTGGACGCCCCGAGCGACTGCCGAGCGGTACATCCAGCAGCATGGAACCCCGTACCGCGAATGGAATGAAGCCGGCGACATCACATACCTTGAAGATCCGACCGTCACTCCGGCGGCGCGACGCAGAATTGCTGACGGCATCATTGAACTGCATAAGCATCACCCCATCACTGCGGTTTGCTATGACCGCTACAAGGCGGACGATTGCATATCACGACTTGAGGAAGCGGGCATCGTCTGCGTTCCGATTGCACAGGGGTATACCGTTTCGCCAGGTTGCGCCGAATTTTCCCGCCGATTGAAAGAGGGGAGCATCACCATATCGCCCAATCAGGTGATGCGCTTTTGTGCCGAGAATGCGGAAATCACCAGCGATCAGCGCGGCAACATCTGGGTCGTCAAGCCGAACGCCAAAGGAAAATATGCCGGCAAGAGGGAACAGAAGGTGGATGGGATTTCCGCGCTCGTCACTGCGTTGACTGAAGCCAGGAAGCACACATTCACCGCGAAAGCAAAGCAATGGAGCGGCGTGGTGCAGGCGATCTAAAAATGAACTATCAAAACATCACTATCGTCGATGCGAAACTCGGCGATTCCATTACGCCTGCCCTCATCAATTCCTACTCCTCACTCTCGATCCCGTCCTACAAGCGCGCGATCAGTTTTCTCACGAACAATCTCGCCAGTTTCCCCAAGTCGGTTAGGGACAGTGAAGGCGGCGAAGTTGAGCACGAACTGGACACCACCTTGAAATTGAAGCCGAATAAGTGCCAGACATCGACGGTCTTCTGGCGGCAGCTCCATTTTCATCAGGTTCACGAGTATCGGGGCTTCGCTCTTATCGTCCGCGAGGGGCGACGGGTGAAATCGCTGCATAATCTTCTGCCTTGCGATGTCACACCGTTTCGTTTGGTGCCTGATGGAGCGGACTGGTATGAGGCAGACCAATGGTTTTTTGTCCATTCACTGAAGCGACCAGTTCCCAATGAGGACATCATTTACCTGCCGGGACTTAGCCCGGATGGTCACGGCACTTACAGCCCCGCCAGTCTGTTCTACGATGTCTTTGACCGCGCTTACAGCATATCGCGCTATCAGACCGTCTACATGAAGAAAGGCACCATTATTCGTGGAGCGATTGAAGTGCCCACAGGTGTGCCCGAAGAGCGTCAACAACAAATCCTCACGGAGCTGCGGGCATTTCGCAACCAAGACAGCAACGACCGGGATGTCATTCTGTTGACGGACGGCGCGAAGCTGAACAACGCCACGATTTCCCCAGAACAATCGCAACTGGTGGAACATGATCGGGAGTCAACGAAGCACATCGCCCAGATCACGGATGTACCGCCGTGGTTTCTGTTTGAAAACAGTGAAGGGAAATACATCAACGGCTTTCAGCAGGCTTGGCCCGATGTGGTTCGCGGCACTTTTCGTCCCATCGTTGAACTCGTTGAGGATGAACTCACTGGAAAACTTCTCTCCACAAGCGAGATAGAGCAGGGCTTAAAGATCAAGATGAACATGGATGCCCTGTTGAGGGGCGATCCTGACGCGCAAAGTCCGCACATAATTGCGGAAGTTGCGGCCGGTGTGCGGAAGCGAAACGAAGCTCGTGAACTTCTGGGACTTCCTCAAGATGAAGATCCCGAAAGCGACAAGCTGCAAACACCAGCGGGCGCACCAAAACCGAAGCCTCAACCAGACAAGCCCGAGCAGCAGCAGCAGAAAGCCCCGGATACTTACGCTGCCTTGCGCCCGCTGTTGGACGATGCAGCCCAGCGAGTCCAGGCGAAAACCGAAAAAGCATTTGAGCGGGTCAGCAGCAAGAGCAACGAAGATCGAATCACTTGGGGCAATGTTTTCAGCGAAGAGCAGCAAAGCTACGTCCTGTCCTGCATCGCACCTGTCGCTTTTGCGCTGCATCAGACCAGCGGAATCCAGCTCGATACCGAAAAACTCGCGCAGCAGTATGGGCAGGAAATCAAAAAGCGCGCTGCTGGTCACGACCACAAGTCGCTGACTGACCTTCTGGGGGATCACTTACATGAATGACCGCATCACCTTTTCTGCTGACACGATTGACCAGCAGTCCGTAGAAGCCGTGGAATCAGATGGAAAGCGAACTCTCACGGGCTATGCCGTTGTGTGGGGCGCAGTGAGCAAACCAGCAGCCGATGGGCGACGCTACCGCTTCGATAAGGGCAGCATCACTTGGGGCGACGATGTTTATGCGCTCTGGCATCACGATTGGAGCGCACCCCTCGCTGTCACCAGCAACGGAAGCCTCACATTGAGTGAGGATGAAAAAGGCGTCCGTATTCAGATCAACACAGACGATACGACCGCAGGCCGCGATGCCTATGAGCGGGTCAAGAGTCGGCTGGTGCGGGGCATGAGTTTCGGTGGCCCGCGCTCCGCCATGAAAGCGGAGAAGACCGATCAAAATATCTGGCGGGTCGTCGCGTTTTCCGGTGATGAGGTCAGTATTACGGCGATTCCCAGCATGTCTGAAACCTCCATCGTAGCGAACAGTGACGCAGAAAAATCTTCGCAAGGGGAGAAGGAAACGCGCGCAAAGCAGCTGAAGAGAGAGAGCGACAAGCTAAAGCTCCTCCACTTCGGGCAGAGTATCCGTTCGGTGAGAGCCTAGCTGTACAGGTTTTTCACTAATGGATATCAAGGTATTGCGCGAAGAGTTCGCGCGTCTCCACACCGAAGCACAGACGTTTCTTGATGCTTCAAAAGAACAGACAGACATCAACCCAGATCAGCAGGTGGCGCAGGATGCGCGATTCGCTCGAATGGACCAGATCGAAAAGCTCTTGAAGGATCAAGAGAAGCTCGCTGGCTACAAGTTCGAGAATGGTGCAGTCGAAGTCACCACGAAATCTGCCGATCAGGTAGCCGTCGAGGTTCACGACCGCAAGCAGTTCTCGAAAGAGTTGGATCTTGTTCAGTTCAATCGAGATGCTGGTGTCTGGGCCGGCACGGGCACACCTTCACAGACGTTCGCTACGATCACTTCCGCTACGCAGTCCGGCGCATTGATGCCGAAAGTCGTTGTCGATCCAATCGTCGCAACCGCTGCGAACGTGTTCCGTCAGGCGCACGAGCTGACCGGGGTGCCGGTTGTTAGCACTCCGAATACGGCAACGATCAGCCAGCCAGTCGTGGGCATTTCCGCTGGTGGTAAGGTTGCTGAAGACGCGTCTTCCGAAACCGAAAACGCCCCAACCTTCACTGAATCATTCTCGCTGACGTGCGAAACGTTCCAGTCGGGAAGTGCATGGTTCTCCGGGCTGGAACTCGCTGCGAATAACTACGACTTGGTGGGCAGCATTCTCCCAGAACTGGTGTATGCCAAGGAACTCGGGCTTGAGTCCGAGATCACGTCTGACCTCATCGCCGACAGTGCAATTACGCAGATCGTGCGCACTTCTACAGTCACTGTTGCTGGTCTGACTTTCCCGAAGATGCAGGAACTCAATCGCAAACTTCCAAAGCGGTATGACATGCAAAAGGTCATCATCCTCGGAAGCGAAGCGTTCAACGCAGTTGAAGGGCAGGTGGATACAGTTGGTCAGCCGATCATGCTGTCGCGCGACCCGCAGGACCAGACCCTCATCCGGTTCAACGGCACACCTGTTTTGCGCTCCGACTACTTTGAAGCATTCGGCGCCAACAAAACCATCGGTGTCTGCATCAGCTTGCGGGGCTTCCGTCTCCGTGATGCTGCTGAACAAAAGCTCTATCGCTATGACCGCGAAAAGGCGAAGCCGGACCAGATCGGGCTCAACCTCGTCAGCTACCATGCTGCGGGCTGGGCACCATCTTGTGTGGTCAAGCTGAAGACAGCTATTTCGTAATCCCCACTTTCCACACCAGGCGCAAGCTTCATCGCTTGCGTCTGGTTTTCCTTATGAACTGGACGATTACGACACCACCCTCCGCGCTTCCCATCGAGTATGTGGAGCTAAAGCGTCGGCTGAAACTCGCGACAGATGATGACGAGCAGCGCGATGACTTGATGCTTTTTGCGGCGGAATGCGTCAGCTATGCCGAGCGCAAGATGCAAATCTCGCTCATGCCTCGCACCATAACGGCGCACTTCTGGTCTGACGATCAGCTCCGCCTGCCTCGGGGGCCGGTGATTGAAGTTGTCAGTTGCACCGACGCGAACAGTACCGCCGTCACGTATGAGCTTTCGACGGTAGGAAACAGCGACCGCCTGACTCTCACCAGTACCCCGAGCGATTATCCGCTTACGGTGGTTTATCGCGCCGGTCATGAGCTGGATGAATACGGGGCAGTGACGATTGATGCCGACATTCTCGGGCTCATCAGGACTCACATTTGTACGGCTTGGCGTTTTCGTGAAGCGTACAGCACCAGCAGCATCGCAACGGTTTGGAAGCTCGACGATTTCTACCGCGAGCATGGACGGGGGACACCAGTCGCATGATTGGAGCGGGTGATCTAAATGAACGCATCATCCTCAATGAACCAGTGTCGCAGCAGAACGACGCAGGCGAAACGGTCACCACTGATATCTCGCAATGGAGCGTCTGGGCAAATGTTCGTGCTGAAACCGGCCGCGAAGTCCTCCGCAACAATCGCATAGACTCCGACCTCACATACATCATTCGCATCCGTTGGCACGATTGCCTTAACGAAAAGTGGACGATCACTTGCCGGGATCGTGACCTTCAAATCAGCAAGGTTATTCCCGTTGGTGATCGTCAAAATGAAATGGAAATCCTAGCGCATGAGGTGCGGTGATGCCCCGCCCCGTGCAACTTAAAGGTGTCAAAGAGCTGAAGGCGAAACTTGCTCGTCTGGAAAAACAGGCAGCAAGAAAAGCCGTAAGAGCAGGCGCAAGAGCGGGCACCAAGGTTCTGCTAGATGCTTTGCGCCCGCACGTACCCGTCGATAAGGGCATCCTCAGGCGCGAGCAGACCAGCAAGGTCATGGGGAAGGGGCTGGATGTTGGGGGCATCGTCGGCGCGGATCAAACCAAACTGGACAACACCGAAGGGCGTCCCAGCAACATCGACTGGCTAGTCGAATACGGGCACGTCACCCCTGATGGGATTTTCGTTCCACCCTCTGGCTATGTCCGGCGCACGGCAGCTTCAGCAATGCCGGCAGCGGAAAAGGCAGCAACGGCCCGCATGAAAGAGGAGATCGAGAAAGCACTGTGATTGAAAAAGCCCTCTACAGCATCTTGGTGGACGCAGCCGGAATCAACCGCGTTCACCCCAGCACCGAAACGGTCACTCTGACTCGGGATCTCCCCAAGATCGTCTACACGCCCATCGACCTTCAGCGGCAGTACTGCGATGACGGGGCAACTGGTTTGGTGAAGGGGCTGTATCAGCTTGACGTCTTCGCGGATCGCATGACCGAAGCGCGGCAGCTCTATGACATTATTCGCGCCAGCTTGGATGGCTTTTCCGGTGAAGAGGATGACACGCAGATTGCGCGGATCAGTTTCGGAAGTGAAAGATGGGAGAAGGGAGAGGCACTGCCGGGAGCGAATAAGGTGGTGTCACGGTTCATCGCAGAAATGACGGTGGACTATTACGAGATTTAGGAGTTTTCAAGATGGCATTTACACGCAGTGAAGTCATTCTCGGCTACGGCAAGCACATTGCCTATGCTGATAGCGCGGGGGGCAGCTACACCAACGTTGATGGAACCCAGGACATCCAGCTCCCCGAGCGCGAACTTGGTGAATCGGAAATCACCAACGACGATTCCGGCGACTACCACCGCGATTTCATTCCGGCACTCTATGACGCCGGCGTTGTGACGTTCACCTACGTCTACACGAAATCGCAGTTTGCCGCGCTTGATACGATTTTTCAGCTGGGCACCACAGCAAATGGACGCGGACTCGGCACCGGCGGCTGTCAGAAGTACTGGAAAGTCACGCTTCCCGATGGCAGCACCGCGAAGTTCACCGGCTACCTCCGCAAGCATGATCTTCCTACGACCATTGATGAGTCGCCCGTCGTAAACGTGGAAATCCGCGTCAACAGCAAGATGACCTATTCATCCTCTGGCAGCTAATTGAGAGGACGAAAATGGATAGAGAATCATTCATTGCTGGTGGTAAAGAGCGGAAGTTCACCGATGTAGCTCTCCCCGATGGTCGCACCATGAAGGCCCGCAAACTCACTCAAGGTGAAGTTGAGACAATGCGGAAGCGTTTCTCTTCGGAAGATAAAGCCCTCGACGGCCTGCGCTACATCGTCGTCCGTTGCGCCGTGAAGGAAAACGGTGAGCGGATGTTCAGCGATGACGACATGACGATGCTGGCTGACTGCGACTTCGATGTGATAAATGCTATTGCCAATGAAGTCATGCGCTTCAGTGGTCTGAACTTACCAAAAAACCAATCCACCGACTGAAGGCAGACCGCGAGCGCATGATGCAAATGCGCATTGCGCTCGCCTTCGGTCGGATAGATGTTGACGCATTCCTAGACGGCATTTCCTATGACCAGTACGAGGAATGGTGCTCATTCTTTGCACTTGAACCGCAGGGCTGGCAGGCAATCGACCTGCAAACAGCGCGGCTCGCCTATTCGACGTTCCAATCGCAGACCAAACGCAAGCTTAAAGAGAAGGATTTCGGCTTCCAGATTGGAACTAACCAGCATGATCCGGCGACGGAACGTGCCCGCTGGGAAGCGTTCTCCGTCCGGCAAAGCATTCACGCAGAACTGAACAAGCTCGATGGCAAAGAAGGTTAGTGCATTATCGCTGGTGTTGGGCGCGACTGCGGCACCGATGGTGTCCGGTCTGAAACAAGCCGGCAAAGCCGTCGATGGGTTGGTATCAAAAGTCGGTTCTGCGGGCTCCGCCATCCTCAAGTTCACAGGCATCGCTGGTGCTATCGGGAGCATTGCTGGTGGGGCCGGTATCGGGTTCCTCGTTCACCAACAGCTAGAAGCGATCGATGTAAACGCAAAGCTGGCGGATCGTCTCGGGCTGACGACTGAAAGTATCTCGGGGCTTCAACATGCTGCCAGCCTCGCAGGTGTGAGCAATGACGAGCTTGTAGTGGGTCTGCAAAAACTACAGCTCAATGCGCCTGGCAAAACCATCGAAGAAATCGCAGACCAACTCAAAGCCATCTCCTCCCCAGCGGAACGCGCCAAAGTAGCCGTTGAACTCTTCGGAAAGACGGGTCAACGGCTGTTGCCTCTTTTCAGTGAAGGTGCCGAAGGGATCAAGAAAGCGATGAAAGAGGCGGAATTGCTGGGACTCACTTTCAATCGCATCGACGCTGCGAAAGTTGAGGAAGCCAACGATGCCTGGACTCGCGCGAAATCAGTCATTACCGGGGTAGGTCGTCAGCTCGCCATCGCGCTGGCACCGTTCCTCACCGCTGCATCTGACAGCCTCACGCAACTGGGCATCAAGATCGTCGCTGGTGTTAAGACCTTTATTCCCGTTCTGGTGCAGGGAATCACAACGGCTTGGAACTTCATCCAGACGGTCTTCGGTGCCATCTATAACTTCGTTGCTCCGATTGTTAGCGCGGTCTGGCAAGTTATTCAGGACAACTGGGAAGCGTCACTAACCAGCACTGTTTACTACCTGACTGGCGTTTGGGATTTCATTTCGGCAGTCGGTGTCGCGGTCTGGAACATCATCTCAACGCTGTGGACTTCGCTCTCATCAATCTGGAACAGCGGCTCGAATGACGTGAGCAATCAGACGGTGACCATGGGGAACAATGTCGCCAGTATTTTCAGCACCATCGGGGGCTGGGGGCGTTGGCTGCAAGAAACTCTTGGCACTGTTTGTCGCGTTGCTGCCTTTGCTCTGCGGAACTGGGGCGATACGGCTGCGCTGGTGGGCGATACTTTCATCCTCTTTGCTGTTCGCACAGGGGCGCAGGCTGCCTACTGGTTCACCGAAGTTATCCCATCGCTGTTCATCTGGTTCGGTGAAATGACCGTCAAGGTCTTCACGGACATCATGAACGCTGCCTCTGCGATCTTCACCAACATGGGGAAAAACATCGCCAACTTTTTCCAAGGCGTTTGGAGCTTCCTCAAAGGCGATGGGTTCGACTTCCAGTGGACGGGTTTGCTTGAGGGCTTTGAGTTCACCATGAAAGAGCTTCCGAAGATTGCGGAGCGAGAGGTGGGCCCGCTTGAAGCTGCACTTCAAAAGAATGTCGATGCCCTGGCGGATGCTTACGGAACAAATCTCGGGACTGAGCTGGTCAAAGGCCAGCAGGATGCAGCCAACATCGCGGCGCAAATGGTGACCAGCACCGCCAAAGCATTCGAGGCACCGTTCAAGCAATCCTCACCAGAACTCGCCTTGGAGGGCATTTCTTCTGGTCTGGATGACGTGAACAAGAAGAGCAAAGAGGCAGCCCGTTCGCTGAACTTCGTGCTGGCCGGATCGGCGGAGAGCCAGAAGTTGCGCTATGAGGCAATGTTCAACCCACCAGAAGTGGATGAAGTCGGCGACGGGGCTGCGAATGTTTCCCCCATCGCACGTCGCAATGTGGAAACCAGTGGAAAGACGGATGCAGTAGTTCAGCTTCTCACGGAGCTGAAGGCTCTTGCGCTGGTGCGCAACAGCACCCTCGATGAAATCGAACGGTCAAGTGGCTTTGAAGATATTGAGGAGCTTGTTCTGTAATGGCGTTAGTCGTATCCGTTAAGTCCCAACGAAATCTTTCTGGTGATAGCAGTCGAGCAAGAGGCGAGCGAACCGCATCCATTCCTTACACGATTAGCTGCAACGAGCCACCCGCTTCGCAATTTGAGCTTGAGGAAGCGGCATTTACGGCGGGTCTGCCAGCGGTCGGGAACGAACTGCCCGGCGATCCATCGCGCATCGTCAACAAGGTCACCTTCACGGCCGGCGGCACTCATTTGGAATGGTCGGCGAAGGTGGAATATGCGCCGGCTGAAGCAACACAGTGGGATGAAAACCCGCTGCTGCGTCCAGATACCGTCAGCTTCAGCGGAACAAAAGAGCAAGAGGCGGTCTTCCTGACCGCAGATGATGAGCAAGCTCCGATTGTCACCAGCGCAGGGGAAGTATTTTCGACGCTGCCGCAACGCACGACCGGCGCGTTCAAGATGGTCATCGAAGGGAACCGCGAAACCTTCGATGCTGCGTTGTTCGCGTCATACCTGAAGCCCAATGCGGTCAATTTGGATGCCTTCACTGTTCGTGGAATCACGGTCGGAGAGGGCCTGGGGAAGATGGTCAGCATTGACGCGGGCCCGCAACAGGAAAACGGATTCAACTTCTATCGAATCAAGTGGGAAGTTGAGCTCGCGCCCACCTGGGATCTTCTCATCGAAGATCGTGGCTTTGTCGAGCTATTCGAGGATGAACTGTTCCCCATCGTCACCGGCAATCCGCCTGATCTGGTGAAGAAACCCTGGCCGTTGGATGGTGCCGGGAACGCGCAAGCGAATGCAGACGATGCGCCGGCGATCTTGGAGTTTCCGGTGCAGCCATCTTTGCCCTTCTCTGTCTTCAACTGGTCGGCGGGGGCGTAAGTGGCAAAGAAATTACTGGTTAATGAGGACGCCGGGAAGCGAATAGCGGCAGCTACTAAAGCATATGAAGCCGAGAGGGCAAGTCGGGTTGGAACTCGCACCGAAACTCAGGCCACAGGATCTCGCACATTTCTTGGCGTCATCGCTGAAGACGACTACACCGACAACCGTTATCTGGTTCGTCGCGCTCATATCAGCAATGCCATTAGTGATCCTGAAGCGGTCGTGACATTCGAGGCATTCGATGCAGATCATCCGCTCTTTTTGGAAGTGACGGCAACGAACTTTGTTGAGGGATCAGAGGGCCCGCACGGCTTGAGTGTCGGTGCGCCCGTACTCATTCACTGGGACTACGATGCGACCCAACCTGAAACAGTCGTTCGATATTTCTTCTGGGCACTTGCTGATGAGTTGTGCGGGGGGACGTGATGGGCGGGAAGTTTCTTCGCAATCCAGACACCGGCAAGTTCATCCGAAGTCCGAACACCGGGAAGTTCATTCGCGCTACCGATGGGTGCAATAACTGCAACTGCGGGCCTTGCCAATATTGGTGCAACACCATTGGCGGTGTTCAGTATTACCGCGAAGTTCCATGCTGCCTAACCCTCACCCTTTCTGACCTTACCGCTTGCTCAGGTCTTTACCTCGCTGACTGGGTGATCCAAGCTGCACCGGGATATATCGCGCGCTGTCGGAGCAGACAGCAAGCCGGCGTCGCACCCACCGGCATCCCGATCCAGTTGCACTACATCGGCGGCGCGGGCGTCCCAGGCTACGGCTATTGGCGCGGAGCCATCAATCTGGATGGTCCAGTTGCGCTCTCTTACAGCACTTCCACGGGGAACCTGATCGGAGAAACCAAATGGCTTGAAGCGTTCTTTGTGCTGTCGGCAGGTAATCCACAGGATCATTATTCGTTGAGCATCGGTGCAGTAGGGACAAGCGAAGTTTTCCAAATCAACTACCCAGACATCAGGGATTGCTGCGTCAGCTTGGTGATGTTTAACGGCACGCCGGTGACCGGAGAGGGAACGATTTGTCCATCGCCATCGAGCAGCAGTAGCAGCAGTAGCAGCACAAACGACTTCCCATCGCTGATAACTTTCGACAATTCGCTCGACTCCAGTGATTGCGGCTATCACGAAAACGGGGCCGGGGGGCATTGGGTCAACCTGTTTCATAGCGGCACTGCCACGATTGCGCCATCCAACGATCCCTGCCCGCTCGTGCCACATCCACAATGTGGAACTCCGGTGAGCAGTTCGAGCAGCAGCTCAAGTAGCAGCAGTTCGAGCAGCAGCTCAAGTAGCAGTTCATCCAGCAGCGCGGGGCCAGATCGTTGCTGGCATCGTTTCGTCGCCACCTACACGCTCGGGCCGTGCGGGGTTAGCGTTTCCCATGACACAAGCGAATGCGCGCCTGATAGTGCGCATACGAAGGATACGTGGGTCGATATTCCGGGCGAGTGCAAACGCGAATACTGGACCTGGGACGCCAACTGTTCCGGTGGAAATTGTCCCGGTGGAACCCCATCGACACCGACTGCCCCGACATATCCGCCGCGCGACGCTTGCGACGACTGCGGCAACTGCGAATGCTGGTCGGAGATAGACCCCGACTGTTGCGATACGATTAGCGTCATCATTAGTGGTACGGGGTGGGTCGATACGATTGACGAGGCAGAGTATTCGGCAGATACGACCTATACGCTCTTGAAGACGAATGTTTGCAGTTGGAATAACTTCACAACTTCAACCAACGGGTTCTTTCTCGCAGTCGTAAAGCAAGGTGACGGAACATGGAAGGCGACATTGAGCGACGGCAGCGGGTGCCAGATTACTTATACGAATTCGCGGACGAGCTGTTGCTACCCCACCCTGAGTTGGAGCGGGGGCACATCGAATAATCATATCCTTTGTCAGCAATGGGGCGCAGGCCCATTGAGCGGCGGGACCATCAGTATCAGTTGCTAACCCATGAGGACACCAACACAAAAGACCTGGAACGCTTGGGCGGAAAGAGTTCTCAAAGAATTGGCGACGCTCAACAACCGCTATGAGCATCTCCAGAACGAACTGGATGAGAAGTACGCCCAACTACAAGCCACTCTTGAAAAAACGAATCTACTCTTAACCGGCAACGGCTCGCCCGAGAAAGGGCTGTTGGTACGCGTGGATCGGCTGGAGGTCGCCCAGGACAAGCGGACGTGGATGATTAGGGCTGCGCTGGTGTCAGCACTGATGGGAATCGTGGCAGCAGTGAGGTCAGCATTTAATGGACATTCTCATTAAATATCCTACGCGACAACGGCCGGAAATGTTTCGGCGGACTCTGGACCTTTATCGTTCAAAACTCTCCGGCAAACACTTGGTGCAGTTCCTCATCGCGTTGGATGACGACGACCAGACGATGAAGGCTGCTGATGTTCGCGCGTATCTGGACGGCTGCGAAAATCTCACCTATCGCTACGGCACTCATCGTAGCAAGGTCGAGGCGATCAATTCATTCGTTGGCGAGTATGAGTGGGATATCGTGGTGCTGGCGTCTGACGACATGATCCCGCGAGTGAGCGGTTATGACGACGTGATAGTGCGAGCCATGATGAAACATTTCCCCGAACTAGATGGCGTACTGCATTATTATGATGGTCAGCGCGACGACCTGAACACCGGCGTCTTCATGGGGAGAAAGCTCTACGATCAGTGGGGCTATCTTTATCACCCGGACTATCTGGGCTTCTACTGCGATAACGAGCTACATGCAGTGACGACGGGAGCGGGGAAAAGCGTCTACATCCCCGACGTGATTCTGTTGCACGATTGGGTGGGGATGCAGGGCGGTGATGATCTTTTCCAGCGCAACCAGGTAAGCTTCGAGCGCGATAAGCAGATGTTTCAGCTACGACAGGCACGCGGATTCCCGAAGGGAAGCATTGTTCAAAAAAGTTCATTGCCCATAGCTTCTGGGGCTTGACCGCAACGGGAGCAATTCATAAAGTGCAATAAGAAAGATTCACCGCCCCAGCAGCCGTTGCACTTCGTTTCGCAGGCGAACCGCGAACGCTGACCAAAGGGAGATGAACGCCAGCCGGAATGATCCGGCGCGGTTGTCATTCCATTTTTGTGCAGTGAGGTTCATCATGCTTTCAGAAAATCCCGCCGTTCCACCTGACCGTGACAGTGAGAAATCCGGGCGCCCGGATTTGAAGGTGGAACTTCTGGCCGAACTCGATACCGCAATGGAAGCCCAACGCAGTGGGCTATTCGATATCGGACGCATCGCGGTCTGGTTGCTTGAAGAAACAGACACCACCAGAAAGGAACTTGAGAAGCGATATCCCGAGCAGGTCACCCGTACCGCGCTCAACGATGGAATTGAGTTGTGGAGGGAGTTCAACGGGGAGCCCGTGGAAGGGGTCAAATCAGCGTGGGATCATCTTCGGGTCATGCAATCCATCAGGCCGCTGAAGCGATTAGCAAAGGGTCATGACGCGCAGATGCAGGTGAGCAAAATCCCCTTACGCGAAGCGGTCAAGAAGATCCATGACCTGAAGATAGGAGGCACCAGAGAGTCCGCAAAGCAGTTATTGATTGACTCATATTGCCCACTGCTCAAAGAACAACTTGCAGTAGAGCGGAAAGGAAAGGAAGCCGAGCAACAGGCGAAGGCGGAGGGAAAGGTCAGCGCACCGATGATGGATCATCCGAAGAACGCTAATCGGGTGTACGTGGTTTCGCTGAACGTGGAACAGCAGGAAGAAGAGAAAGCGGGCACGCTAATTCATCGCACCCTTGTTATTGCGCCGTCCGAGGCAGAAGCACGGAAGATGTTTGGTGCCGAGCGGAAGAAGATGCCAAAACCCAAGAGTGGACTTGCGAAGGAGCTGGCCCCGGCTGTGACCAATGCGGGTATCATGCTGAACTATTGCGGGGATCTCGTCACCTCGCCCGGCGTGTACGCGCTGATAAAAGTGAACGTGAAGAAGGGCGCAACTGAGCAGGACGTGATTGCAGCCGCCGAGAAGATCCGTGCGGAGGCAGCGAAAGTGCAGGCACCAACGAAAGCGAAAAAGAAAAAGACTGGCTGAAAATCGCAGCCAGTTGTATTGGGCACAGTAGGCGGACGTGTAAAATGCCCGCATGGCTGACCAGCCGGAAGTCGGTGAAAATGTCCCCGGGTTATGAACCGCCGCTATTGATCCGCGCGGCTTCTGAATTATCCCGCGTCAAGGATGAGCCGCGCTTACTGGTCATCATCACGCACGGATTCATTGACCTCATAGTGAACACGCTTATTGAAAAGGAATGCAAACACGCAAAGCAGATCGTGAGTGATCATCGGAGTTATTCTCATGCGATCAAGCTTGTGCTCCTGAACGAAATGAAGGTGATTTCAGACCATCACTATTCACTGCTAAAATGGTTTAACAATCTCCGCAATGAATTCGCGCACAAGCCGTTGTTTGTTCTGACAGAAGACCGGCTATCTGTGTTTACGAGTCCGGCGTTCCAGAAGGTGGATAAGTTTGGCGGGCTCTGCCAAGCCATTCTTCTGGACCTGTGGCAAATCCACTCCGAGCAGATCGGGCATGTTTTCTATCCCGAAGCGATGACCGTAATCACGACTGAAGTCCTCATGGTAGAAGAGCCAGCACCGGCCTACATGATCGGCTTGAAAAGCGACCCCGCCAGGATCAAGCGCGAGGCGAATTTCGATGACACGATGGAGCTGGCAAAAGCCATCGTCGAAAAGGAAAAACGCGCAAAGGAGAATCGCGGACAGGGTTAGCCCCACGGTGCGACATTCACGCTGTACTGCGGTACGCCATCTGAAATTGCGCCTTTTACGGGGTGCCCTTTAGCGTCGCGCTTCGTTCGATCAACCCGAAGGGCCTGAAAGGTGAAATCAAACTGCTTACCGTTAGTCAGCGTCACCTGCGTACCACAGGTGTAATCAGCCCAGCCAGCTTTCTCAAAATAGCAGTCGATGCGCTGGACGACGCGAGCGATTGAAGCGCGAAGGTGTAGCCGTTCATCGTCGCTGATCGTGCCTTTCAGGGCTTCGCCCATTATGCGCATAATGTCCTGAATCGTTGCCGGCGATGGGGCTGATGCCACCTGTTGTTTCAAGCCGTCGATGTTGGCTTCCATGACTTTCTTTTTCGCGTCGAGGTCACGCAATAACCCGAGGATCGAATCAACTTCGCTGTCGGTGTCCATCATGCGCGATTTCACCTTGCTGATTTGCTTTGTGACCGCGTTCAATTCCCCTTCGGCTGCGCCAATTTCTATTTGCCGATCATGATGCTTTTGGTTCGGCTGCGCGAAAATGTCGGGGTCAGCCAGTCGAAACAGAAAAGCCGATTCAAACGCGCTGACGGGGAAGCCGATCTTCGGCGCATTCGTTCTGCGTTCCAATACGGACGCGGGGGTGTAGCGGTAGCCCCGTCCGTTGTCAGCCATGTAAATGCGCGACCCATCCTCGATAGAGTAAAGCAGCCCAGAGAATAAATTGATGTACCCACCGGCTGGACCGCCGGTTTTGCGACGCTTCGCAATCTGCGCCTGAACAGCGTAGAAAAGTTTATCGCTGATGACGCGTGGGAAATAGTCTTTGATCGGGTCGCCTATGGGGTCACGTACTCGCTTCGCATCTTCAATGTATCGTTGCTTTTTTGGTTGATACTCCCCGAGTACAGCGCGATTGCAGAGCAGCCGTTGCATCGATGAACGTGCCCAGCCGTTCCGGGTGAATTCCCGGCATTCGTTGTTGGCGAACTTCAACAGTCGCCAGATACCCCAGCCCTGCGCGGCACGGTCGAAAATCTTCCGCATCATGGCGACGTGTTGCGGTCTGGTCACAATCTTTCCGTGGCGCATTTCAAGCCAGCTGGGAAGCATGGCAGTGACGATCTTTCCGCTTTGCTGTTTCTGTCGCCAGTTGTCTGATGAACGGTCGCTTTTCCGTTTCGATTCATCGAAGGCACGCGCCATGATCATCAAAGCCAACATCATGTTTTGAAGCATGACTTCGGGCTTGTCGGATTTCTGAAACACGAACTCTTTCGTGATGATGCGAACGCCAGCGCGAACGATTGCATTCCATTGGTCCTGGGCATCGAGGAGATTTTGCCGACTCAAACGGTCAAGCGATTCGACGATAAGCGCGGAACCGGCAGGGATTTCACCCTCTCTAATAAGTTGTAGAAAGTCCGCGAACTTCCCCTCTCTCGCGTGGCGTCCTCGAAATGCGGAAACTCCGAGATCTCGCAAATTTGTGCTGATCTTCAGACCGTGTTCGTTCGCCAGTTCTTCGCCAATTCTGATTTGCCTCTTGAGACTGTTTCCTTTGGCTTGCTCACCGCGCGAAAAACGGATGTACGAAATGTTCAAAGGCTTGCGATTGATCGTCTGCATCGATGCTCCATTTTAGGACTGTTTTTCCGACCAGTAAAACTGCGCCAAAGAGTACGGTCGTCGGCCTCGCGCAGGCGGCGGTGAAGGAATCAATCGAGCGCGTTCGCCGGGCCATCATCAACTCGGGATTCGCGTTTCCCGGGCATCACCTGCTGATCAACCTCGCACCAGCCGACGTGAAGAAGGAAGGGCCGGTGCTCGATCTGCCGATGGCCATCGGCATCCTGCGCGGCACCAACTTCATCCAGAACGACCGGCACAAGAAGTTCCTCATCGCCGGCGAACTGGCGCTCGACGGTCGCATTCGCAAGATCAAAGGCGCGCTTTCACTCGCGCTGCTCGCGAAATCCAAGCGAATGACCGGCGTCATCCTTCCGGAAGAAAACGCCCGCGAAGCGGCCGTCGTCGAGGGAATTGAAACCTATCCGGTTGCGACGCTCTCGCAGGCCGTCTCTTTTCTCAACGAGCAGCTTCCGCTCGAACCGTACGAACTCGACGGCCAGGTTTTCGAAGCATCGAAAGTCGCGCCGGCGCTCGATTTCGCGGAAGTGCGCGGACAGGAAGCCGTCAAACGCGCGACCACAATTGCCGCCGCGGGCGCGCACAACTTGCTCATGGTCGGGCCGCCGGGAACGGGCAAGACCATGCTCGCGCAGCGGATGGCCGGCATTCTTCCGCCGCTGTCGCGCGCGGAATCGCTCGAGACGACGCGCATCTATTCCGCGCTCGGGCTGCTCCCCGAAGGCATCGCGCTGATGGACGAGCGGCCGGTGCGCACGCCGCATCACAGTGCCACCGCACAATCGCTGATCGGCGGCGGCACGATCCCGCGCCCCGGCGAAGTCTCACTCGCGCATCACGGCATCCTCTTCCTCGACGAGCTTCCCGAATTCTCGCGATACGTCCTCGAGATGCTCCGCCAGCCGCTCGAAGGCGGCGAGGTTACGATCGCCCGCGTTCACGGCTCGATCCGCTTCCCCGCGCGCTTCATGCTCGTCGCCGCGATGAATCCAACCGCCAGCGGCTTCGCATCCGACAATCCCAAGGCCCGCGACAAGTATCTCCAGAAACTTTCCGGCCCGCTGCTCGACCGCATCGACATTCACGTCGAAGTGCCCGCCGTCCCGTACGTCGAGCTCACCGGCAAACGCCAGGGGACCGACAGCAAGACGATGGCATCGCAAGTCGCACGGGCGCGCGCGATTCAGGACAAGCGTTTCGGCGACCAGACGACCAACGCCAGCATGGGCCAGAAACAGCTCAAACAACACTGCGAGCTGAGCGATGGCTGTTTGCTCCTGATGAAGCAAGCGATGACGGAACTCGGCTTGAGCGCCCGCGCCTACGACAAGGTGAGAAGAGTCGCCCGCACGATTGCGGACCTGGGAGGGACTGATCACATCCACGAACAACACGTCGCCGAAGCGGTTCAATATCGCCTGCTCGATCGCCGCTTTTAGTCCGCGCCGCACTTAGCGACGGTGCGCAGCGCTGTGGGTTCCCTCGGTCTGCGCAGTACCGTCGGTTCCACACACATACGGTTCCACAAACGAATACACCTGCGGGCGCATCTGTGCGCGAACCAGATTCTTCCGCACGTAATCGATTGACCGCACGACATCGTCATCATCGAACAAGTACACCACCCACGGTTTGATCGACCACGGAGATGGAATCTGCCCGCGCTCATCCGCAAACCGCGCCAGCGGGTGTAACCCTTCCGCGAGGAGCTGTCGCGTCCCCGCGCCTTTGATCCGTCCGGCGAACCGCCGGATGTCGTAGCGGCACCGACCGCCGGTGCGTAACCGGATTGGCAGGACCGAATTTGACCAGATGTGGCGCCCGGACGAAGTTTGACCCGGACCCGCGCTCGTCGTTGGGAAGCCAGAACCCGTACGTGCACGAGATGACGTGAAACCCGACGACCCGCGACATTCCGACAGTCTAACCGGCGGTGCTCCGCACGCGCCGCTAATTCCTCTCGCGAACGCCGTGACTTGTGAATCCTCACTTCCGACTTCTCGCAAGAAGGAACAGGTCCGCCGGCGGATCAACGCCGGAGAGTCCGTCGCGCAAATCGCCAGCGAGATGCGGATTTCACCGATGTGCGTGTACAACCACGTGTACATGCCGCGACGCGAAGGAAAGATGTCTTCTCGCGACGGACGTGCAAGGAACAGGGAAATCCGAGTGACAAATTCCCTGACTCCTGAATCATGACTTCTTCGCAGGAGAGACTGAGTCCGTCGCCTCGTCGAAGCGGACAATCGGCCGCCCAGCAGATCGCCCGCGAAATGCGCATCTCGCCAACGTGTATGTGCCTTGTGGCGCGGGACCGTAGATGTCCGCCGGATCAAAAATGCACGAGAATCAGAATCAATTCGTGTGAACGGCACCCAACTTTGTAGGCGCGCGCGCAGGCGCCTTGTTCGGCCGCACCCAAGGTATACTCACCGTATGCGTTGGAATCCTGCTCACGTTCAAACACTTTTCGGGATGGAAATCACCGAAAGCGAACTAATTGCTATCGCGAAGGAGCTCGGCGCGGGCGACGTTCCGGGTTGGGATAAGAGCGAGTTGACACTGATCGCCGACTTGCCGAAACCGGATCGCGAACTGGTCCGAGATTTTCGCACGAAGATTCTCGCGGGCAACGATCCCATGGGAGATGTCTTTTGCCAGTTGCGCTCGCGCGAACTCCGTCGTCAACTTGGCGCGACGTACACGCCACAAGCCGTTGTCCGCGCCATGCTCGACTGGTGTTCCGTGCATAGTCCGCCCACTCGTGTGATCGACCCAGGTTGCGGAACGGCACGCTTTTTATTAGATGCGGCGACCCGATTTCCATCGGCGTCGTTAATCGGCATTGATGTTGATCCAGTGGCAACAATCCTTGCGCGCGGAAACTTGGCCGCCCGCAATCTAGCGGCGCGAAGTGAAATCAGGCTACTGGACTTCCGCAACTTCACGCTTTCGAACGCGTCCGGTCCGACACTTTTTGTAGGGAACCCGCCGTATGTTCGTCATCACCAGATTGAAACGAAGTGGAAGAACTGGCTTACGGAGAACGCCCGAACACTTGGCCTTCCCGTGAGTCAGTTGTGTGGGCTTCACCTGTATTTCTTTCTGGCGACCGCGCTCCTCATCAAGCCCGGCGACTACGGTGTGTACATCACCGCGGCTGAATGGTTGGACGTTAATTACGGCGAGCTTCTTCGGAAATTAGCCATTCGGGAACTGGGCGTTCGTAGCCTGACCGTGGTCGAACCGACCGCACAACCATTTCCGAATGCAGTGACAACTGCTTGCATCGCTTCGTTCATGTCCGGCGAACCTTCACGAACAATTAGCTTCTACCGGGTCGCATGCGCTGCCTCGCTAGGCAAGCTACCCCAGCCAAAGAAGGTCTCAGTCGCGCGTCTCGAATCCGAATCACGATGGAGCGTATTCACGACTGCCGCGTCGCGCGTCCCGAAGGGCTACGTCGAGCTTGGAGAACTTTGTCGCGTTCACCGCGGACAGGTTACAGGCGCGAACGACGTCTGGATTGCAGACCGCAACGTACAACTTCCAAACCATGTCTTGTTTCCTACGGTTACGCGCGCCCGGGAACTATTTGCGGCGGGTCAGCGACTTGATGATGCCACTCAACTTCGAAAGGTCGTTGACTTGCCGGTCGATTTGGACAGGCTCGACAGAGCGGACCGGCGGCTGGTCGACGCGTTCCTAATCATCGCGAAGGAGAAAGGCGCGGACAGGGGATACGTCGCAGAGAAACGGCGTGCTTGGTGGTCAGTCGGCCTGCGCGCCCCGGCTCCAATCCTTTGCACTTATATGGCAAGACGCCCGCCAGCCTTCGTCGAAAACGACGTCGAAGCACGGCACATAAACATTGCGCACGGGCTTTATCCACGGGACACGATGGCACAAAGTCTCATCCGAAAACTCGTTTCATTTCTGTCCAAAAGGGTAAGCGTCAATCTTGGTCGCACGTATGCCGGCGGTCTGACAAAGTTTGAACCGCGCGAAATCGAACGCATTCCAATCCCAGAGCTCAGGCTTCTGTCTCAAATGTCGCTATGAATCAGCCGCCCATTTGGTCCTCGCAGGATCTGAACCTATATCGGCAGCAGTCCATCGAGCTGTTCCGCAGGGAGAGGCTTGAGGAACCACTTGAGAACTACAGCGTTGCCTTTGACGAGTACCGATCATCTGTCGAGAACCTCATTGAGTTGACGGTCGACTTGTCTCAACTGCGGCAACACGCGGAGCAAGTTCTGATCGAGCCGGGCAATCAAGAAGTTGTTCGATGTCTGACGGGCCCACCAATCTCGAAAGACGATCTCAACACGCTCGTCGGCGTTCCCTCAATCTCGCGAAGCCGAATGAAGAAGCAGCCGACGTTTGCTCACGAGGTGATTGACCTAATCATGAATGGCCTCGATCAGCGTCGTTTCCCGTGGGTCCGCGACGGACGTAATCCGACCGAGGCAGAAAGGCTAGCGGCGGTCGTCGCGTCGGCTGCGTTGTTAGCGAACCGAAAGGTTGGAACTGCACGCAGGCACCTTGGGAAGAAGCAGCAAGAGCAGGCGGTCACTGACATGTTGACGTTGATCAAATGGAAACGGGTCAACCCACGTCGAATCACCAATCTCGAAGATGCGCCTCGACCAGGAGAGTTTTGTGGCGAGTCAAACGTTTGCGGCAACAAGGCGGATATCGTAGTCGGACTATTGGATAGGCGGCTGCTGTTGATTGAGTGCAAGGTGTCGAATTCCGCGGTCAATTCGATCAAACGTCTAAATGACGCGAAAAAGAAGGCGACGGAATGGAAGAAGGACCTAGGTGAGGCAACGGCGGTGCCGGCTGCTGTCCTAAGCGGGGTATTTGATCTCAAGACTCTGGAGCAGTCGCAATTGCGAGGTCTCGCTCTCTTCTGGGGTCACGACCTTGATCGCTTGGCGAATTGGATCAAACAAGCAGAGCTGCGTTCAGCACCGGGGCGGTCAACGGAAAAGCGGAATCGCAAGAAGTAGCGTTCGCCACTGGCCAGCGCCGGGATGAGGCCACTCCAGCACGCAGACTCCCCGATTTGAAATCGGCGCCGGAATGTTCCCGCGCATTCAAATACACGTAACTTGTTAAGACACCCAGCCGCTCCGATTCAACAATCCATCCGGATTGACGGATAGAGGAAAACAGGCTAAGCTGTCAGCGCAAACTAGTTCTCAGTCGTCAGTTTTCAGTTCTCAGTCGTCGAGGTCGAACTGATAGCTGATAGCTACGACGGACAGCTGATAACTGACAGCTAGTCAACCATTTAGGAGCGAAACAATGACCCAGACATTGGAACACCCCAAGGCGGGGAAGGGTGGGCGGAAGATGGAATTCAAGGTGGCGGACCTTTCGCTGGCGGAGTGGGGGCGGAAGGAGATCATGCTCGCCGAGCAGGAGATGCCGGGGCTGATGGCCGTCCGCGAGGAGTATCGTAAGCAGCAGCCCCTCAAGGGGTTGCACGTCATGGGGTCGTTGCACATGACGATCCAGACGGCCGTGCTGATCGAGACGCTGACTGCGCTGGGGGCGGACGTGCGGTGGTGCTCGTGCAACATTTTCAGCACGCAGGACCACGCCGCCGCCGCCGTCGTCGTCGGGAAGGACGGCACGCCCGATAACCCCAAGGGCGTGCCCGTCTTCGCGTGGAAGGGCGAGTCGCTCGAGGAGTACTGGTGGTGCACCGAGCGCGCGCTCGACTTCTCCGGCGCTGAGCCAGGCCGTCCCGGCCCGGGAGCTGCCGTCGGTCCCAACCAAATTGTGGATGACGGCGGCGATGCGACGCTGCTCATCCACAAGGGCGTCGAATTCGAAAAGGCCGGCAAGGTGCCGGATCCGTCCACCGCGGACAACGAGGAATACGCGGTGATCCTCAAGCTGCTCGGCAAGGTGCTCAAGGATCAGCCCAAGCGCTGGACGACGATCGCCAAGGAGATCCAGGGCGTCAGCGAAGAGACGACCACCGGCGTGCATCGGCTCTACGAGATGATGCAGAAAGGGACGCTCTTGTTCCCGGCCATCAACGTGAACGACAGCGTCACGAAGAGCAAGTTCGACAACCTGTACGGTTGCCGGCACTCGCTCGTCGATGGGCTCATGCGAGCAACCGATGTGATGCTCGCCGGCAAGGTCGCCGTAGTCTGCGGCTACGGCGACGTCGGCAAGGGATGCGCGCAATCCCTGAAGGGCCAAGGCTGCCGCGTGATCGTGACGGAGATCGACCCGATATGCGCCCTTCAGGCGGCGATGGAAGGGTATCAGGTGCTGACGCTCGAAGACGTGATCAGCACCGCCGACATCGTTATCACGGCGACGGGCAATTACAACATCGTGACCGTCGAGCACATGAAACGGATGAAGGATAAATCCGTTTTAGGCAACATCGGTCACTTCGATAACGAGCTCGACATGGCCGGGCTTGCGAAGCTCGAGAAGGCCGGGAAGGTCAAGAAGACCAACATCAAGCCGCAATACGACATGTGGACCTTCGACGACGGCCACAGTGTATTAATCCTGGCCGAGGGGAGGTTACTTAACCTTGGCTGCGCAACTGGGCATCCAAGTTTCGTGATGAGCAACAGCTTCACGAACCAAGTGATCGCGCAAATCGAGCTGGCCACGAACAATAAGAAGTACGAGAAAAAGGTGTACGTGCTGCCGAAGCATCTGGACGAAAAAGTCGCGCGGCTGCACCTGGACAAGATCGGCGCGAAGCTCACGAAGCTGACCAAAGAGCAGGCCGATTACATCGGCGTGAAGCCAGAAGGTCCGTTCAAGAGCGAGCACTATCGTTATTAAACCTTAGCGAACCAAGAAATAGAGAGGGTCCGGGACGAGAGTTCCGGGCCCTTTTCCTTATGCTGAATTTGCCCAGAAAACCACATTTTCGCACTTGGCCGATCACCGAACAAAACCCTATCATTGGGTTGAGGAGCAATCCAATGACACTGCACGATTCAAACACGCGAAAGTCCCCCGAAGACTGGAAGACCGGTGAAGAACCAATGACTGGCGCGCAGCGCGCCTACCTCGAAACGCTGAGCACCGAAGCAGGTGAAGGTGTTCCCGAATCGCTCACGAAGGCCGAAGCTTCCGAGAAAATCGACGAGCTGCGCAGGGAGAAGCATGTCGTCGAGAAGCGCGAGTCCGCCCCGGCCGACGCGGATGCCAGCAACACGAAGAAAGACCCGTCGGAATGGAAAACCGGCGACGAACCGATGACCGGCGCGCAGCATTCATACCTCCAAACGCTGTGCGCCGAAGCGGGCATTGCGTTTGAGGAAAATCTCACGAAGGCCCAGGCATCCGAGCGCATCGACGAGCTGCGGCGCACGAATCCGCGTACCGGTTCGTCATCAAGAAGGACACAGCGCGGAAAGAAGCGGAAGGCCTGACAGCCGTAACTGGGGCAGAAGCCATTGTCAGGTTAACCCCGCGGGGGAGCAGCGGTGCGTGGGGCGCTCGGCGCCTTCCATTCGTAAAGCGTCACCGGCTTGAACTGCTTCGCCGTCAACATGCGGTCGATGTCCGCCGGCGTATTATGAAGCGGCGGAAGCGCGCGCCACACGGCAATCAAACGTAGCGATTGCACACGCGCGCCTGGTTCCGGATGCGCCGCTTCCCACTGCGATCGCTGGTAATCGCACAGCGCTGCCGCCACACTGCGGTTTCCTTCCACGGCGGCATCGACCGCGTAGGACAAGGCGCCACGTCGCTGCGTCTGATCCGGTGGCCAGAGCAGGTTTCGCAGGGTGGACGGCGCATCGTCAGGCGTGGAAGTTAACACGACCGTTTTTCCATCGGAGAGCCTTGCCTCGACGGAGCTGCGTTTGTCGTAGAGCGGCACTCCGGTCATGAACTGCCACCGCTGCTTAAGCTTCGGCAACGTTGGCGTGATCCGCGCAAGCGTATTGCTCATCGATTGAAGGTTGACGAGCACGGTGTATGCCAGCGCGGCGCCGCAGACCGCAGCCAGCGCGCGGCTCGTGTACCACGGCGCTACGCGACGACGCGCCTTGACAAGTTCGCGCAACCCCAAAGTGTCACGCGCCGATGCGGTGGAATCGCCCGAACGGGTGCGCGCCAGCGCGTCCCACACGGCACCTGGAATGAATGCACTCCATACCACGATCATGCCAACAGACGTGATCCCAACGTACATCATGAGGCTAATGCCGGCGTGCAACAACATCATCATCGCAACGATGATCGCGCGCAGCCAGGGAATCCGAGCGGTCAGTAGCGCCAGCACGGGGCAGATCGACTCACACACGAGGGTTAATGCTGAAAAGCAGATGGTAACGGCATGCTTCGCAGCGACGAGTGTGCCAAGCGGCGTGGCGGCGTTCGAGTGCAGATAATAGTGAACGGCGGACAGATCGCGCCACTGGGAATTATTAACGCGCGCGCGCATCGTGCTCCAGTACACGAACGAGATTTGCATGAGCATGGCCGCCGTTGCGATTGATGCGAAGGAGTATCCTGCGTGCGTTCGGCGCGTGCTGGTATTCGCCGGCGCGCTCTTGCGCTTACGGATGCGCGCATCGAATGACCACACGGCGCCGGTCGGGAGGAACAGGCACCAGAACAAGATCCAGCACAAGAGCATCTCGACGCCGCCGCCGCATACGAACGGATTGCGATTCGTGAGCGACCACATCAGCGCGAAGCACAGGAGCGTCGCGGTCCACGTAAACAACCCCAGAACCAGTAATGCAGCACCGATTGCATTGATGCAGAACAGGGTCGCCGCCCACGTCGCGCTGCCGGACAGGCTGAACAGCGAAAGCGCCCAGCCGCCCGTCACTGAACGTGGACAGATACCGTCATCGCTGAACCACTCCGTCGCATGATGTGAAAGCACCCACGCGTTCCAAAGTAGAATTAATCCCAACCCCATCCGCAGCACCGCCAGCGAACGCAAGTCGATTGCCAAATATCGAATGAACTTGTTCACGGGCGACTCCTCCCCGGAGTCGGGTCGAGAGCTACCGGCTTGGCCCGGTCGTTGGTAGCGGCTTGCGCGGAAAACGCTCGTCCATGTTCGCGGCGTTCCAAACGAATGCCGCCAGGATCGTGCTCGCCTGCTTCATGTCGTCGGCCTGGATGCGATCGTACACGTCTTCGTTGCTGTGATGGGTGCGCGTGTTGTATTCGATCGGATCCTGGATGAACTGAAAGCCCGGCAAACCGATCTGGTCGAAGCTGATGTGATCGGTCGAGCCGGTGTTCGAAAGGGTGACCGTCCTCGCGCCCAGGTCAGCGAACGGTTTGAGCCACTCGCGAAAGATCGACGCCGCTTCCCGATTGTTCTGCGCGTAAATGCCGCGAATCTTCCCGGTGCCGTTATCGAGGTTGAAATACACTGAGAGCTTGTCGTAGTCCGGACCCTTGACGACCTCCATGGACGGCTGCGTCGATGGTGGGGCGGCCTCGGCCGTCGTTGGGTTGTTGGCTTGCTCCGCTTCGCGTCGCGCGCGAGCGGCCTCGCGCCGGGCCGCAGCGCCAGGATCGTGACCGAAGTGCTCCTTCACGTACGCTTCCGAGCCGTAAATACCCTGTTCCTCGCCGGTCCAGAGGGCAACGCGGATCGTACGCCGTGGTTTGAGGTTCAACGCCTTGATGATGCGCACGGCCTCCATCGCGGCGGCACTGCCGACGCCGTTGTCGGTCGCGCCCGTTCCCGAGTGCCAGGAATCCAGATGCGCGCCGACCATCACGATCTGGTCCTTCAAGTCCGTTCCGGGAATTTCCGCGATCGTGTTATACGCCTTGTCGTCGTCATCGTAGAACTTCACGCGCAGCTCGGTCGCGATCTTCACGGACTCCCCGCGCTGAATCATCCGGGCCACGCGGTTGTAATCCTCGACTGCGAGCAGGACCTGCGGCGGGATCTTCGGCGCGTCCTTCGCCCAGACGCGTGGGCGCGTCGTCGGGCCCGTGGTCGGCGCCGTCGCGGGGTTCGTTGTTGATGAACCGAAACCACGGGGCGAGTCGCCCGGAATCGCTGCGGATTGAACGAAGAACGTCCCACCATCGCCCGTCGTGCTGGACGTGATGACCAGCGCCGCGCCTTCGTCGGCGACGAATTTCAAAAGACGTGATGCGAACGGATCAAATCCGCGGCGACCGCTCGGCCGGGATGTCGGCTCGCTCGTGGGCTGCGTTGTTCCATTGTTTCCGGAACCGCCGCGCCGCGCTCGGCGATTCATCAACGACTCGCCTTGCGCACCCGACGCGGCAAATTGCGCCCGGCGTTCGGCCGCCGTCTCGCCGCGCGGCTGGCCCATCAGCGCGTTGCTGCCCGGCTCCGCACTGGCGAGCTTTTCAAGTTCTGTATCCTGCATTCGGCTGGCCAGCGGTTCGAAGCGTGCCTGAACGTCGCGCATTTTTCCGGCCAGTACGATCGCGCCGCGCAGCTTGCCCTTGAACTTGTCCAACTCCTCCTGCTTCGTTGCATCGATGTACACGACGGGCGCTTCACTGGTCCCCTCGAACCCCGGCGACCACGCCTTGGGATATCCGTGAAGCACGATCGTGTATGGCGACACGACCTGCATCGAGAATCGCTTCACTTCCCATCCGCGGCCAAACGGTCCCCACGACTCGAGATGTGCGTTCGTCAAGCCCCATGACGTGAGCGTATCGCGCGTCCACTCGTTCGCACGTTTGCAACTCGGCGAACCGGTAAGCCGCTGGCCGATCACGTCGCACAGGTAATCGAGCGTGTCCATCACCTGGGAACGGTTCAATCCCTCCTCGCGAATCGCAGCAATTGTCGGATCGATCGGCTGCGAAGCGGGCGGTCCGTTGCGCTCGTTGACGCCGACTTTCCAATCCTGCGCCGTCGATCGAGGCGACGACGTGCAGGCCAGGTTCGACGTTATCGTCGCTATCAGGAGGCCGACGATTCCAATCGCAGTGCGCGCAGCGGTTCGAACGAGCTGTAAGTGGTGCATAAGCTCGAGCGATGATATCGATTGATGCGCTTGACGCGAGTGTATTTAGCGACCGCGCCGTCGCAGTCGTCGGTGCGATAACGCCATCGCGATCGTGAGTCCGAATGCGGCGCCCGGTTCAGGAACGGCCGACGCAAGGGCAGACCAGTCGCCAGCGGTCGGTTCACGGCTGATCGTCTGATTGAAATTCGCGGCCAGTACGTTGAAATCGAGGAGGTTCACGACCCCGTCGCCCGTTGCATCTCCTTGCTGCCAGGGAGCCACGCTCCCGTTGAAGTGGTCCGCAAGAATGTTGAAATCGAGCAGGTTCACGTTGCCGTTGCCATCGAAATCGCCGCGCGTCGACGCCGGGATGACCGCCGCGTCCCAGCGGACGCCGCTTTGGCTGGTGATGGCAGCATTGGTAACAAGATTCCCACTTGCGTCGCGGATCGCGCTCATGCCGCCCCAGTACACGGAATTCCCCAGATCAATCGTGGCGTCAACGGTGCCCTGTGTCGGTGTGATCGGGTCGTTGCGGAATCGAATCTCCGATTGCAGGTGCGTGCGCAGGACGAACGGGGCCCCGAAAATAATGTGGAAGGTAAAATCGGACGTCTGCGCGTTGAGGGCATCGCCGCTGTAGGCTAGCGGTTGACCCGCTTCGTGTGACCACCCGCCGCCGAAGCCGACGGTTTGCGGCGGCATGCTACCGCTGCCGCCGTGGATCGAGGGATACGCGTCGGTTGCCGCCGTCCAGTGCGCCAAGACCGAGACGTCCGGATCGTTTGCAAGCGACGGGGAGAGCGAAAAGTTACCCGCCCCGAGGATTTGAAGGTTTCCCGAGAACGATCCCGGCTCACCGTTATGCCCGGGGTTGTTGATCGTCACCACATCGGCCCACGAGGAAAACCCTTGGCTGAGCGCCGTTCGGATTGGATTTGTCGCAGTCGGTCCCGTGACGGTCGCGACGGCCTTGTTGACGCCCAGACCGACGTTGGCCCGGGCGAGGACCGTGCCGGTCGTATCCGAAAGGGTTCCCACGAGCGGCCCGACGTAATTGAACTCGACGTGTTCAAACGTGTTGGAGTTCAGTTCATTCTGAACGCGGTATTCGAAGACGTTTGAAGTGCCGACCCCAGCGCGGGCAACGTTAGCGGCGGCGGCTGCTGCCGCGGCGGCGATGATCCCGATTGGAAGTGTGCGTAGGTTCTCACCCATTTCTTCTCCGTTTCAAACCGGACGATACGCAAAATTCTGATGATTGCCGAGGGGCAAACTGCTGTGCTCGCCACGGAACGCACGATGTACCCGCGCATTTCCGGACGTTTCTGTTGACCTCGCCTTGTCGATAAATGATCATCGCTCTACTGTTTCCCGAGCGACTTGCGCGAAAGGATCACACGATGACCATGTATCCCGACCAGACCCGCACCCGCCCATTCGAACTCGAATATGGGACCGATAACAAGGCGATCTTCAACTTCTTCAACGCCGTTTATGCGTGGATGGCCGTTGGACTTGCCGTGACGGCGGGGGTTGCGTGGTACGTCGCGCAAAGCCCCGCGATGCTGAAGATCCTGTACTCCGGCCGCGGCATGACGGTCGTGCTGCTGCTGGGCGCGGTGCTGATCGCGTGGGGCGTGCAAAGTGCAGCGGCCCGAATCAGCGCGGGCGTCGCGACGGCGCTCTTTCTCGTTTACGCCGCCCTCATCGGAGCAATCATCTCCGGCATTTTCCTCGTCTATGACTTGAAGACGATCGGGGCCGCGTTTCTGATCACCGGCGGCACCTTCGGCGCGATGAGCGTCTATGGCTTCGTCACCAAACGCGATCTAACGACGATCGGCTCGTACCTCGTCATGGCCGTGATTGGGTTGTTCCTGGCATCGCTGGTGAACGTGTTCCTCGCGAACAACGCGCTTTCGTGGATCATCACCTACGCCGTGCTCGCCGTCTTCATTGGACTGACGGCCTACGACACGCAGCGCTTGAAGCGTTTCGCCCTCGAGCACGGCCACGACCCCAACCTCGCCTCGCGCTTCGCGATCGTGGGCTCGCTGATCCTGTACATCTCGTTCATCAACATGTTCATGTCGATCCTGAGAATCCTCGGCAGCAGGAAGTGAAGCCGACGGCGCGGGGCAATTTTAGAACATCTTGAGTTGCTCGCGCTCAAAGGCCGACTTGCTCGTCGGTGAATCGATGGGAACCTTGTACTGCCCGCTCCAGCAGGCGGTGCAGCAGTCTTTGTCGGGCAAATCCATGCAGCTCAGCATGCCATCGAGCGAGAGGTATGCGAGCGTGTCCACCTCAATAAACTGTGCGATCTCTTCGACGGTGCGATTGTGCGCAATGAGCTGCTGCGCCGTCGCGAAATCGATCCCGTAAAAGCAGGGATGACGAATCGGCGGGCATGAGACGCGCAGGTGAATTTCCCGCGCCCCGGCGGCGCGGAGGGCGCGCATCTTCGATCGCGTGGTCGTCCCGCGCACGACCGAATCATCGACGACGATCAGCCGCTTGCCGCGTACCAGCTCGGTGATGATGTTGAGCTTCATCGCGACCGCGCGGTCGCGCGCGCCCTGGTCGGGCAGGATGAACGTGCGCCCGACGAATCGATTTGGGACGATCCCTTCCTCAAACGGCAGGCCGGATTCTTTGGCGAACCCCAGTGCCGCGCTGCGGCCGGAGTCGGGCATCGGGATCACGCAGTCGGCCTCGACCATCGATTCGCGCGCAAGCTGTCGTCCCATCGCTTCGCGCGCCAGGTGTACGTTCTGCCCGAAGACGTTGCTGGCTGGGTTCGCGAAATAGACGTGCTCGAACACGCACCGCGCGCCTTCTTCCTCAGCATCGGCGAAACGCCGGCTCGTCAGTCCCGAATCATCGATGCGCACGATCTCGCCGGGCTCGACGTCGCGCACGTACGTCGCGCCGATCGCGTCGAGCGCGCACGTCTCGCTCGCCACGCACCAGTGACCATCGCGCGTCTTGCCGATCGACAGCGGGCGAAATCCGTGCGGGTCTCGCGCGGCCTCCAGTCGGTTGGGAAACAGGAACAGCAGGCTGAACGCCCCTTGAAGATGCCGCAGCACGTGTGGCAGCGGATCGTGCTTCTCGACGTGCGTCGGCTTGGCGAGCAGGTGAACGATGATCTCCGTGTCGGTCGTCGTCTGAAAGATGTGCCCATGGCCCTCATATTCGCGGCGAAGGAGCTGCGCATTGACGAGGTTTCCGTTATGCGCGACGGCGACCGGACCCATCGAATACTCGCGCAGCAGTGGCTGGGCATTGCACAGCTTGCTCGAACCCGTCGTCGAATATCGCACATGACCAATGCCCGAACGACCGGGCAGGTCTTCCTTCAGGATCCGTGACGAGAAGACCTGGCTGACGAGCCCCATCCCCGCGTGCCCGTGGAGGGTGACGCCGTCCGTCGTCGCGATCCCCGCCGATTCCTGCCCGCGATGCTGCTGCGCGAAAATTCCCTGGAAACAGAGCGTCGCCGCGTCGGCCGCGCCCCACACGCCGAACAGTCCGCACTTCTCCTTCTTCTCGTATTCGTCGTGCGTATCGGAAGTAATGACGCGTAGCGGGTGAACCAATGCGATGCTCCAAAAGGCCGTTGATCTTGTCGATCATATCCCGACGACGAGCGTGGGTCACGGCGGTTGCGCCCGTTCGTTCAGCAGACGATGCGCGACAACGAGTCAAATGTGCCGAAATTTTTCATTTGCCCCAACCGGACGTCGCCGTTACCGTTACGGACCGCGCGCGGCGCCTGCGCTGCGCTAGCATTTCTTTGGGGACCAGCGGGATTTCGTTTCGCTGAGTTCATGGGTCGGAGGATTGAGAATGTCGAAGCGTCATGTCGCGTGCCTCTGCGCACTTCTCGATGGGGTCATCGGTACCAGGGCGCTTGCGGACTACACAACCGTGATGCCGCCGATCGCAGCGGAGGATTCTCACGCGGAGATTCTCGCATCTCGGTATGGCGGCACGTTTTCGTTGATGCAGGGAAGTACTAGGAACTTTTCTAACGGGGTGGGCGTCACTGCGATTCGCGTTCCAGATCGTCTTCCGGCCAGCATGGGTGGAGGACCGGGCGCTCCGATTTTCGTGGGAGACGCTGCTACTCTGACAAGTGAGCAAGAAACCGACCAGATTTGGATCCAAGGATTTGACCAGCCGAAATGGGCGGCGCGTTTTGCAAGCTACCGGCAGGAGTTCGGATTTCTTGAAGGCGCGGGTGGGGCATCGCTCGGCGGAGAGGAGGATTACGGCGCACTCTTCCAATTAACACAGAATCCGACGGCCCACTATTTCAACGACACAGACTTTGATCCAATACAGTTATTGCCGCCACAGATTCCATTCATGATGCCGCTGCGGTGGACGCGTGCGGGTGGGCCTCAAACGCGCCGACCTTTTGGACTCCCTGATCGGCTCTTTAGTTCGAGGGAGGGTGATGCCGTCAACCCGGACCCTAGTGATCACATGGTGACGTATCGTATCTACAATGAAGCAAAACCAACGGATGTTACTTGGATGCTGTTCTGGGAGGATTTGCTGCCAAACCAGCCGTCGGATTTCGATTTTAACGATTTAGTTGTCGAAGTGCGCGTCGTCGCTCGCAGATGGATTGGCCCAGCCAGTGGCAACTGGAGTGATCCTTCCAAATGGGGGCGCGGAGCAATTCCAGATGGGGTAGGTGCCGTAGCAAACTTCTTCGAGGACATCACACAGCCCTCTACCGTGACACTCGACACAAACCGAACCGCAACATCCGTGCGGTTCGTGAGTCCCCGATCGTACACAATCTCTGGCTTGGGTACCGGCAGTACCGCGACCACGCTGACCCTTGCGAGCGCGTCTCGCTCGGCGCCCCGGGAGGTCCTTGTCGAGCAGGGAAATCACGTGATTGCGGCGAATGTTCGAATTCTCGTAGATGAAAGTGACGAACAGGATCCGGGCACATTGAATTTGCGGGTGAATGGCTTGACTGATTCTCTCAAATTCACACGTGATTTCATTGTGGACAATGCGCGCACACTAGATATCAACAAACGCGGCTTTGGACTCGTGGAGGTGCCGAATCTAGCGTCAGTCGCGAACGGCCCGCTCACCCTAAAGATCGAGAAAGGCACGTTCCGCCTTGCTGCGGGTGCGATTAGTTCCGCTGCCAGCAAGGTGAATAAGCTCGACATCGTCACCCCTGATGATGCGAAGCTGGACATCAGCAACCACGCGTTCGTCATTGATTACGGTGGTTCGTATCCCGACGACCCCTTCAACGCGATCAAGTCATACATCGTCTCGGGTTATCACGGGGGTGACTGGGGAGGGCCCGGCATTACCAGCTCGCTGGTGAACGGCAGATACGGGGTCGGCTATGCCCGGCGCGCGGCGTTGGGGAGCCTGCCGCCAATCTTCATTGGCGCGGATAATGACTCCGTTCTCTTCCGGTACACGCGATACGGTGACGCAGACTTGAATGGAGTGGTCAACCTCGTAGATTTCAACGCACTGGCCGCCAACTTCAACCAGAACAACCGTGTCTGGACTCAGGGCGACTTCAACTATGACGGCCTCGTGAACTTGGTGGACTTCAATCGCTTGGCGGGAAACTTCAATCTCATCGCCACGGGAGCAGACGGTCCGACACCTGCCGACTGGGCAGAGCTGGCAGCAGCAGTTCCGGAGCCAGTTGGTTCCCCATTGGTGTTAGGCGCCTGGCCGCTGCTACACCGGCGGCGGCGCCACGCGTAATAGACCGCCACCGCGTCAGTCCGTGGAAGCATCTATTCGCGATCCAGCGGGTACCGCATCCGGCGTCGGTGTGTCTCGCGGCTTGACTCTGCCATTCAACTTTGCCAACGCTTTTTCAGTTAGTGCAAGGTCGTCCAGGTACGGAGGTTTGTGCGTCTTCCACATCTCAACCGCTTTCGCATAAAATACGGCCGCATCATCTGGCCTATTGAGCTTCTCCAGACAACACGCCAGGCAGCTTTGACACTTGCCAATCCGCCAGTGCCCTTTGGGCCATCTCGCTTCCGCACTGGAGAGCGCCTCCTCGTACAATTTCTTTGCACCATCGTATTCACCCTTCTTCTCAAGTACGGTGCCGAGGGTGCAGGCGATGGTCGCGATTGCTTCGAGATCAGCGGATTCACGGCAGTAATCATAAACGGATCGCAGCAGTCGTTCGGCCTCGTCCAATTTTTTCAGATCACGATAGATCTCTCCAAGGTTGTTCTTGCTTGACATGATAAGAGAGCGGTCATTCGGTCTTTCGCGATTTCGTATACTCAGGCCTTCCTCGATATTCCTTGCAGCCTCGTCATATTTATCTGAAGCCCTCTTGGAATCCTTTGCCTGCTCCGCCTCGAACCCCTGTTCTTGGAGCAACTGACCTAGCTCATCGTAACTCTGCGCAAGATCAAGCTGGTCTGCCGAGCGGCTTGTCGCGATCTTGATCCTGATCGAAAGGGCCCGCCTCAGGAGGGGTTCAGCTTCCGAGTATTCACCGAGACGGCGGAAGGTATCGCCCACGGTTCGCAGCAAAATCGCTTCGATCTCTGGCACCTTGCGTATCCCGGAGTTCTTATCTAGCACCTTCACTGCGGCCTTCATCAAGTCCACCACGCGAAGTTCGCGTCCGCGACTACGGTCGGGGTTTGCAGCGCTGAGCATGTCTTGGTTGAAGGCCATCAGGTATCGGCGCTGCAGATCGTACCGCTCAGCGGCTTCGGCCCTAAAGTTGGCTTCACGCCGTTGGAAGTACCACGCGGTCCAGCCAGCGATGATCATTGCGACCAATGTCGTCCCGGCGAGGGTAGCGACAATGCGCCGCACCTTTCTATTCCACGCTTTCTGTCGCTTCTCCGATAGGCGTGCGAGTTCTCGCGCGCTCCGCTGTTGTTCCAGACCGCGCAACCGTTTCACCATGCTCGTCGCGCTCGACAGGCGGCGTTCAACGTGACCCTCCACGCATTCGTTGATCAACTCGCGCAGCAATTCGTCATCGACATCACGCTCCCACCCGGCCGCGAGGGGGCGTCGAAGGTCGCCGACCACGAATTGGTAAAGCATCACGCCCAGCGCATAGACGTCGCCCTTCATCGTGAACGGCTGGTCGGCCAGCACCTCGGGCGGCGAGTACATGAGAGCGCCCGTGCCTTCTGAATCGACCATCGGATCGGCGTCGCTGCCCGACTTGCGTGCACCGGCCCGCGCTTCCGCTTCGCCGGGGAAGCAGACGAATCCGATGCCGAAGTCGCTGATGCGCGGCTGAAAGGTGCCGTCGGGCAGCTTCTGCATCAGGATGTTTTCCGGCTTGATGTCCTTGTGCAGCACGCCGACGGAATGCGCCGCCGAAACCGCGCCGGCGATACGCTCGAAAATTTCCAGCCGCTGCGGCAGCGCGACTTCTCCTAGCCCGCCTTGCTCTTCTGCCCACTCCGCAAGATTTCCGCCCGCCGCGTATTCGCTGGCCAGCAGGTACGGTGGCTCGTCGAGCTGGACGCCGGTGAGCTGCGCGATATCCCCGCGATCGCCGAGCTTGTCACGGATCGTGTTGAACAGCAGCAATTCGCGCCGGAAACTTCTCAGACGTTCCGGATCGAAACAGAATTTGAAGACCTGATCGCGGCGGAGCGGTTCGTTGCGCGCCAGCCAGACTTCGCCGAACCCGCCTTCACCGAGCTTGCGCACAAGTTCCCAGCCACCTTGAGTCGGAATCTTCTCGCCGGCGCGCGGGCGCCAATCCGTGAGAAACACGCCGCCCCTTGGTGGAGTCAGCGGGGCAAGTCCTTTGGCGCCCACTTCGAACACCTCAAGCGCCTCATCCCGACCCTTGACGCGGTACAAGCCATGCGCCATCCAAGCCAGCTCGCGCACCTCGCCATCGAAACCTAACCGTGGATGTTCTTTGACGAACTGGCGGGAATTCGTCTCGACCTCGCGGGTCATGAGGATCTGGCCGCCGATGGCCAGCGACATCACGCGCGATGCAAGGTCGGCCGCCAGACCGATCACGTCTGCGCGTCCGGCCATCTCGACGCTGGCGACTTGACCCCATGCGATACCAATCCTGACGGACAGCGGCTGATCTGAACTCTGCTGCCGCATCGCCTCCTGAAACAAGAGCGCCGTCTGCACGGCCTTGCTGGGGACATCGAAGATCGCGAAATAACCATCGCCGGTGTGCTTGAGTTCACCGCAGCCCGTTGCGTTGCAGATCTGCTCGAAGAGTTCATTGTGCCGCTTGAGCAGCAGCCAATAAGCCACCGTCCCAAGACGCGTCTTCATTTCCGTGGACCCGACGACGTCAGTGAACAGTAGAACCGCGGACCGGAATGGCGGCTCAACGCGTGTCGGTGGCCGATTCGTGGACACAGAATCTGCACCGACGGGGGCTTCGGTGGCGATCGGTGACATGGTAAACAAAGGATTATCGGTCGCACGGACGGAAACGCAATGCCCTGTTCGGGCTAGCGACAAATTACGGAAACGCAGAATTGGCTCGAAAACCGAAAAAATCCGGCTATCGCAAGGACATGACGCAGGCGTTTCTCAGCGGGGACGTTGATGAGGATCGCGTCGAGCGGCGGCAGCGGTTCTCCGCGCGAAATAAGAATTTTCAGCAGGAGAAGACGATCCGCACGGCGCTGATGCGGGCCGCGGAAGAGGCCGGGGACGTGAACCTCGAAGCGCTCCCGGTCGGCATGGTCGTGCAGGTTTATTCGCTGTACGCGGAGGTCGAGCACGGGAACAGCACGTACCTCTGCGTCGTGCGCAAGACGCTGGCGAAGGTTTCCGATACGCAGCTCGTCGTCGGCGATGAGGTCCGCTTCCGCGCCGTGGAGGCCGAATCCGGCGGCGACGAGAACACCGGCGCACCGCAGGGCGTCGTCGAGCAGATCCTGCCGCGACGCACGGTCCTGGCGCGCTCCGATAGCTTCAAAGCGATTGACGTTCACCCCATCGTCGCCAACGCACAGCAGATGCTCATCGTCGCCAGTGTGCATCAGCCGGAAGTGAAGTGGGGCCTGGTCGATCGCATGATCGTCGCCGCGCAGAGCGGGGGACTGCGACCGATCGTCTGTCTCAACAAGATCGACCTCGTTCGGGAAGGGCAAGCGAGCGCGGCGGACGAGGAGTCGCCGGATCAAGTTCTATCCCATTACGAATCGCTGAACATTCGAACGATCCAAGCGTCCGTGCTTCAGAATGCGGGTATTGGCGAGATTCGCAACACGCTCACGGATCACACGACCGTCCTCGCGGGTCATAGCGGTGTCGGCAAGAGCAGCCTGATCCGCGCGGTACAACCGTCGCTGGACCTGCGCGTCGGCGAGATCAGCCGCTATACGAACAAGGGGCGCCACACGACGACCTTCGCCCGCCGATACCCGCTCGAATCCGGCGGGCACGTCATCGACACGCCGGGCGTTAAGCTCTTCGGCCTGTGGGGCGTGACGCGCGTGAATCTGATCGATTATTTTCCCGATGTCGAAAGCGAAACGGCCCCCGAATGGCGGCGCAAGAGCTACATGCGCATCCTCTCTTCGCTGCCGATTGGAGATTGAATCGGCTTGTCGCATTCGCCCCAAATCACTATCATCCGCCGCAACCGAGGAGTCCTTGCGTGGCGAAATCTGAGCCGATCGAAGTGGAAGCGACCGTATCGCAGGCGTTGCCTAACGCCATGTTCAAGCTGCGGCTCGATAATTCAGACAAGGAAATCCTCGGCATCGTGAGCGGCAAGATGCGCAAGCACTTCATCCGCATCCTTCCCGGCGACCGCGTGAAAGTGGAACTCTCCCCCTACGACCTCACCCGCGGCCGGATCGTCTTCCGGCAGAAGTGATCGGAAGCCAGCGCGATGGGGGCGGTAATCGTCGAAATCTTATCGTAATACTCGCGCAAAGTCACCGGACGGCATCAGGCGCGTTTACCTCGCGCACAAGATCGTCGAAGTTCTTCGTGCGATGAGTTACTCACAGGCCTGGTTTGACACGTTCCTTCGCACGATCGATCCCGCGCAAACGAAGCGCGAGGCGGCGTTCGTTGCGCGACAAGTTCCCCATCCCGAGTTTCAGCACCTGCTGGACATCTGCTGCGGGCCGGGCCGGCATGCGCATGCATTGGCACGCCTCGGTTATCGCGTCACCGGGTTTGACGTTGATGCCGGCGAGATGGCACGTGCGGTCGTGGACGCCGGTGCGCGCGAGACGTTTCTCGTTCATGATCTGCGTCGCATCGGCGAGTTACCCGGCACGTTGGACGCCGCGATCTTGCTGTGGCAGAGCTTTGGCCAATTCGATGAAGCGACGAACGCGGCGGTCCTGGGACAGGTTGCAGAGAAGCTGCGTCTGGGCGGCCGGTTCATCCTCGACATTTATCACCGCAAGTTCTTCGAATCGCACCAGGGGTCGCGCGCCCACGATCGCGGCGGGCGCGTCATCTCGGAACACAAGCAAATGTCCGGCAATCGTCTCACGGTGCGCCTCGACTACGGGAACGGAACGGCAGACGTGTTTGAGTGGCAGCTCTTCACACCCGAAGAGATTGCGGCGCTGGCAGAGTCGTCGGGCTTCAGACTTGTGCTGAGCTGCACTGAATTCGATGAATCGCTCCAGCCGTCGCCCGATCGGCCGCGCGTGCAATATGTGTTCGAGAAAAGCTGAAGCGCGGTTATTCTTGGCGGTGTGCTGTCCGTCGATCCGAACGAAGTCGTTGCGCGGTTGATCGAGTTTCAACGCGTCGTCCGCGACCACGTGATCCGTTCGCGCCTCGACGTTCAACGCGACCGGTTGTCCGGCGTGATGCGTTCCACCGCGGCGGACACGATTTACGCGATCGACACCGTCGTGGAGCCGATCCTCGAGGACTTCTGCCGCGACTGGGCCCGTACGACGCCGCTCGTCCTGATCGCCGAGGGAATCGAGAACGAGGACGGCGTCGAAGGAATCAAAGTGTTCCCCGAAGGAGCGAGCGAGGCCGACGCGCGCATTCGCCTCCTCGTCGATCCGATCGACGGCACCCGCGGCATCATGTACGACAAGCGATCGGCGTGGGCGCTGGCGGGCCTGACGCCGAATAAGGGGCCGAACACGCGCCTGCGCGACATCGAAGTCGCCGTCATGACCGAACTGCCCACGAGCAAGATGGCCCAGGCCGACGTGCTTTGGGCGATCAAGGGCACGGGTGCGCACGGCGTGCGCGTCGATCTGTCCACACTCCAGAAGCAGCAGCTTCGCTTGCAGCCTTCGCAAGCCGAGGGGATCGATCACGGCTTTGCAAGCATCAGCAACTTTTTCCCGGGTACCAAGGTCCTCGCCAGCAAGTTAATGGAAGAGGTGGTTCGACGGATGATCGGTCCCGCGGACGTCACGCGCGCGACGGTCTTCGAAGATCAATACATCTCCACGGGCGGGCAATTTTACGAGCTGATCGTCGGGCACGATCGCTTTAACGCCGACCTGCGTCCGGTGTTCTACGCAGCCCAGAAAATGGGGGAAGGGATGTGCTGCCATCCTTACGATTGCGCCGCGCTCCTGATTGCCGAGGAAGCCGGCGTCGTCATCACCGACGAGCGCGGCCGACCGCTCGACGCGCCGCTGGACGTGACCAGCGGCGTGTCGTGGGTCGGTTACGCAAATGCAAACTTGCGGCAAAAAGTTGAGCCGGAGCTCAGAAATGCCATTCAATCATTGTTTGAATGACCGGACGATGAGCAGCTCAATCGCTTCCCATCAGCTTCACCAGCTTGTTGTAGAGTCCGAGGATCAGAAACGTGGGGGCCCATTGCCCGACAAACAGCGCTTCGTGGTCCTTGCCGAGCACCTTGAGCGTCAACGACGCCGCGATTGACCCGCCGGCCAACCAAAGGAAAGTGTCCGACGGCAGTTTCGCCGTTTGCTGTTCGATCGTCTTGGCAACCGTGCCTTCTGAATGATCACGCAGCATCGTGCGCATAATAGAACTCCTTCAGGTTAAACCTGACTTGGAAAAGCAAATCGGGTGCCGATTCAGCGGGATGGCAAAGCGCTGCGCCGCGATGCCCGCGCGCAAGAAAAAGGGACGCATTTGGAAGGGATGCGTCCCAGGAAGCAGGTGAAACCTGTGTCGGAGTCGACCCGAGCTCTGGATCGTTCGCGATCGACCCCAATTGTCTTAAGCAGTCCCCCGATCTGTCGACGCGCGATCATACGAACCGGTTATGCAAATTCAACAAAATTCTCGTCGCGAAATGCGTCTAATCCGGCCAAATTCGCGTGTGCGCGGCATTTAGGTAAGAATGTCCACTTCTACGGCCCTGCAATATGCGCGCGATTCACGCGAAGGAGATCTGCCCCATGCGAAACGCATTTCGATTGATCATCCCGGCCGGTGTGGCTGCATGCCTCATCTTTGCCGGGATCAGCGTTGCCCGACAACACGAACCCGCCAAGCATCGCACGCCGACGACCGCACCGGCCGCACCGGCGGCACGCGATCCCGGCGAGAACGACTTCGTCATCTCCCCCATGCGCGTGCAGGAGATGCGCCAGACGAACTATATGTACAAATCGTTCGAAACGTCGTTCGGTGAAATGGGCGACCAGATTCACGCCACGATGACCGAACTCATTGGCGGCATCAAGAGCGGCGACGTCCCCGTCACCGGCCCGGCCATCTTCGTCTATCACGGCGCGACGCCCGACCCGACGAAGAAGTTCACGCTCGAGATCGGCTTTCAGGTGGACGAGTCGGCCAAGGACTGGAACGATTTCAAGGTGAAGAAACTGGATGAGTTCCGCTGCGCATCGGTGTTGTTCGGCGGTTCGGTCCAGAACATGCCCGCCGCGTACCAGCAGGTCTTTGCCGACTTGACCGGCGCCGGGCACGTTCCCACCGGCGAATCGCGCGAGCTGTACCTGATGTGGGAGGACGAGACGTCGGTAAACAACGTCGTGCTGATCCAGATCGGGATCAAGTAATCGCGGTAACGTAACGGGAGGAGGCGACATACCAACATTCTTGAGAATGTTGGTATGTCTGTTCTGTACGTGGACGCGGGTTCGAAATACTCTGACCTGTTTTGCGAATACCATTGGCCGGGGAAGTGACTTTTCACGAGAGCTTTAACTTCCCCGCGCATCTCTCGATCGGTAATTCAGTTCGCGCACCACTGATCCATCTATGACCGCCGTCGAACTCATCAACGTCACGAAAACTTACGGGGAACAAAAGGCCGTCGATGAATTGAGCCTGCACGTTCCGCCGGGCACGGTGTACGGCTTCATCGGCCCCAACGGCTCGGGCAAGACGACGACGCTGCGCATGATCATGCGCATCATCTACCCCGATCGCGGCCAGATTCACGTCCTCGGGGATGCGCCCAGCGACAAGGTCCTCGATCGCGTCGCCTACCTGCCTGAAGAGCGCATGCTCTACAAGCAGATGAAGGTGCACGAGGTCCTGCGCTTCTTCGCGCGCCTCAAGGGCCACGATCCTTCGACGAAGGAGATGGACGACTGGCTCGAAAAGCTGCAACTCCCCGGGCTGGGAAACCGAAAAGTTGAGACGCTCAGCAAGGGGATGACGCAGAAGGTTCAGCTCATCGCGACGCTGATCGCCAAGCCGCAGCTCGTGTTGCTCGACGAGCCGTTCAGCGGACTCGATCCGGTCAACGCCGTCGTCTTGCGCGACACGATCATCGATCTGCGCCACAGCGGCGCCACCGTGATCTTTTCCACGCACGACATGGCCGTCGCCGAGCGCATGTGCGATGTGATCTTCATGATCTACAAAGGCCGCAAGGTCCTCGACGGGACGCTCGAGCAGATTCAGCAGACGTACGGCGCCGACGTCGTGCGCGTGCGCCTCGAAAGCTCAAACGGCCATCCCGTTTCGCTCACGGGATTGCCCGGCGTCTTGAAGGTCACCGATTTCGGCAAGCTCCAGGAGCTACGCCTGACGCCCGGATCGGATCGCCAGGCGTTGCTCACCGCGTTGCTTCAGCGCGGCAAGGTCGTACATTTCGAGCAGGCGCATCCGAGCCTTCAGGACATCTTTGTCCGCATCGCTTCACCCGACACGATGAAGGGAGAGACCGTCCTTGCGTAACAAGACGATGGTCATCGCCGGCCGCGAATTCGCGGCGGCCGTGAAGAGTAAGGCGTTCCTCGTCAGCCTGGTGCTCATGCCGCTGATGATGTTCGGCGGGATCGCGGTCCAGCAGATGACCGAGCGCATCGCGGACGTGAAGGACAAGCGGATCGCGATCATCGACCGCTCGCCCGGCGGGGAAATCGCACCGGCAATCATTCGAGCAGCTGAGGCGCGAAATGCCGACGCGATTTTTGACGAGAACGGAAAACAAAACAAACCGAAGATCCTTGTCGAAGAGGTAAAGCCGGCCGCGTTCGGCGACGAGGAAGCAATCAAGCGCCAGCGCCTCGAACTTTCCGACCGCGTGCGCAGCGGCAACCTGTTTGCATTTCTTGAGATCGGGCCCGACGTGCTGTCGGTCAAGATCCAGCCGACGACTAAAACGCTTGAAGCAACGAAGAAGATGGAGGGGGCATCGACGTTCGAAAAGGTACGTCTCGGACAGGAGTTGCTGGGCGAGAACAACGGCGCGCGTTACTCAACGAACAAGCCGACGAATCGCGACGTTCGCGACTTCCTTCAAAACAATCTCACACGGCAGGTATACACGCTGCGTGGACGCGGCGCCGGGATCGACGAGAAAACGCTCTTTCCGCTCCTGACGCCCGCGTCGTTGATTTCGCACGGGCTTACGAGACGTGACGCGTCGGGCAACATCAAAGATGCCGACCGCGATAACGAGATCGCGACAATGATGGTTCCGCTGGGAATGCTCTTCCTGATGTTCATCGTCGTGATGGTTGGCGCAAGCCCGATGACCGCGAACCTCATCGAGGAAAAGCAGCTGCGCATCGCCGAGGTTTTGCTCGGCAGCGTCAGCCCATTTCAACTGATGATGGGTAAATTGATCGGCGGCGTCGCGACGGCGCTCACGCTTGCGTTGATTTACTTTGCCGGCGCCTATTGGGGCGCGAAGAAGATGGACGTCGCCGACACGATTACGCCGGCGATGATCGCCTGGTTCCTCGTCTTCGCGGTGATCGCGACGTTCATGTACGGGGCCATGTTCGTCGCCGCCGGCGCGGCGGTGACGAACATCAAGGAAGCGCAGTCGCTGATCACGCCGATCATGCTCGTCGTCGTCCTGCCCATGTTCGTGCTGGGCAATATGCTCAAGGACCCGTCCGGCCCGCTCGCGATGGCGGCCACGTTCTTCCCGACGAGCGCGCCGATGATCACCGTCGCGCGGCTTGGAATTCCCCCGGGAATCCCGTGGTGGCAAGCGACCGCCGCGGCGCTGATCGCGCTGCTGACCACGATCGCGCTGGTATGGGCGGCGGGACGCATCTTCCGCGTTGGGATTCTGATGCAAGGACAAGGCGCGAAGTTTGGGCAGCTCTTTAAATGGGTCGTCAGTGGTTAGACTGCGATGCGCTCCGCTTTGGTAGGAAACCGATCGCAAAGCAAGTCGCCATCGATAACCAGAAGACCCAGAACTCCACGTGACTCACGTCGTGGAAGTTGATCCGGTGCGGGTTTTCTTTCGTATTGAACGCCCAGTCGATCACCAGCTTCAATCCGATCACGACGACGAGCAGGTAGGCCGCGGTTTCGAAGCGTGGGAACTTTTCGAGCAAACGAATGAAGATCACGGCGGCGAAGCGCATGAGCACCACGCCGAGGAACCCGCCGATGACGACAACCCAGAGCTTGGGATGTCGCGGCGCGTCGATGGGCGGCGGCCCGACGACCCCGATCGCCGCGACAATCGAATCAACCGCGAACGCGATATCGGTCAGCTCGATGGCCACCACGGTCGGCCAGAACGCGGCGGTCGCCCGACCGGAGACCGGAACGGGCGTGCGCTCGGCAAGCTCGGACTGCTCGCGTTCGGGCGACAGCGGTTCGCCGCTGTCCGTGTCGATGAGGGTTGGGTGTCCATCCGGGCCGATCGCCACCTTCTCATGATCGGGTTCGCGCGCGTCGAGGAAGAAGTGTTTCACCGCGACGTACACGAGGTACGCGCCGCCGAGCAGCTTCACTATGCTCCAGTGAAGCAGGTACGACGCCGTCGCGATCGCGATCACCCGGAAGACGAACGCGCCGACCAGGCCGTAAGTCAGCGCCTTGTTCTGAAGATGCTTGGGCAGGCGCTTGGCGAGGATGCCCAGGACCAGCGCGTTGTCGATCGAAAGCACGCCCTCGAGCACGACGAGCAACGCGACGACAACCAGGTCATGGGGATCGAATGTTTGGTGGAACATGGGAGTTCGCGAAGATGCGGGTCGCGGAGCGGGAAGTTGCTATGTTCCGAATATGCGATCGCCGGCATCGCCCAGGCCGGGAAGGATGTACCCCTTGTCATTGAGCTCGCGGTCGATGGCGGCGCAGTAGATCGGCACCTCCGGATGTTGTTTATGCAGGGCCCGAATTCCTTCCGGCGCGGCCACGAGACATACGAATTTCATACTGCGGACGCCGGCCTTCTTGAGGAATGCCACGGCGGCCGAGCCGCTTCCGCCCGTCGCTAGCATCGGATCGATGAGCAGGACTTCCGTTTGCGCAATGTCGGGCGGAAGCTTCTGATAGTAAGGGACGGGCTCGAGCGTTTGTTCGTTGCGATACACACCAAGGTGCCCCAGCCGCGCATCGGGCAGGAGCTTGAGAACCCCGTCGGCCATTCCGAGCCCGGCGCGCAGGATGGGCACGAGGGTGACCTGTCGCGCCAGCACGTGCCCGGTCGTGCGCTCCAGCGGCGTGTCCACGGCCTGCGGCTTCGTCGGCCAGTCGCGCGTCACTTCGTACACCATCAGCGAGGCGATCTCGTCGAGCAGCGCGCGGAACTCGCGATGATCGGCCGACGCATCGCGCAGCTCGGTCAGCTTCGTCTGCACGACCGGATGATCGATGACGAAGACGTTCGGCGGCGCTACGCCCGGGCCGACGTTTTCACGCTGCGTGCGTGATGAGTTCATGGCTGGCGATTTGTACTCATCCGGGGCGCGGGCGTCCATTCTTCAATCCGCTGATGATTCGAATCGCTAAACCGCTCAAGAACGGCCGCACGACGATGAACGGGGGCGAGGTCAACAGACGATACAAATTCGCGAAATCATCTGGATTTCCTCCGTTCCGCCAAACGAACGGGTGTAGGTAGGATCGCCGTTCACGTTCACGCAGTGGCCGTGCGTCGCACTGCGTGCGCATTTCTTAGTGGGGTGTTAGGAGCAAGGAGGAGAACGTGCGCTTCGTTCATCAAAAACTGGCATTCAGCGGCTGCTTGGTTGGGCTTGTTGTATCCACGATTCTGACTACCCCGGCCGCGGCGTTTCCACCCCTTGCCTTTGACACCCTGCAACACGGCGAGATCGTCACCAATCAATTCCAGCCCTCGCTTGGATTGACGATCAGCGCCAATAACCCCAACCGGCCGTTCGACTTAGCGATCATCTTCAACACGCAGGCGACGGGGACTGCGGACCCCGACCTGGAAGGCCCGCCGTGGAGCGGCGGCAATCTTCCGGTTACGACGGTCCTCGGGAACATCCTGATCCTGGCGGAAAACAACACCGATGTCGTTGCGCCGTTTGGCGTCCTCGATGATCCGGACGATGAAGGAAATCGTCCGGCCGGCGATTTGATCTTCGATTTCCAGACCCCGATCAACACGTTCGGCTTTGACGTCGTGGACGTCGAAGGCGTCATGGAGGAGGATGGGCAAGTTCGCTTCTACCGCGGAGCAACGCTGCTCCAGACCGTGGACTTCACCGAATTCGTCACGCCTGGACCCTATTTCGATCCGACGATCCAGTTCGGCGATCACACGTTGAACCGCATCAAGCCGATTTCGCTGGCCCCGGTCGTGGACGGCTTCGATACGGGATTCAATCGTGTCGTCGTGCACATGGGCGGCTCCGGCGGCCTGGACAACCTCGTCGTCCCAGAGCCAACGGTGCTGGGCGGCGCGATCGTCGCCTTGGCACTGCTGCGACGCTCACGTCGCTGAACTGTTCGCGGCGCGAACGGCCCCGATCACTTCCCGACATCTGCTGCTGCCGGTTGCGCTGACGGTGCCGTTGTCGGCTTACCGTCTGACGTTCGCGGCTCGGGAATCACAACGAACCGGATGATCGCGTCGTCTTTCATGTACTTCGCGAAGACATCTTGAAGAGCGCGCGCGCTGTACGTCTCGTACACGCCGGGCAGCGCCTTCACATCCTCGATTGGACGTTTGCGATAGACCAGCTCGCGGAATTCGTTGGCCCAGAACGCGGGCTCTTTCATGGACGTTGCAAGCTCGGTCGACTTCTGCTTCTTCGCAGTCGTGAGCTCTTCCTCGGTCGGACCCTTCGCCGCGAATTCCTTGAACATCTCGAGCACCGTGTCGGCGAGCTTGTCCGTCTTGGCCGGGTCCGTCATCGAGGCGGCCATGAACATGCCGGTTCCGGGGATCGTGCCGGGCTGATTCGACGCGTCGATGCTGTATGCGAGTTGCTCCTGCTCGCGAATGCGCTTGGTCATGCGCTCGGTAAGGATCAGTGCGGCCAATGAAAGCGGACGCCGATCGGGGTTGCCGACGTTGCAGCTCACGAACCCGGCCAGCGCGAGGCTTTGCGGGGTCACGCCCGGGAACGTGGCGTTCCGCGCGTAGGGACCGGGACCACGCTGGATCGCGCGCACGCTGTCCAGCGCATCGAACGACTTTGTGCGCTTCGGCAGCGAGCCAAGATAACGCGAGACGAGCTCGACGGCCGGCTCGAGCTTCATGTCGCCAACGATCGCAACCTCGATCGCCGCGTTGTCGGCAATGCGATGAAACCACGCTTCGGCAGCGTTGCGCTCCAGACGGTCGATCATCTGGTCGGTCGGCGGCGTGAAGCGCGGATCGCCTCCGTAAAAAGTCTCGGCCTGCGCTTTCATCAGCGCCAGCGTCGGTGTCACCTTCATTCGCTGAAGCGCCTGATGTTGATTCTTTTTCCAATCGTCCACCGCCGACTGTTCGAGCCGCCCGTCGGTCAGGATTGCGTGGGCCAGCTCCAGGCCGGCGGGCAGGTCCGCGGGAGTTCCCGCCACCGTGATCGACATCGCGTCGGTCCCGATCGCGCCAAACACGCGCACGTTCTTGCCCGTCATCAGGTCGTCGATCTGCGTGCTCGTGAACTTGCTCGTCGCCGGCTGCATGAGCATCACGCTGGCCAGGCTGCTGTAGCCGCGCGTCTGGGGCGTTTCTTCCAGGCGGCCGCCGGGCAGCGTGATGTTTACGATCACCTGGTCCTTCTTGTAATCGACGAACTTGTGATGCATGACGACGCCGTTCTCGAACGTCACGTTCGTCAGCGCCAGATCGGAATCCGTCGCGGTGGTCGCAACCTTGCCCGGCGTCGGATCGGCCGCCAGCAAGCGACCGCCGAGTTTCTTTTCCTGCGGCGCCTCGGTCTTACGCGCCCAGGCGGCGTTCGCGGCGGCCAGGACATCATCGTTTCCGAGAACGGAAACGCCTTCCTTGCCCGAGGGCATCGTCACGATGTAGATGAAATTCCGCGTCTTGAAGCATTCGGTGAACGCCTGATGCAGTTCGTCCAACGTCGCGCTCGCGAGCGTGGGCTTGAGTAAATCAAGCTCCTGCTGCGCCGACGTGTGCGGCCGGCCGGCGGAGACCTCGTACACCAGTTGGCTGATGATCTGCTCGCTGTCGCGCGTGGATTCGGTCTTCACCGCTTCCTCGGCGCTGGCGATCCACTCGGCCTTGGCCAGCTCGAATTCCGATTTGGTGAACCCGTGGTCGATCGCGCGGCTGATTTCGGTGATGACCGTGTCGAGCATCGCGTTCCAGTCCTTGGGTTCGCCGACGGCCTGGGCGCCCACGCGCAGCGCTTCGTGGGCGTTCTCGTAGTCGCCTGCGCCGACGAACGCGACGCGGAACGGCGCTTTGCCTGCATTGACCAGTTCGCGCAGCCGGCGATTCACCATTCCCATCGCGACGGTGCGAATCGTTTCACGCCGGTCCTGTTCGACCGTCGTGACCGGCGCCTCCGGCGGGCGCAGCGACATCAGCGTCACCGTCCCGGCCGCCTCCTCGGGGTCGGTGAAGACGTACGCCGCCGGCGCCGCGGTCGGTTTCAGGCCCATCTTGGAGGGCTCGCGCGCGTCGCCACGCGCCTTGAATTCGCCGAGCCAGGGCTTGGCCTGCGCAATGAACTCGTCGGGCTTGATGTCGCCGACAACGAGCAGCGTCATGTTTTCCGGGCGATACCAGGTGTTCCAGTAATCGACGAACTGATCGCGCGGAAACGTCTTGATCTGATCGGCGATGCCGGCCACATCGTGATTCTCCAGCTTCGTTCCGGGAAACAGCGTCTTGAGGCGTTGGATGTCGATCCGCGCCGCAGCGCCCTCGCGCCGCAGCCGGCGCTCTTCGAGGATGATGCCGCGCTCGCTGTTGATCTCTTCGTCGGTCAGGAGCAATCCACTCGCGTAGTCGGAGAAGATCTTGAGGCCGATCTCGAGCGTCTCGGGTTTCACGTCGGGCAGGTTCAACTGATACACCGTCTGATGGTGCGTCGTGTACGCGTTGCTATCGGCGCCGAACTGCATACCCAGCTTGCTCAGGAGCGGGATCAGTTCGCCGGGCTTGAAGTGCGTTGACCCTTCGAAGGCCATGTGTTCGAGGAAATGCGCGATCCCGTTCTGCTGATCGGTTTCGTTGATTGCGCCCGTGCGAACGTACAGGTTCATCTGCACGCGTCCCGGCGGGTTCGCGTTGGCGCGGATGATGTATTTCAAACCGTTGTCGAACTGGCCTTCGACGTTCTTCTCATCGCGCGGCAACGGCCGATCGGCGCGCGCGGCCGGCGCGAGAATCGTCAGGCAAAGCAGCGCGCAGACCGCGATCTGGGTCGTTCTCATCGGTTCCGTCTCCGTTTCTCGATTGATCGTTCCAGCAGAGGAATGTTACCGGCACGCCCGCGCGGCCTCAAAACTTGGTTTCCGGCTGCGCGTCGGGCGTGTCTGGACGATCCTGCGGCGTCGCGTGGGCTCGGCGGGACTC
>JADMIO010980190.1_pt1 | contig 84471 bp, 72 predicted proteins | sample 8958161 | NCBI WGS metagenome assembly JADMIO01 (sample SAMN16585339, study PRJNA669376) | soil metagenome | isolation source: Crop rotation soil | place: USA: Cullars Rotation, Alabama | collected 2011 | reverse complement strand
GTCGTTTGGCGGGTGTTGCGCCGGTTGCGCGAAGGGGTGGGGGAGTTTGGGTTCGTTTCGTCAAAAGATATGTGCGGGTTTTGGGGGGAATCCGGCTTTTTAATAGCGCCCGAGTGGTTTTGGGTTGGGTTGCTTGTGTTTTTGGTGGGTTCGTTCTGCGCGCGGGTGTTGCGCGGATGGTGTTGGCGGAGGATTGACGGTGGGGAATGTCCGATCCACGGAGTGTTGTAAAGTGGTGCGGGCAGAGAGGCACAAAGGCACGCAGCCACGCAGGCACGAAGTGTGTGGAGAGTAACCGCGGAATCAGCGCTGATGGAGCCTGGATTGCGAAGAGCGGACATGGCACTGCCTCCCCTTTTGGTTTTGGTTCCCTCTGGATTGCTACGTCAGAGGCGGGTCGGTTGTTCGGTAAAAAAATCCGGAATTGTAACGGTGGGTAGAAAGGGTGCTGCGGATCTATTAGGGCCGTAGCGGAGCGAATTGAAATACTGGTCGGCGAATCGGCTGTGATATCAAGCGTCGATCATTTCGTGCATAATCCAGTTCATTAGCCCAACTTCATGCCCAATCCTATCGTTTACATTGAGACAACGATCATCGGATACCTCACCGCCTGGCCGCGCAAAGATCCGTTGGTCGCCGGACAGCAGAAATTGACACGAGAGTGGTGGGATCGCGAGCGCGGTGATTTTGATCTGGTGACTTCGGCCGTGGTTCGTTCCGAAGCCGCCGCCGGTGATGCCAAAGCGGCCGCCGAGCGCCTGGATGTTCTCGACAAGCTGCGATTTCTGGCGGTGACACCGGAATCGGTGTCGCTGGCACAGGCGCTGATTGCGCGCCTGGCGATTCCGGCGACTGAAGCGCGGGACGCCGCCCATGTGGGCATCGCCGCAGCGCATGGCGTGAATTATCTATTAACCTGGAATTGCCGCCATTTGGCAAACGCGACGTTGAGACCTAAGATTGAGTTGGTGTGCAGGGAACAGGGGTTTGAGCCGCCGATCATTTGCACGCCGCAGGAATTGCGAAAGGCATCGCCATGAACGAGGACCCGATTGTCGAGGATGCGCGGCAGGCCGGGAGGGAATATTTTGCCCGCTTCGACCATGACCTGGCGGCGGCTTTTGCGGATCTTCATCGACAGACAGAGGAATTGCGCCGTGCTGGGCGCGAAGTGGTGACACTTCCGCCGCGGCGGCCGCGGACGCAGCGTCCGGCGAAAAAGGCTGGGTAGAGGGGTAATTGATTTGAAATGAATGCAAAGTTGACGCGCCTGATATTACGGTTCGCGTCACCTTTAATTCGTCCCCTTTAATTCGTCCGTCACCTTTAATTCGTCGTCACCTTTAATTCGTCCGGAGAATTCGAGCGCAGGGCGCAGTCGTTTGGCGGGTGTTGCGCCGGTTGCGCGAAGGGGTGTGGGAGTTTGGGTTCGTTTCGTCAAAAAATGTGTGCGGGTTTTGGGGGGGAAAGGCCGTTTTGAAAGCGATGGAGGGGTTTTGGGGTGGCTTCGTTTTGGATTTGGTGGCTTTGTTTTGTGCGGGGGTGTTGCGCGGTTGGCGCTGAGTGCTGGGTGTGCGGCGGCGGCGGGTGGAAGAAAAAAATCGTTGGTGTGGGGGTGTTTGGATGTTGTGGGAGCAAGTTGAGGCGGGTGCGGGAGTTGGAATATGCGGGTTGCGCGGAGAGGAGGAAAAAGCGAGTCCAAAGCGAGTCCTTTGTGAGTCCTTTTTGGGGCCTGTTGGAGCCGAGAGGTAAAGAAGTCACAATTCAGGACGCACCGCCGGGAATTTTGGCAGCGACAAGGCGCGGAATGGGCGCTGGTGGCGCGGCGATGAGTGAAAAGAGGCATCGAAATCCCCCGGTTGTGGTTCCCTACAGGCTATACGTTTTTTGGATGAGTTTGTTCGGTAAAAGTGGAAGTTTTTGAGCCACGGGTGGAGCAGGGATGAACACCGATGGGAACAAATGCGAGGGCCTTCGGGCGGTTGAGTTGCTCCCCTCCGGAGGACACCGGGGATTTCATCCAGTTTCCTCTGGGGATATCTTGTTGACATCCTGACGTTATCCTAACACGCGCGCTTCAGCGTGCGCCGTTTCCGGGTAAGATCATCACGTCGAGAGGTTTTGTAAAAAGATGATTGAACGCGATGAAATCGACCGCGCGCGTCAAGAATTAGGCGTCAAGGATGCAGACGTTCAGAGAGATTATGTCTTCGGCTGGCTCTTGTGGGGAATTTTTTCGCAAAGTGAACTGGGAAAAACACTGGTCCTGAAGGGCGGCAACTGCCTCAGGAAGGGCTACTTTCCTTTTGGCCGGTTCTCAGGTGACCTCGATTTCTCGACTGAAGCAGAAGTTGATACCGATTCGCTCAAGACCGAACTAAACCGTATTTGCGAGTTGGTGCGCGCCGCCGCCGGCATTGAGTTCGACACGTCGATGACAATTTCGCGGCCTAAGGCCTCCGGTGACCCGGAACTTAGCATTGTGGATGCTCGTGTCTACTTCCAAGACTTCTACCGCCAAAAGCAGCCCGTAACCATTAGTGTTCGAATGGATGTCTTAGAATGGGATCGGCTCTATCTGCCTGTTCAAACCCGCCGGCTCATTCACGCATACTCTGACTATTCCAGTTGCCAAGCCGACATTCGTTGCGTCAAGCTGGAAGAGCAACTGGCATCTAAGATGAAATGCATGCTACAGCGGTGGCACGCTGCCGACCTATTCGATCTCATCTATACCAATTTAATCCATCCGGACTTCGCTGTTAATCGAACTGAGATCGTTTCCACGTTCTTGCGCAAGACGATCTTTGGGAGAAATCCGGGTTTCGCGAAGGGACTATTCATCGACTTGCCGCTCACCGTGTTTCAAGGGTTGTGGGACAACATCGTCTGCCCCTTGAAGAGCAAGATCAGCTTCGGGTCTGCGGCTGAAGCGTTTCAAACAATGATCGGTGATCTTTTCACGAGCGTGGATATCAACAAACGACCAGGCCAGTTTTTTCCATCGTCGCTTCGGAATCCCATCATGCAAGCCGCGCACAGCCTAACGCTGCTCGAGGTTGTTTATGATGGCAGGCGTCGACTTGTGGAGCCCTATTCATTGCTCTTTAAGCGACGCCTGGACGGTGTCGCGCGTGAATATCTTGATGTCTATGATCAGACGGGGGGAAAAAGGCCGGCGGGCCGGAAACTGTTCGTCGCGGATAAGATCGCATCGATCAAGAACACCACCGAGGTGTTTGAGCCACGTTTTGAGATCGAGCTGAAGAAAGCGGGTGAAGTGGTCGGCTCGATAGATTTCAAGCGCCGTTCTGGTTCTGGTTTCGGCGGGCGGCAATCAAGTCGCTACCACTACCGAGTCGCATGTTCAGTGTGCGGCAAGCGATTTCCTCGAGAGACATACAACACTCGCCTAAGCCCGCACAAAGACAAGTACGGTAATCGCTGCATTGGCCGCATCGGTTATATGGTGTGATGGCGCGGTGATTAACCGCGTTTGGTTCAGTTTACATGATTGGAGGTAACTAATGGCTGAGTTCAAGAAAGGCGACACTGTCCGCTTGAAGAGCGGCGGTCCATTGATGACGGTTTCCAAACTGGGGGACTACGGTCCAACCGGACCTGAGGATGGCGTAGCTTGTGTCTGGTTCGACGGCACGCGCCGCGAGGAAGCTGTATTTGAGAGTGCCGCGCTGGAGGCCAGCGATAGGAACAGGATGGAGCGAAAACTGGTGCGCGGCTAAAACGTTCGAGTCACGTGCTAGAGACTAGAGAATACCAAGCGCGTCTCTGCGTCTCCGCGCCTCGGCGGCTGCATTTGGCCAGCAGCGCCCGCGAGCCGAGTTGTGTGGTGAAACGAGTTGGCCTTCGTGCCTCCGTGCCTTTGTGTTTAATCCGCGGCCAGTGACGTGGGCAGACCAAATTCGATTAGGATTACGATTAAGATTAGGACAAGCTGACCTCAGTACGGGCTGTAATTGTTAAACTTATAAGAACTACGCATGCGGCGAAAGAACACACTAGCCGTCCCCGAGTCCGGCAGAGGACGCAGGGATGGGGTTGCGTCTCAGAGCCGCCTCTATCAGCTCTGCCGCCATCGAAATCGAATCGCGCGAACGAATCACCTGCTGGAGCTTTTTAGCGTTGTCCCGATACCGCTGATCTCCCAATACTCGCTGAACTTGGGTCCGCAGTCTCGCCGTGCTCAGCTTAGACCCCTCAACCATCTCTCCAGTTCCCGTCCATTGGATTCTGGCCGCGACCCCGGGCTGGTCGTTGGTGATGGGAATCGCCACCATCGGCAGGCCGTTTGAAAGACACTCCAGCGCCGTATTCAGCCCCGCGTGGGTGATGCACAAGGCCGCACGCTTGAGCAATTCAAGCTGCGGCGCAAACTCCACCACGATCGCCCCCCCTGCGCCGGCCAGCTCCCCCATGTCCTCTGGTTTTCCGCCCCCGCCGAGCGACAGCACAAGTTGCACGTTCAGAGGCGCGCACGCTTGGGCAATGATTCGGAATATGTGCTTCTGGCGGTTCTGGAGCGTGCCCATGGACGCGTATACCAGCGGCCGCCCATCCAGTTTCTCAAACGGAAACTCCACTGCCGGCCGCGCCCCCCCTGATGGATCATGCCAGGGCCCGGTGAAATGAACATGCTCCGGGATCGATCGGCGCGGGAACTCGAATTCCCTAGGCTGCTGCGCGATCTGTCCGAGTTTGGAATGTTCCTGCGACATGCGATCGAATGGCGCGAGTCCATTTTCGCGCCGGAGCTCGTTCAATGTGCGCAAAAGCGGCCGGCTAAAGCGTTCGAGGAAAGTGTATCCAGCGCGGTTGCGCAAGCGCCCGATCCAATCCGGGCGATATCGCCAGCTCGTGAAGAACGGGGGTGCGAGCTCATCGCGGTTGACCATCAGTGCATTGCAAATCGTCAGAAATGGCAGGCCGGCTAATTCCGACGCCGTGCCGCCGCCCATGGAAACCTGGTCCACCAGCATCAGCTCGATACGATCCTCGCGGAGCATCGCGGGAACCTGGCGAACCAGCACTCCGATCCCCCGGATCATCAAATCGCGCGTGTGGCGAAACGCCTTGTGGCCTGAGAGCGTTGCCTGCACCGCCAGGTTCTTTTGGTGCTCCTCCTGCGAATATTCCTTCTCGCCAAAGCACCTCATCTCAAACCCGCGTGAGCGGATTTTCTCGGCCGCCACCGGCAACTGATAGAAGATCACCCGATGGCCGCGTCTCTGGAGTTCGCGGCAGAGTGTGGCCAGCGGGTTGAGATGGCCGGGAACGTAGGGGCAGATGGCGCCGATGATTGCCATTGAGGTGTGATTCTATCGGAACGCAGCAATGCCGAAAAATCATCAAGTTGCGGGTGCCCCGACCGTTCGCCGAGCTATGCGGTCTAGCGGCTGTTGACGTACTCTTTGTACGCTGTGAAGACCCGTGATTGCTCCTCTGTCTCCGGACGCAGTCGCTCCGACCATTCCAGCAGTTTCTCGGCTGGCGAAGCCCACTCGCAACTCGGACCGTATTGAAGCTCCCAAGCCATCAAGGCCGGCCAGTAAAAATTCAGACCGGCGTCATCAAGGAACCATACGGCGGACGGGAACCCGGCTAACAACTCCAGCGGGACGTCCTGCCAACGCTCGTACACTCCAATGTGCGCCCCTTCGCGCAGAATCTCGTCCGTTTCGTGGTTGTCGAGCATTTCGCCCTGCACCCAAGTCAGACCGGCATTCGGCGGCCAGTTGGCAAACGCTTGCTTGATGCGCTTCAGAAGTTCCGCGCCCTTCGGATCAAGCGCGACTTTCGCTCCGAGACGTTGGTGGCCCACATTTGCCGTGCGATAATGGTGTAGATCATCTTCTGCCATGACCGCGAATCCCAGGCGGGATAACCTCTGATTATACTGACCATGAAAAAAGGGACCAGCTCGACGTGACGTCGACGAGCCGGTCCCGGATGCGAAAGCGTGCTTTGGCCTAGGCCAGCACGTCGTCGTCGTCGGATGAATCCGAGAAGAGCGAGTTGATGTCTTTCTGAGCCGGCACCGCACCGCCGGGCACACTTTGCGGCACTGCGTCAGCGCCGCTTTGATCGGTGTCGTGGGCGGTGTTGCCCCTGGGTTGCAGCAGGTTGCCCACGATGAACTCGCCGACGGAGTGGCCGGCCTTGAGTCCGGCCTGGTTGTCAAAGGACCAGTGGATGCCGCCGTAGATTCGGCTGGCGCCCGCTTCCTGGGCCGCCTGCCAGAAGCCGTTGAAGGAGCGAGTGATGACTTGCCCGCCGGCCGAGACCTCGGCCGAGGAAGTGAATGCGATCGCGTCATTCCCGTAGAACTCCGCCAGGATCGTGGCGGCCGTAGCGCTGAGCGAGCTGTGGGCCGCCATGTAGGATGGATGCGGCGGGGTGGTGAGCAGCGGCGACCATGCGGCATCGGCGACGGTGTCGGGGTTGCCATCATTGTCGGCGTTGCGGATCGCGGTCACGGGGCGAATGAAGCTGTACTCGAACTTGCTGTCCCAGGCGGTGATTAACGCATCCGCCATCCCGATGTTCAGCAGCGCGAACATCCGGGCGTTGTCCTCTAGCGAGTTGTGCTGAGCGCCCGCGACGCTTCGGGCGATGCTGTTCCAATGGCCGGGGGGCTGGACTGTCCCGGAGGGGCCGGCCCAGAAGCGGGCGATGTCGGTCTGTTCGGCGGTTCGGGTGGTGCTGTTGGAGGCGCCGAGCGACTTGATCTGGTTGAAGGCCGCAGTGAACTCAGGAGAAGTAAGCGACGGGGGCGGGTCGGCGCGGAACTGGTCGGGCGACGAGATCCCAAACGGGTCGACGGTGGCCCACTGCGGGAGGGCGGCAGGGGCGAAGGCGGGGGGCGTGGGCTGCCAATCGTCGGGCCCGGTGCCGGGGACGTAGGTGACCACGTCGGTGCTTCCGTCGTCGGCGCGCTCGGCGAGCATGCTTTGGGCGACCAGTTTGCCGAAGGCGACGCCGGCGTCCTCGGCGCGGCCGTCGGGCACCTTGGCAAGCGACGATGTGAGGGCCGAGTCGAACACCGACTGCTGTGCCGGCATTAGCGACACAAGCACGTCGTGCGCCGCCTCTGCCGCGGCGGCTTCCTCCGAGGCCCACCGCGGGGCGTGACGCTCGACCAGGTAGGGCGCGTAGTCGCGCTCAATGCCGTTCACGGCGTCGAAGACCGCGCCATGGACCATGGCCAGTGCCCGGGTCTGGGCATTGGGCGAGAGCCGCGCGACGCGCGTCGCCTCCACGGCCACCGCGTTCCACTCCAGCACCGTGTCCGCGGCCATCATGGTCCGGGTCTCCAGGGTTTCGACACATACACTCGACCCGTCGCACGCTCGTTTGTGCTTCCGCATATCATTCTCCTTGGGGGCATTTGCCCGGCTATAGGCGCAGCGTCCCCGCGGCGCCTTGGACAGTGGTTCATCTCAGCTTAATCGTCGTTCAGGATCGTGCCGATCCCGCGGCTCTTGCTGAACAGCGAGTTGCTGCTGTTGTTGAACAGTTCCACGTAAAACGTCTCGTTCGACTCCCGCTTGTTGTCGCCCTTGACCTGGATCGTGATCGTTTGCGTGGTCTGGCCGGGGGCGAAGGTGATTGTGCCGGTCTTGGACGTGTAGTCGCTGCCGGCCGTCGCGGTGCCGTTGACGGTGCGGTAGGAGACCGTGACCGGCTGGCTGTATGCGGCCGAGAGGCTGACCGTAAACGTAAAGGAGGTGCTGTTCTTGTTCTTGCCCTCGGCCTTGCTGACGTCGCTGATGGTGATCCGCGGCGGAGTGGGCTGGACGGTCCAGTTGCCGTCGTTGAGCAGGATCGCGACGTTGTTGGAGCCGAGGTTCGCCGCCGCCGCGTCGGGGCGGCCATCGCCATTGAAGTCCGCGAGGACGAGGGAGCTTGGAGAGCCTGCTCCGGTGGAGGTCGTGACCGGTGTGGTTGACAGGCCGCCGTGCCCATCACCTAAGAGAACGCTCACCGCGCCGGAGGATGTCCGATTGGTCAGGACGAGATCGAGCTTGCCATCGGCGTTGACGTCGCTGGCGGTGGCCGATCCGGCGCCGTCCATGGAGAAGTCCCGTGTCAACTGGAAGGTGCCGTCGCCGTTGCCCAGCAGCATGCCCACAATCCCGTCGGAGGTGGTTGTGACCAGGTCGAGCACAGCGTCGGTGTTGAAATCGCCGACGGCTATGGAATCGGGGCCATAGGAATCGATGAAGGTGGTGGGGAAGTCAGTGGGCTCGCCTAAGGCGCCGGTGCCGTCGCCCAGGAAAACCTTGACCGTATTCGATTGCCAGGCAGCCACGATCACGTCCACCCTGCCGTCGCCACTGACGTCGGCCACCACCGGCGCGAGGAGCTGCCCGTCGTATGGGCCGTACGTGGTAGCGGCGAAGCTTCCGTCGCCGTTGCCGAGCAGCACGTTCAGATAGCCGCCCAGGAACTCGTCCTCAGACGTCAGCACCAGGTCCGGCTTGCCGTCGGCATTCAGGTCGCCGCTGGCGATGGACCGTGGGTACGTGTCGGAGACGTTCAGCGCGACGGCATCGGCGAAGGTGCCGTCGCCATTGCCGAGCAGGATGCTGACGTCGTTGATGTCGCCGCCATTGTTGGCCGCGGCCAGGTCGATCTTTCCGTCGGCATTGAAGTCGGCGGCGGTGACGGAAATCGTGTACGGGCCAGTGGCGAAGGACCGAGCCGGTTGGAAGCTGCCGTTGCCGTTGCCCAGCAGGACGCTGACGCTGCCGTCGCCGGTCGCGTCGTCATAGCTCGATGTGGCCAGGTCGAGTTTACCGTCATTATTGAAGTCGGCCGTCACAACGTCCTGTGGGTTGGTGCCGACGGGGAAACTCATGGCCGGGCTGAAACTCATCAGGCGGCGGTCTTCGAGGACTTCTAAACACGCCCTGCCGACGGCGCTGGATTGCCGCGAACGGCGCCCGCGTAAGGATGACATAAAATTTGTAGCGATCATGACCAACTCCTCTCCCGAGGGACTCGGGCGTGTAGTTCCCTACCCTTGAATCGTTGAAATGGCGGCGCTCCCGCCACGGACGCCTAAAAAGGGATTTAAATTGCTGGTATTGCGGTGATTGACGGGCTGGTGGCGGCTTTAACGATTCAACATAATGGGGAGCGCAATGAGTAGCTCATCCGCGGAACAACCCGCCCCGTCAGCGCCTCCTGCGGATGTGGATGCGATTTGTGACGTGTTCGAAGCGGCGTGGTATGCGGGCCAGGAGCCGCGGATCGAAGACTTTCTGTCGCGCGGTGATCGACCCCAACAGGATGTGCTATTGCGGGAGCTGCTGCTGGCCGAGTGGGATCTCCGACGGCGGCGCGGACAGATTCCGGAGTTAGAGACGTATTCGGCGCGCTTTCCCAATAGCGGGCAGGGAATCACGGACCTGTGGCGAGCCTGGGAGGAGATGCAGGCGCAGCGCGTGACCGATAGCCGGACCTTCGACTCTCATCTGACGCGAGAAATGGTTGTGCCGGAGGAGCCCGGTACGATGATCGACCGCTACAAGCTCCTCGAAAAGCTCGGCGAGGGCGGTTTCGGCGTCGTCTGGGCGGCGGAGCAACAGATGCCGGTCAAGCGCCCTGTGGCCCTGAAGGTCATCAAGGTTGGCATGGATTCGCGGCAGGTGATCGCCCGTTTCGAGGCCGAACGGCAGGCGTTGGCGGTGATGGACCACCCGAACATCGCCAAGGTCCTCGACGCCGGTGCCACCCAGACGGATCGTCCATATTTCGTGATGGAGTTGGTCAAGGGCGTGCCGATCACAACGTACTGCGAAAAAAACGAGCTCACCAGCCGCCAGCGTTTGCAGTTGTTCATCGCGGTCTGCCGTGCCGTTCAGCATGCGCACCTGAAAGGGATCATTCACCGCGACCTCAAACCGACGAACGTACTGGTGGCCGAGTACGACGACCAGGCGGTTCCCAAGGTGATCGACTTCGGTGTCGCCAAGGTGCTCAACCAGACGCTGTCGGAAAAAACAATCTACACGCACTTGGGCCAGATCATTGGCACAATTGACTATATGAGCCCGGAGCAGGCGCTGGGGTCCGCGGTGAGCCCGCAGTCGGACCTCTACTCGCTGGGTGTCATGCTTTACGAAATCGCCGCGGGTCGCCGGCCATTTTACGGCGACACGGCTTTGGCGGTGATTTCGCAGCACGTCAACAGCCCCCCAGTCGCGCCTTCGTGGCACAGCCCGACCATTCCCGAAGCTCTCGACAGGCTCATCCTCGAACTGCTGGCGAAGTCGCCCGCCGATCGGCCCACCAGCGCGACCGTGGTGGCCGATTCCCTGGAGGTGATGCTCAGCGCACCTCCCGCCCAGGTCAAGATCGTGCCCGCGCGGCAAAGGACTTCATTAGACCGACTCGCCAGCGGCGTATTTGTTGGACGCATCCAGGAAATGACGCAGCTGCGCGAGGGACTGGAAGCCGCCATGGCGGGGCGCGGGCAAATGTTCCTTCTCAGCGGTGAACCGGGTAGCGGCAAGACCAGACTCACCGAGGAGTTGACCACCTATGCACAGTTGCGTGGCGCCAGCGTGGTCTTTGGGAAGTCGTTCGACGGTGAAGGCGCCCCAGCCTTCTGGCCGTGGGTGCAGGCCATTCGGCGGTACACGCATGACCGGAGGGCGAAGGAGCTCTATGACGTCATGGGTCCCGGCGCGGCGGATATCGCCCAATTGGATTCGGAGATTCGTCAGCGGCTCCCTGCCGCGCTGCCCACGCCGCTGACGCTGGAGCCGGAACAGGCCCGTTTCCGGTTATTCGACAGCATCACGACGTTCCTGCGGAATGCTGCCCGCTCGCGTCCGGTCCTGCTGATCCTCGACGACCTGCAGTGGGCGGATGAACCATCGCTCCGGTTGCTGCAATTTTTGGCCCAGGAGATACGGGACGCAAATCTATTGATCGTCGGCACGTATCGGGACGTGGCGCTGGGCCGCGGTCATCCCCTGGCGCGAACCCTCGCCGAAATCGGTCGGGAGGACCTGGGGATTCAGATTCGATTGGGAGGGTTATCGAGCGAGGAAGTCGGCCGCTACATCGAGTTAACTTCCGGGATCAATCCGCCCCCGATCCTCATTCAGCGGATCTGGGACAAGACGGAAGGGAATCCCTTTTTCGTAAGCGAAATCATCCGGCTTTTGATCACACAAGGACTGTTGGAGAATCCGGACCAATGCGCCGATTTGCAAATCGACATTCCCCCGCGGGTGCGCGACGTGGTGCGGCGTCGCCTGGAACAATTATCCGACCGCTGCAACGAGACGCTCACGTTGGCCGCCCTGTACGGGCGGGAATTCTCACTGGAAGTGATCGAGGCCCTGAAGGGTGGAGATAACGAGCGAGTCCTTGACGACCTCGAAGAGGCAGCGGACGCCCGAATCATCGCGGAGGCGCGGGGACGTGAACTGAGCTACTTGTTCATGCATGACCTGGTTCGGGAAGCGGTGTGTGATCAGGTCAAGACCGCGCGCCGCACGCGGATGCATGCGCATATTGCCGGCGTGCTGGAACGCCTTTATCAGGGCCGGGAGATCGAGCATCATCTGGCTGAGTTGGCGCTGCACTTTCTGGCCGCCGGTCGTGCCGCGGATCCCGACAAGGCGATCGATTATTCCATTCGGGCCGGCCGCCGATCTCTCGACCAATTGGCCCACGAAGAGGCCGCGCGGCATTTTGGGGCTGCACTCAAGGTACTCGAAAGTAAGGATGCCCCCGCGCCGCCGCTCGATCAATCGCGGCTGTGTGAGTTGCTTCAGAACCTGGGCGAAGCGCAAAGGAGGGCCGGACAGTCCGCGTCGCTCGAGACATTCCAGCGTGCCTTCGAGGTTGCGCGGAGCGTCTCCGCCGGCGACCAAATGGCGCTGGCGGCGATTGCTTTCGAATGGCTGACTTGGAGCATCAACAAGCCAGATGTGAACAGCGTGCTTCTGTGCAAAGAAGCGCTCCTCGCACTGCCGGCCGATCGACATGCCTTGCGAGCGAAACTTTTGGCCGCAGAGGCCAGGGCGCTCAAGGACCTGGGCTTCACGGACCAAGCCGCCGGATTGGCTCGCGAGGCGGTGGAGCTCGCACGGCGGGTGGCCGAGCCGTCGACTCTTTGCTATGTGCTGGAGTCGGTGCTCCACATGAGCTCCGGCCCCGCGCACATCGGCGAGCGGCTTTCTTATGCCCTCGAATGCCGCCAGGCGGCGCGCGAGGCGGGCGACCTGGAAAAGATGATGTTCGGGACCACCCGGTGGATCTATGCCCTCTTCGAGGCGGGCGAAATCGCCGGCGCAGGGGGGGTCGATCGAGCGATGGAAGAGCTCGAATCCGTTGTTCGGCAGATTCGTCAGCCTCAATACACGTACGTGCAAGCGGGCTTCGTCACGATGCGCGCCTTGCTCGAAGGGCGGTTTACCGAGGCGGAACAACTGGCCCTCCAGGCCCTGAAGCTGGGCCAGCGATTGCAGTCACAGAGCGCCGAAGGCATCTTCGGCATGCAAATGTTTATTTTGCGTCGAGAGCAGGGCCGCCTGCACGAGGTTGCACCGATTGTTGAAATGTTCGTGAAGGAGCATTCGAGTTCCTCCTGGAAACCAGGACTTGCCCTGATGTATGCCGAACTGGGGCTGATGGACAAGGCACGCACGGTTTTTGAAGAACTGGCGGCCAATGAGTTCATGGGTATCCAGCAGGACGCACTATGGGCTGCGTCCATTACCTTTTTGGTGGAAGTCTGCGCAACGCTCGGCGAGCGGGACCGTGCCGAAGTTCTTTACCGGCTGCTGTCGCCGTACGCCACTTACGCCGTCGTTGCCGGCGAATGGGCATCCTTTGGGGCGGGTTCGAGGTTCCTGGGGCAACTTGCGGCGACGATGGGCCGATGGCAGGAGGCCGAATCGCATTTCGACCAGGCGTTGGCCATGAATGAACGAATGGGGGCGAAGCCCTGGTTAGCGCACACGCAGTTCCAGTATGCGCGCATGCTGCTTGGGCGATGTATGGCCGGTGACGTTGAGCGGGCGAGAAAGCTTCTTGAGGAGTCTGAGACCATCGCGCGAGAACTGGGCATGCGGTCGCTTGAGAGACGAGTTTCAGACCTTAGCCAGAAGGCAGGAGCCCCCACCGGCGTTTAATGGCGCGGGGCAGGCTGAAAAAAGGGGAAGAAGATCCAATTCAAAATGGTTCAGAGGTGTCCCAATTTTCACACCCGAACGCCAGCGCGATCAAATAATTCTGGATGTCCCCTTAATCTTCTCCCCTTAGTCTTCTCCAAACGTTCTGGCCTTGCAAGTTGGTAACTCATAGAGGTGGGCGTTCTGAATCCGGTCCAGAAACGGATTCAAGCTCAATCCCGCAAGGCCCGTCCGAAGTACATAGCGGCCGAAAAGGTGTACATGAAAAGCCACCCAGCACCCTCGGTCACGATGAAAACGCCCTGTGGAATACCCAGGAACAATGGCAAATGGTGGAGAAGCCCGTCCAGGGGCAGGATGAATGCTCTGCTCGTCAACGCGTCTCCAAAAACCGTCACGTGGTCGGAAGACGAAAGTCCGGCCGCGGCGATAAACTCCTGCAGGAAGGCACGAATGCGAGGGAGGTCCTGCTCCAGGTCAATGGCCTCCGATGGCTCCAGGGATGCTTGAACTTCCGGCACTTTATGCCACTCAAAGTGCCCTCGTGCCAATGGAAACCTTCTGTTGATATTGGCGATGATCGGTTCCTCGTCCACCTCGGCTGCGACGCCGGAGCGAAGTTCTTCCGCCAGCGCTGCGCGCAGCTCGTCGTCATAATCGCCGGTTTGGTCAGTGCTCATGTTACAACGCGCTATGGCGCCTTACGGCGCGATGTTCTGATTATGCCGGAACACGTTCTCCGGGTCATACCGGCGCTTTAGAGCGACAAGCCGGTCGTACTTTTCGGGGCCGTATACCGTTCGGAGACGCTCGGCGGGCTCGTCGGACATGAAATTCACATAGCCGCCGATTGAAAACGGCTGCATGGCCTCCCAGGTCTGGCGGACCCAGGCGATGTGACGATCGGGATCGGGGTCATCGATTTGCCAGGCCGCCACAATGTTCAGATTGTGCTGCGCATTGCGGCCAGGGAACGCCGTGGCGTCCTCCGGGACGCGGGCGACCGCGCCGCCGAGCGTGAAGATGGGCATTCCCGTAAATGGCGATGTGATTGTTTCCGCTTGTCGAATGAGGATGTCGATCATCTCGTCCGTGAGCGGCGGCAACGCGCAGGACTTCCAGTAGTAGCCGCGGCCATGCGGAAAGGCCGCGTCGAACATCGCCTGGTGCGCAAGATAGGGCTTGGGCGCGATCGCATCGAGTGCGGGCGCCCGGAAGCGGCGCAGTTCCGCAAACTCTTTTTCGCCGTCTTCGATGGCGCCAGCGTAGCAGACGATCATCGCGACGACCGGCTTGCCGTGCAGCTCCGGCGGCACAATGGGCAGCGGCGGCGCCAGGCGGAGATTGCCGAGGATGCCGACCTCGTCGGGAGCCTGGGCGACGTAGTCCCGGAAGTAAGCAAGCACTTCGGCCGCGGCATCCAGGGGATACAGGAGCATGCCGGCCAGCACCGTGGGCCCGACGGGATGCACCTCGTATTCGAATGACGTGACGATGCCGAAGTTGCCGCCCCCGCCGCGCAGGCCCCAGAACAAGTCTTGGTGGGCGTCCGCGGATGCGACCACAAGGCGGCCGTCGGCCGTCACGACGTCGCAAGAACGCAGGTTGTCGATGGTGAGCCCGAGTTTGCGCATCAGGTGGCCGATCCCACCTCCGAGAGTCAGGCCGCCGATGCCGGTGTGGGTGACGATGCCGCCGGTAACAGCGAGGCGCAGTGCCTGTGTCTCGCGGTCGAGGTGGCTCCATAGCGCGCCGCCGCCCGCGCGGGCGCAGGGGGGGCGTGATTCGGGATCGACGCGTACCGATGTCATCGGCGAGAGGTCAATGAGGACGCCGCCGTCGCACAAGGCGTGGCCTGCAACAGCGTGGCCGCCGCCGCGGACGGAAATCTCCAATCTCCGATCGCGAGCGAAGCGCAGCACGGCGAGGACGTCGGCCGCACCGGTGCAACTGGCGATGAGGGCGGGGCGCCTTTGGATCGCCCCATTCCAGATCGCGCGGACCTCTTCGTAGCGTTCATCGGACGGGCGGAGCAACGGTCCGGCAAAACTCGTTTTGAGTTGCTGTACGTCGGCGTCGGTGAGGTGAGAGTCAGTAACCATGCTTATGGTGAGCGGGAATCCTAGCCCGCCGCTGTTGCGGGAGGCAACTCAAGCGGGTTCTGCGATCTAGAGTTCCCTCCCATAAGCAACCGATGCGAGAAAATCGGGGGGGGGATAGATTCTAGAGCGTGCTTTGATGTAGGTTGTAGCGTGATGGTCGACTGTCTTCCGGCCGCATAGCAATCGAAGAAAGTCCAGATATCGGAGCCGCGCATGCCTCAATTCCTCATTGAACGAAACTTCGCAGAGCAGCTTGAAGTCACCAAGGAAGCCGCGTCGGCGATCAAGGAGGTGAACGACGAGCTAAGCCTGCGGTGGGTCTTCTCTTTTCTGAGCGCCGACAAGAAAAAGACCTACTGCCTGTACGAAGCGCCAAGCGCCGAGGCGATTCGCGAGGCGGCGAAGCGTTTGAACATCCCGGCAGACAAGATCATTGAGTTGGGCGGACAACTGCGGCCGGAGATGTTTGAGTAGCCGTCACAATTGAGGACTTCCTTTTTCATCTACGTTTTTGGGATGGTGGTCTCGCATTGCCCCCATCCCGACAAGCTTGAAAACGCACCTGCACGTTGAAACGTCATAGATCCGCTCGTGCGGCCGATGCGGAAAAACGTTTCACGACGTCTCATCAAATCGTAGATCGAGCCGGGCCGAAGGCTTTCGTCGGTTGCAACAACGTATTCAGCGCGTCGGCTGTCTTATCGAGACGTGCCAGGTTGGAATAAACTTTGGTGGCGGCGAGCGCTTCTTCAGAAGGGTGCGATTTGTAATGGGGTGGGCGAGTGCTTTTCTGAACATAGCGGGCGAAGGGACTCGAACCCTCAACAGCTAGCTTGGAAGGCTAGCGCTCTGCCATTGAGCTACGCCCGCGGCGTTTTCAACATCATACGTTATCCGCCGGTCGTTGGCCGGACAAGTCGGGGCATTTTTGTTGACGCATGCTTGCTGTGTGCCTAATTTACCGGAGCTTGCCGGGCAAGCTGTCTTGGAAGAAGAGGGAAAAATGCGAGAGTGGATCAAGGGCATCGGGCGGTTTCTATTTGGAAACAACGCGGAAATCGAAAACCAGCAACGGCCGATGATCGAGCCGCTGGAAGGGCGGCAATTCCTCTCCGTCAGCACCGAGGGCGGAAGCTGCACCGGCGACGTGTGCATCATGGCGGCATCGGCGGCGACTACGAATTACAATGACGTCATCCACAAATACAAAGGTACGATTCAGACCAATCTTCGCCCGCGGCCTTACAAGGGGATGATCAACATCCAAAAAATCAACCCCGCCACCGGTAGAGTGAGCGGGCTGGTCTCCATCCCATTTTTGGTCCAGAACTTTAAGTTTGCACTGCACGGAACGGTGCGGCCGGATGGGACTTATACGTTTAGCTTTAAGCGGCCGGGGGTTTCGGCGAAGCTCACCGGCCAGTACACGGCCGAGCAGCACCTGGTCGGGAATTTCAGCGGCAATGGGCTGGGGCGGTCAATTACAGGAACGATGGATTTTCATAAGATCTAAGCCTTCCGCTTTGAAATAGTCTCAACTCTCCCTCGACAGACCCCCTCAAAGGCCGGCGGCGTGCCGGATTCACATTTCTGTCGAATTTTGGAGAGTCGTCATGATCTGCAAAGCAATTAAATCGGTCGTGCTGGTTGGCCTGGGTGTTGGGCTCGTGGGTGGGCTGCTCTTTGGTCGTGAGGCCGTCAGCTATTTCAAAAGCGCTGTCGGATCGGTCCGCGATGTGGCCAAGGACAATGTGCCCATCGAATTTGAGCTGCGCCGCGCCCGCGACCTGCTCAATGACATCATCCCAGAGATGCAGGCCAACATTCGGGTGATCGCCCAGCAGGAAGTGGAGATTACCAATCTCAAGACTGACCTGGTCCAGAGCAAAAAGGCGTTGTGCGATGAGCAGTGCAAGATCCAAAAGCTGCGCGAAGTGCTGCTGACCCAGCAGACCAGCTATATACTCAATGGACTGAATTACAGCCGCACCGCCGTCACCGACGAGCTCTCGCGGCGCTTCGATCATTACAAAGAGGCCGAGGTGATCCTCGCCGGCAAGCAGCGGCTGCTGGAGAACCGCGAGAAGTCGCTCCAGGCCGGCATTGCCATGCTGGATAAGACGCGCTCGCAGAAATCATTGCTCGAAAACCAGATTGATACGCTGGAAGGCCAATTCCGCCTCGTGCAGGCTGCTGCCGTCGGCTCCAAGCTCAACATCGATCACAGCAAGCTCGCGCAGACACAGAAGGTCCTGGCCGACATCAAGAAGCAGCTTGACGTCGCCGAGCGCGTACTGGCCCATGAGTCCAAATTCGCTGAAGAGATCAAGGTGGACACTGTCGATGAGAAGGAACTCGTAGCGTCGGTGGATGATCACTTCGGAAATCACAAATCCGCCGAACCCGAGACTTCCAACGCTCCAGCAATCGCCGCTCAACATTAATCAGTTTGGCAATCCCGTGGCACGGGCGACCGCCCGTGCCCCGGGGTGGCGGGTCTTTCTGCAAAGTCGTCAACCGGAGCTTCCCGTGCTGTTCCTTCGCATCAAACAAGCCGAAGTTGCACTGGCGGATGGCCGGCTGGACGAGGCCTATCAAATCGCCAAAGCCGCCGACCTGCGAAAGCAGCGAGCGGGCCAGGACCTCATCAGCCAACTCGCCCGGGCCCTGCTGGATCGTGGCCGCGAGCATCTGGAAGCCAGTCGCCCCCTTCCCGCCGCCCACGATTGCGAGAAGGCCGAGCAACTGGCCGGCAATCTCCCGGAGGTGGCCGAACTGCGAGCCGCGGTTGCCGCCGCCCTCAATGCCGGGCATGAATCGCAACAACGCTGTGCCCAGCTTCTGGCGGCCGCGCGGCGGCAGTTTGAACGCGGCCAATTGAGCATCGGCCAGCAGATTCTGTCGAGAAATCAGCATCGCAACCATGAAGCGGTTATGCTGGCGGACATGGCCGAGAATCAGCGGGCTGTGATCGAAGCCGTCGTCGCCCGGGCTAATGAGGCATTGCAGCGCGATGACTGGCAGGCGGCCGTCGATGCCGTCGGCCGGGCCACTCCATCAGTTTGTGGCGATGTTCACGTTCGAGAGCTGGCCAACCAAATCGTCAGCCGCGTCATGCCGCAAGTGTCCGAAGCGCTCAACGATGGCCGGCTGGACATCGCCCAAAGCCTTGTTGTCCGCCTGGAAAGAGTTGCTCCTCAGTCGCTGGAGATCGAGCAGATCCGCCAGACGATTCGCCAATGCAGCACCATTTGGAGCGCGATCGATCGCGGCAAGCTGCGCGAGGCCGAAGAAATGGTGCGAAGACTCATCACCCTGCTTCCCAAAGCAAAATGGCTGGGCAACGTCCACGAGAATCTGAAACAAGCCGCCGAATCACTGGAGGAACTTCGCACCGGCCCTTTCAGCCTGCTTTCCCAGGACATGACCATCATGGTCGGCGCCAAGCCGCCGCCTCTGCCCGCGCCACAACCGCCAAAGCTCCCCATGAACGATGACCTGACCACCAACTTCACCATCCGCGTCGATGGCGTGGGCAGCTTCCGCGTGCTGCGCGGCCAGCGCATCACCATAGGCCCGGTCAGCGGTTCCAAGCGCGTCGATTTGGCCGTTCTCGCCGAAGCGCATCTGCCCACCGTTGCCATCGATCGCGACGAGGAAGATTACTTCCTCCGCTCGCCTCTTCCGGTTGCCATCAATGACCAACCAACGACGGGAAAACTTTTGAGCAATGGCGATCGCATCACCCTTAGCTCCCGCTGCCGCCTGACTTTCGCCCGCCCCAGCCCCGCCAGCAATTCGGCCATGCTCCATCTCACCGGCGCACGCCTCTCCAAGGCGGATGTGCGAAGTGTCATTCTCCTCGATCGCGAGCTGATCATTGGCCCCGGCCCCAGCGCCCACATTCGCTGCGATGAAATGAACGACTCCGCCGTACTTCATGCTCGCGACGGCAAACTGTTCTGCCAGTCGCCCCTGGGAATCCTGGTCGATGGCGTTATCGCCTCCGCAACTTCTCCTCTGCCCCCCAATGCCCAGATCACCGTCGGCCCACTGACTTTTTCGATTGGGAAGGATTAGGCCATGCCCTCATTCCGGTACAAACATGGCGATCGTCCTCTTGACGGCTACACCATTCAGCGTGGCGTCGGCCGCGGCGGATTTGGCGAGGTCTATTACGCCGTCAGCGACAGCGGCCGAGAAGTCGCCCTGAAAATCATCCAGGGCTACGAGCAGATCGAACTGCGCGGCGTGTCGCAGTGCATGAATCTCAAAAGCCCGAACCTGGTGTCGATTTTTGACGTCCGCCACAACCCCGATGGCGTTCCCTTCGTCATCATGGAATACGTCGCCGGCCCATCGCTTCGCGAGCTGATCGATCAGCAGCCTGCCGGGCTGGGAATTCAAAAAGCCGCATTCTTCCTGCGTGAAATTGGCAAAGGCCTCACGTTTCTGCACGACTGCGGCATCGTTCATCGCGATCTGAAGCCGGGAAATATTTTCTACGAAAATGGTTACGTGAAAATCGGCGACTATGGTCTCTCCAAAGCCATGTCCGCCAGCCAGCACAGCGGCCAAACCATGACCGTCGGCACTGTGCATTACATGGCCCCGGAAATCGGCCTGGGCAAATACGACCGCAGCATCGACATCTACGCCATGGGCGCGGTCCTTTATGAAATGATCACCGGGCAGGTGCCCTACCTTGGCGCATCCCCCGGCGAGATTCTCATGAAGCACATGTCCTCGGAGCCCAATGTGCAGGGCATTGAGGAGCCATTTGCAACAGTCATCAAGCGCGCCATGGCGAAAGATCCAGCGCAGCGATTCCAGACGGTTCAGGAAATGGTCGAAGCGGTTTTTGGCGCCGAGCATGTCCGCGACAGCCTGTCCGGATTTTCTCCCGGCGATCTGAGCATGGTGGCCGGGCGCGTCGCCCAGCGAATCGCGGTTGGAGTGGGGGGGTCAAGCGGTCCGGCGATGCCGCCCGCGCCGCCGGTGCAGCCCGATTCGTGGCAACAGGCCGCCTTCGCCGATCGCCCCAATCGCATGGCGGGGCTGGCCACGCCGCCGCCGCTGCCCATTCCGCAATTGCCTCCACCGGTTCCACCCGCGCGACCAGCAGCGGGCGCCTCGCCTGCACCACGAATTCAGCCCGATACCATTCCCACCCAGCAGCGCTACATCCTCGCCGGCATCGGCATCTTTGTCGTCGCCCTGGCCGCAGGAGGCTTTTCTTCGGACTTCTTTCCTGGGATGTATTTTTCACTCGCTGCCATGGCCGGCGCTTTGATCGGGATGCTCGTCGGAAAACAATTCATATTGCCCAAGGTTCCCCCGCATCAGGGATTTCTGGCTCGAATCGCCATCGGCGGCCCCGCGGCACTGTTCGGATTGGTCCTCGCTGCCCCCGCGTTCCTGATCGCCAGCCCTCCGGAAGCCGGCCAGCTGGGTCGCACCTGGTGTGCGCTGATTCTCCCCATTGCCATACTCAACTGGATCAAATGGATCGGCCCTCATCGCGTGAAACGCGTTTCGCTGGCCGTCGCATTCACGGCCGGTGCCTTCGCGTGGGTCATGACCTGGTTCACGGGTGGCTCGGCCGAATTGGCCATGGCGGTCCTTGGCGGAATTGGCCTGGCTTGCGGCGTGATGTTTCCGTGGGAGCCCAGGATGTTCGTCCCGGCCGATCCCGCGCCGGCAAATAATCCCACCCCGCTTCCCGCCGGACTGCTCGCGGGTTTGCGCGAGCCTCGTCCGACAGCTTTCGCCGCCGCGCCTCGTCCGGCCCCGCGACCGTTTGCAGGTTCCTTCGTCGCCGCTCGCGAAGTGCCCGACTGGGCCCGTTGGATCTGGCGCGGTGGAATGGCGCTGCTGATCGCGCTGGGACCCGTCCTCGTCGCCGCCGCCGAGTCAAACGATCGTGGCTTTAACGATCCCGGATTTGCCGCGATGCGCGCCATCGGCGTCGGCATGATCGTGCTGGGCGTACTCTGCTTTCTTCAGTCGTTCCGGCGGCGAATCACTGGATGGTGGTCGTATCTGCTTAAGCCGCTGGTCCTCTTTATCTGCCTTCAGGCTATTCTTGTTTCAGCATTCGAATTGGGCGTGCGCAGTGTCAGCGACGATGCGCAGCAGTTTGGAATCTTCTTCATCATCTTCCCGGCCATCACGTTCTTGACCGTTCTTTTCGTGAAGACAAAACCGCCGCAACCGCGACCCATCCCCGGCTATCAACCTTTCCCCCCAAACTTGCCGCCAGCGCCGGCCGCTGCCGAGAATTCACCTTCATCCTCAGCCCATTTTGAGCAGGCCGTGCAACAGGCACTGCCATCGTTCGCCCCCGCGCCCAATATTGGCAAGCCGAACCAGCCCCGCCCTCAAAAGCTGCACATTCTGGCGAATCTCATCGGCTGGGCCTTGCACACGCTCACATTCTTCGTCGCCATGGCCGTCGTTCTCGATCTGCCCGGTTTCATCTCGGCCGGATTGCTCGATCAGCGCCTGGCCGACGACTTGAATCGAAATCTTGGCGACAACTGGGCCCGCCTTGCCCATCTTCAGGGCTACATCCTCGTCTACATCGGCGCATTTGCCGCTACTCTCTTCCTCATGCTCGCCCGGCGCTCGCAGGGGATCGCCCATATGCTCCGCCCCATTTTCGCGGCGGCGTGCTTCCTGGTCGCCACGGTCATGCTAGATCATGGCCTAAACGGCCACTGGAAGCCGCTTGCCCCACCGCCCGCTGTGCAAACGCCCGACACTCCGAACATTCCGACCATAAACGGCCGCCACGCGCAGGTCACCGACGCCATCACCCAATACCTCGACGCCGCGCAAGCCAAAATGGCGATCATCTCGCTGTTTCTGGCTCTTGCCGGGCTGACGCTGCTCCTTTGGCCGGCGCAACCGCCAAGATTGGAACAAAAAACTGACCGTGAGGAAGGTGCCGCATGAACGCCGCATTCCCTGTTTCCTGGATACTCATCCTGCTTCTGCTGTTGGTGGTCGCCGGGGCTATGGCCGCCATCATCTGGCGCTCCTGGATCGCCGGCTCGATCGTTTTGCTCATCGTCTTCCTCGCCTTTAGCCTCTATTGGGTGCGAGCCGTGCCCTCCGCCCCCGCGATGGTGGCGATCCAGGAAACATCCTCCACGCCGGGCATCGAGCAGACAGAACCGAACCCGGAATTCCTCAAAAATGCCAATATCTATCCTTCAATGGAAGAAGCCGCCAAATATCTGGCCGAGCGCCTCTGCGATGACATCCAACGGTCCCAGCCGCCCTTTTCCACCGCCAAGATCCATCTTGTGAGCGCGAAAAAGGACGCCATCAGTGAGTTGGTCAAGGACGTTTTCAACGATCAATATCCGCAAGCCAACGTCGTCGCCGACGACAGCCACGACGGCGACGCATCGCAGTTGCTGGTGACACTCACCATCTCCGACCCGCGCTCCTGCCTCACACTGCGGGCCGTTCAGAATGGACGAGCGCTCAAGCAGGAAGCTTGTTTCAAAAACGCACCCTGGGTTGTCAATCTCGATCAATACAAGCGTGACCACGCCAATGGTGAATGGATCGTCGGCTCCTCGTCCATGGCCGAACCTTCAATTGAAGTCGCCCAGCAGCGGGCCCGCGAAGATGCGGCGCTGAAGCTGCTCCCCTTCGTCACCGGCAGATTCCCCGATCTCAATGTGCCCAATGTCGAGCCAAATGTCCTGCGAAACCGCCTCCTGGCGGACTTCGTTCGCCGCAAGCTGATTAAGGAAGATTTCGTGCAGACCCTGCGCATGCCGGTTGTGGGTACCGAAGTCTATCGCGCCAGCGTGCTGGTCGATGCCAATTCCTCGCAGTTCGAAAAGTTTCACAGCTCGATCATCTCCGAGACCCATCACCGCACCCAAAGCGTGCGCCGCTTCGGCGGAGGGGTGGTGGGGATGGGTTTTGTGATTTGCCTAGTCTATTTATTTCTCAATCGGGCCACTCGCGGGTATTTTCAGATGAACCTGCGATTGGCCGCTTTCCTGGTGCTGATCGCCGGCGTGCTGGTGATGATGCTGATCGGCTGATGGGCGACGGCTACAATAGCCGGGGAAGCGATGAGCGAGTTAAGCCAGGGCGAGCAATACCTGATCGATCAGATTCGCGCTGGAAGCGCCGAGGGCTGGTCTGCGCTCGTCGAGCGCTTTGAAGGCCGGCTCATCGCTTTTGCGACCAGCCGCTCCATCAAGCGCGCTGACGCCGAAGACCTGGTTCAGGAAACCTTCGTCAAATTCCTCGGCGGCCTGCCGACCTATCGGGAAGAAGCCAGCCTGGAAACGTACCTGTTTATGATCCTGCGCCGGCGGATCATCGATTTCCTGCGCGGCCGAAAACCTTCGGTCTGCCTGATGCAGGAAGGCGACGATGATGAGCAAGTCGGCTTTGAGCCGCCCGCGCCCGACCTCACCGCCAGCACTTACGCCCGCCGCGATGAGCAGCTCGAGCAATTTCGTTCGATTCTTTCTGAAGTGCTCGGCCAAATGATCGGCGGCTTGAAAGAAGCCGAGAATTTCCGCGACCTCAAGATCGTCGAGATGATTTTCTACGCCCAGCTGCGCAACAAGGACATCGCCAGGCTGATGGCCATGGACGAAAAGGCGATTGCGTTGATCAAGCATCGCTGGCTCAAGCAGCTCCGCGAGCGCGTCGAAAGCCGCCTGACGGATCAGGATTTTTCCGCCCTCGAAGCTTCTGCCGCCGATTCACTGCTCACCGATATCTGGGAAAGCCAGCGCCTCAGTTGCGCCAAACGCAGCACGGTAGGGGGGTATCTTCTCAAGACGCTCGAACCGCCCTGGCAGGATTACGTTCATTTCCACGTCGAAAAACTCGGCTGCCATTTCTGCCGCGCCAACCTCCACGATTTAAAGACCGAAACCAAGCAGGCCCCGCGCGCGTTTCGCGACCGGATCATGCAATCGACGGTCGGCTTCTTCCGAAAGGCATGATGATTATTCCCGCCACTTCTGGCCGCCCAATTTAGAAAGCGCCAGTCGAAAAAGATCACATACCGTCTCTGGCACCCACTGTTCTTTGATGGCCCAGGAAAACCCATTGCGCAAGTCGTCATCCCGCAATTTGCTGATCCGCTGTCCGCAACGCACCATCGCGGCCGCGATGCTCCCGTAATACAGCAGCAGCGCCATCTCGGGCGGGAACACATTCTTCGGGCGCCGCTTCGCCAGAGCTTTGACAGCAGTCAGCAAAGCCATCGGAGGATTTTGCGACTCCAGCAACTCTCGCACGCTTGCTATTTCTTTGTAATTGGCGAATTCGGGCCCCAGGTTCCCAAGCGGCCTGTCCAACATCCCCTCCAATTCCTTGGCCGGCCAGATTGCCCTACCCTGCGCATCAAACGCGATCAGCTCCGAGAGCGCGTCCGACAGATTGCTTGAAGGATCAATCTCACCCACGGCTGTCACAATACCAGAATGAAAACCTCCCCTAAACCGCGCGTCCGCCCACCGTCAAGCCGACCGGCTGCGGCGCTGGCACATATGTCGGCTCCACCGCGATCGCCAGAGGCCGCCGCTTGCCTTTGGGCGGCATTCCATCCTCATCAATTTTTCGCTGAATCGCCATGATTCCCTCGATCAGCGTCTCCGGCCGCGGCGGGCAACCCGGCACGTATACATCCACCGGCATGAACTGATCGATGCCCTGAATCGTGGCATACGCATCAAACACGCCGCCCGTGCTGGCGCAGGCACCCATGGAGATCACCCATTTCGGCTCGGTCATCTGCTGGTAAATATGCTGAAGCACCGGCAGAATTTTGATGGTCACTCGCCCGGCCACGATCATCAAATCACTCTGTCGCGGCGAAAATCGCATCGCCTCGGCGCCAAAGCGGGCCAGATCATAGCGCGACGCCGCCGTCGCCATCAGTTCGATGCCGCAGCAGGCGGTGGCAAACGGCAGTGGCCAGAGCGAATTGCGCCGCGACCAATTCACAACTTTCTTTAATTGTGTGGTCAGGAATCCGTCGGGAAGGAGTTGCGTGTCCATGCTGTACCTTTGTGAATTCTAGCACGATTGCGATTCCCGGCCAGCTTGTCGTCGTCTAAAATGCCAACTTCCTGATTGGCTATTGGTTTCTGATCGGCGTAAATTCCTTGGCCCCAATGCAGCACCTGGATCGGCCACAACAGCTTCTGCACCTGCTGGCTCGCTTCGCCTCCGCAGTGGTGGTTCTTTCAGGCCTCCTGGTCATTATCGGCTGGGTCATCGATAATCCGCTGCTGCGCGGCAGGTTCTCTCCATCGGGGATCACTGTCAAAACCAACGCGGGAATCGCTTTGCTTTGCTGTGGCCTGTCCCTCGGTCTGCAATGCTTCAATGCTTCTCCACGGACCCTGCGAGTTGCCCGATTTCTGGCAGTGATCGCCCTGGTCATTGGCGCACTAACCTTCGCTGAGCATCTTTTCGGCTGGAACCTTCAAATCGATCAACTGCTTTTCAAAGAGCCTCCCGGCGCATCGGCCACTGTCAGCCCCAATCGAATGGGCCCGCCAGCGACGCTCATGTTCATCTTCAGCGGGCTGGCGCTTCTGTTTCTTCAGAATTCCGGCGCACGCCGCGCCCCCAGGTTCGACTTCTCCACGCCTTTGGCCGCCGTGGTGCTGTTTATGGGCATCATCCCCAGCCTCGGATTTCTTTATGGCGCCGCACCTCTTTATGACATCGCCAAATACACCGGCATCTCTCTCTTTACCGCAATCACCTTCATCATCCTCAGCATTGGCATCGTCGTCGCATTGCCTTTCAGCCCCACTGTGTTGCTCATTACCGCGCCCACCGCGGGTGGCCTCCTGGTTCGCCGCATGCTCCCGGCCATGCTCCTCCCGCCCATCCTGGGATATCTCCGCACCTTCGGGGAAGATGCCGGCTGGTATGAGGCGGCCATGGGACGGGCACTGATCAATACGGCATTCATGGTGGTGCTGGCGATTCTCATCTGGTCCGCCGGGCGCGCGCTCAATGCCAGTGATCGCGCCCGTCGCTCACTGCTGGAAGCCGAACGTGCTGCCCGAGGCGAAGCCGAGCGCGCCAGCCGGCTCAAGGATGAATTCCTCGCCACCCTCTCGCATGAGCTTCGCACTCCCATCACCGCCATTCTTGGCTGGTCCCAGCTTTTAGCCCGTGGAAATGCCAGTCCCGACGACGTCTCCGAAGGCATCGACACCATCGCCCGCAATGCCCGCACCCAGGCGAAGATCATCGACGACCTGCTCGACATGAGCCGCATCATCTCCGGCAAGATACGTCTCGAGCTTCAGCCGCTTGACCTGGCTTCCATCGTGCATGCCGCAGTCGTCTCGGTTGCTCCGATGGCAGCCACTCGGAAGGTTTCCATCACCACCGCGATTCATGTCGATCCAGCGCCTGTCGTGGGCGATCCAGCCCGTCTCCATCAGATCCTGTGGAATCTCCTGTCAAACGCGGTGAAATTTACACCTGCGGATGGCCTGGTGCAGGTTGACCTGCAGCGCGATGGTTCGCAGATCCAGCTTCGGGTCATCGACAACGGCCAGGGCATCAAAGCGGATTTTCTTCCCCATCTTTTCGAGCGTTTCCGCCAGCAGGATGGCACCTCCACCCGCCGGCACGGCGGCCTTGGCCTTGGGTTATCCATCGTGAAGCAACTGGTGGACTTTCACGGTGGAACGGTCACCGCCGCCAGCGAAGGCGAAGACAAAGGCTCAACCTTTACTGTCCGCCTCCCGTTCCGCGCAGCTGAAACTGCTGCCTCCGGTCCGTCGTTTCGCACCGGCCCATCGGCGGAGCAGCTCAATCTCTCCGGTCTTCGCGTGCTGGTTGTCGATGATGAGCCCGACGCTCGCGCCATCGTCTCGCGCCTGCTTGAGGAATCTTTCGCGGACGTGATCACCGCCGATTCCGCCGACGCCGCCATGACCGCCCTGCGCCAGCAGCGCCCCCACATTCTGGTCAGTGACATCAGCATGCCCCACAAGGATGGCTATGACCTGATCCGAACAATCCGCGATCTGCCCGCCGAAGAAGGCGGCCAGACTCCCGCCCTCGCCCTCACCGCCTTCGCCCGCAGCGAAGACCAGGAACAAACCCGCTCAGCGGGCTATCAACTCCACATGGCCAAACCGGTTGAACCCCGCCAATTGATCACCGCCATCGCGAACCTGGCGCGCAAGAGCGATGCCGCTGATTCGGATTAGCTGGACCTATTTCAACTGCGCTGCCCCACGAGCTTCTTCAAGCCCGCGCCCCGGAGCCCGTTTTCACCACCAGATCCTGTGGCGTGCAGGCATAGACTTTGCCAAAGCGGTTGTCCAGATACTCTTCCAACTCCACCTGCTCCTGCCGCACAAATCCTTTCTCTGGCAGGCGCCCGGTGGCGTGCAGATCGAGCACCGCGCAGAGCGAGCAGGCCGTGGTCATCTGAATGGCACTCCACCGTGTCCCCATGTACTCGCCCGCGTAGATCTTTCGGGCATCGGTCACCTGCATCAGATGCCCATCCTTCGTTCCTGAAACCGTGCAAAAGATTAAAACCACATCCTGCGGAGTCATCGGCACGGAATGCTCGAGAATATCCTTGAGCAGCGCCCGCCGATCGTTCAGCCGCAATTCGTTCATCAAAAATGCGATCAGGTCGCGATGCCCGCGATACCGAATCGTCTTGTAATTCAGCGTGCGCACTTTCCCGCGCAGCGTCTCGCACAAGGTTCCGACACCGCCGGATGTGTTGAATGCCTCGTAATCCACCCCATCGAGCGAAAAATGCTCCAGCCCTTCCAGCGGCAAAACCTCAAGCATCTTCCCCTCGTGAATCGCCTCGCAGGGATTGCCATATTCATTGATCAAGCCATCGGTTGACCAGGTGAGGTTGTATTTCATCTCGTTGGTCGGGAACTGCGGCAGCGCCCCAACCCGCAATCTGACTTCTTCCAGCCGCTCAAAGCCCTGCGCCAGATGATTGGCCGCGATCGATACGAAGCCTGGGGCCAATCCGCACTGCGGCATAAAGATCTGCCCCTTGGCCGCGTGCTTGGCGATTTTGCGAATCGCTTTGGTGGTGGCAACGTCTTCCGTCAGGTCAAAATAGCTTGCCCCCGCTTCCAGCGTCGCCTGAGCAATCGTCGGATTGACATTGAAAGATACGGCAGAAACCACCGACTGCCGGCCTGACACCGCGCGCGAAAGCGCTGCCGGATTAGCCACGTCCAACTGCATCAGTTGCACGTCAGCGATTTTTCCGACCCGATTCAGCGCCTGCTGGTCCTGGTCGGCCACGAGCACGTCATAGTCGCCCGACGCCGACAGAAACCGTGCAATCGCCGTCCCGATTTTTCCAGCACCAACAAGTAAAACAGAATGCATCGCCATCTCCCAAAGCCCAATTATCGCAATATACTATTGTATCGGCGCAATGCGCGTGCGGCTGTGACAATTACCGGACGCGTTCCATTGTGGTGCGGGTTTTTGCCTGCCCCTGCGCCGATAAATAAAGGGAGGTGGCCGCAATGACATTACGAATCAGCAAACCCCTCGACCAGTTCTCCTGGCAACCCCAGCCGCGCGCCCAGCAGCTCGTCCACGACCTTTTGGCCCAGTTTCTCTCCCACTCGCCGCAAACCGCCCAGCTCGGCGAGCGCATGCGCAACGAAACCGGCACGCGCCTCCTTGATTGGATCGATCATTTCGCCGTACCTCAGTCCTCCGATCTCCGCCAGCAGCTCAACTTCGCCGGCTTCACCGAAACTTCACTGCCAGGCGCGGAAAACTGCTTCATCCAGGACCAAGGGATCTTCCCGGTAATCCTCCTCACCGAAGGCGGGCCACTACGCACCGCGTTGAAAGTGGAATCGGTCGCTGATTTTCTTGTAATCTGGCAGCAATGCGCTCACGAGGCCATCGAAGGCCCGCCACTCGCTCCTGTGCGCCGTGCCAGGGTTTTTCACGACGATGAAGCGGAGCTGATCGTCATCGAACGCCACGGCTATGCGGGCTTTGACATTCCTCCCTGGACCGATCACCAGACGGCGGCCGTTCTTCGCCATCAGGAAGCCTTTCGCCGCCGCAACCGCGACTTCCCCGACGATGAAGCCGGTTTCGCCTGGGCCAGCCGCCTCGTCGATGCATCAATCGCCGAGCTTGGCGTCGATCGCACCTGCGATATTTTCTTTGCCGCCGAGCGGGAATACTGGCAGCGCAAAAACCGCGCTGCCCAATCCCAGAAGACCCGCCAGGATTGCCTCGGACTGGGCTGGGCCAATCACGATCACCACACGTATCGCTCTTCGCGACGATATTTCGCTGCCCTCGTCGGCTTGTGGGAAAAACTCGGCTTTGCCATCCGCGAGCGTTTCTACGCCGGCCGCGAAGCCGGCTGGGGCGCGCAGGTCATGGAGCAGCCAACGACGAAGATCATCACTTTCAATGATGTCGACCTCGCGCCTGATGAATTGTTCAATGATTTTGCGCACCAACCCCTGCCTGAGCGGCGCGAGCTGGGCACCGTCGGCCTCTGGTGCGGCCTGCACGGCGAATCATTCCTCCAGGCCGGCATGCACCACTTAGAAGCCCAATTTGATTTTGAAGCCCTGCGCACCCAGCTCGAGCGAGAAGCCGGGGTTCGCACCATGAAGCCTTTCACGGATTTCCCGCACCTTCGCCAGGCATTCACCGAAGGCGAGCGCTGGGACGTGGCCGAAAGTCGCATCGCGATGCTCTTGAAAAAAGGCCAAATCACCGAGACCCAGGCCCGCCAATTCCGCCAGGAGGGCGCCATCGGCTCTCACCTGGAAAACCTCGAACGCAACGACGGCTTCAAGGGGTTCAATCAAAAAGGCGTGAGCGAGATCATCAGCGCCACCGACCCGCGAAAAAACCCAATCATCGCGAAAACCGCCGGCGCTTGATCATTTTCTCATCTGCCCCAACAAATGCCTCAGCTCCGGCAAGATTAACTTTGTCATGGCCAATTCCACCCCGGCCGTCGATCCCGGCATCGCAAAAACCAGTTTATCCTTGGCCACGCCGCCCACGGCGCGGGACATCATCGCGCTGCTGCCGATCTGCTGATACGAGAGCATCCGAAACAGCTCACCAAAACCCGGCAAAACCGTCGTCAAATGCTTCTCCACCACCGCAATTGTATGATCGCGCCGCGAAATCCCCGTTCCACCGTTGGTCAAAATTACATCCACATCCCCGCTGGAGATCAATTCCTCCAGCAGCCGCGCCAATTCGCGCGGCTCATCGGGAATAATCGCATAATAATTCACCAGGTGATGCTCGCCCCCCAGCAGCGATTTGATCTTGGCGCCGCTCGTGTCCGTCGCTTCATTTCGTGTATCGCTCAGCGTGATCACCGCGCATCGCGCTGCAATTCCCGCCGCCGAATCCTTGTGCTCCACATGACTCATGAGAATTTTCCTACCGCTTCTCTTCCGCCACAGAACTGATCCGCCCGCCATCATACCGAATCACATACCCGCTCTTGCCCGGCCACAAATAAATATCCAGCCGCTCCGGATCACCTCTCGAAAATGACAGCATCTCCTCGATCGTCGGCGTCCCCGCGTATATCCGCAAAATCGCCTGCACACCGGCCTGAAATTTCCCGCTGTGCGGCCCGAGCACCTTCGTCTGTCCGGGCTCAATCACCAAACCCCATTTCCGATCCGTCAACTGCGGGGCCATCATCGCCACCTCGTGCGGGGCGATCCAACCCTCCTCCGTCGGCGGCCCATTCTTCACCAACCCCACCGAGATCGGCCGCACCGTCTCATTCTTCACCGAAATCTCGAACGACCGCTTCTGAAACTGCGTGCATGCCGGCAGCACGAGCAGCGATAGAACCAGAAAATGCTTCACGTCCGCATCCTACAGAATCAGGCATGCACCGTCATCTTCACCCGCATCGGCTCAGCACCCGCGTAAGCCGCGCGAAATTCCTGCACGTTCTCATAGTTTCCCGCCGCCACCGGCCGATAGGCCATCTCCATCTCAATTCTCTCCCGATCAAACGGCCACGGCTCCACGCGCAGCGCAAAATCATCGCTGCGCGAAAAATTCAGGGTCACTGCCGCCGCTCCCGGCCTCGGCACGATTCCCTCGATCTTCTCAAATGGCAACTGCGTGCTGCACAGCCCCAGGCTGATCCGATCCATCGTCTGCACGATGTTATGATTCCGCCGCAGTCGCTCTTCCTCCGCCAGATCCGTTTGCATCGCCAGCCCCAGCCTCAGCGGCACATCGACCGCCATCCCCAGCTTCCGCCGCAATTCCACCTGCTTCTCGATCTGTCGATGCTGAAATTTATTCAGCTCAAACTGCTCGCGCCGATCGTGCTGCCGAGTGGCCGCGAATCCGGACAAACCCATCACGTGCAGACTCACCAGAAGCTGCGTATAGGCCGGCTCATCCGCCACTTTTTCAACCCCGGCCTGCCACACTGCAATCGCCACATCCAGCGGCGTATCAAATACATCCAGCGGCAGGCCATCCTTGTTCAGAATCGGCAAATCATCATGCAGCGGCCACCCGCAATCATGCCGCCTCACCGCGACGATCGTCTCCTGGGCCGGCTCCGGCTTCGCGAAAAATCGATTTCCATAATGCCCCGCCAACTCGCCACTCAGGCGCGCGTGATCATCCTGCGCAAAAAGCAGAAACGAGTTTGCCATCTCCCGGCGGATCATGTCGGCCAGTGTATCAGCGCTTTGTGAACTCACCCATGGCGGTTAATCTGTCGGCGGGAAGGATCGACGATGTTTATTCTTTATGGCATTGGCGCACTGTTGTTGCGTCTGGGCATGGCCATTCACGCGGCCGGGATGGTCCGCTCAAAAAATTCCTCCAGCATTCTCATCCGTTCCCTCGCCGACATCTGCCTCACCACCCTCGCCTTCTGGGCTTTGGGCGGCGCGATCCTCTTCTCTTCCGGCAAGATCCTCGATCCGCATCTGCTATTTTCGCTGAACAGCGCTTTCTTCCTGGTCTGCGTAACTTTGGTTGCCAGCGGAATTGTCACTGGAATCGCTTCGGAACGATCGAGGTTCCTCCCCATGTGCGCTGTTTCCGTCTTGCTTGGGGCGCTTTTGGTCCCCATCGTCGCCCGCTGGCAAATCGGCTGGCTGATGCGTCTGGGATTCATCGACGCCGGCCGCGTTTCCATGATTCATCTCACCGGCGGGCTGTGCGGCGCTGTCGGCGCGGTGATGATTGGTCCGCGCAGCGGCAAGTACAACCGCGACGGCTCATCCAACGGCATCCCCGGCCACAGCGTCCCGCTTGCCGCCATCGGCGCATTGCTCATGTTCGTTGGATTTATTCCCACTATTCTGGGCATGGCCGCCAACGGACCGATGGATCTCAATCCCGCCGGCAACGTGCTCCTCGCCGCAGCGGCGGGCGGGGCCGCCAGCCTCCTGCTCTGCCACTGGCGCTATGGGAAGGCGGACGTGCATCTTCTGATCGTTGGTTTTCTCGGCGCGCTCGTGGCCATCTCGGCTGCGCCAAACACGCTGAATATCTGGGCGGTATTCATCGGCGCAGTCGCCGGCCTGATCGCCCCTCTGGCCGCTCTTCACATCGATTTGATCTGGAAAATCGACGATCCCACCAGCGGAATCGCCATTCATGCCGTCAGCGCCATCTGGGGCATCATCGCGGCCGGCGCATTTACCGCCGCGCCGTTTGCGGCGCGGATGAAACAGCTTGGAATCCAGATTATGGGCCTCCTCGCCATCGCGGCGCTCAGCATCATTCTCTCGGGCGCACTTTTCTTCCTGCTCAAAGCGACGCTCGGCCTGCGCGCCAAGGAGGCCGACGAATTCGATGGGCTGGACCTCGCCGAGCACGACATCGGCGCCTATCCCGATTTCCAGCAGACCACGATCAAGAGCTATCACCTGCGCGAGGCGTGATTTGAAATTACATTAGGAATTTCAGAAACACTAAAAGAATAATCGCCCCCCAGATCGTCCACGAAACCAGCCCCAGGATCCAAACCAGAACCAAAATCACCCGCGACGTCGTGGTCGGCTTGCGTCCATCGACTCCATCGGAGCCATACTCCAGCGGCCGCGGCGGAGGGGTTGAAGGGTTTTCGCCCATCGGTTAGTGCGGCATCTGACCCCGATAGTGCTGCTTGAATTCTTCCAACGATGCAAACGGCGCCGGCACGCTCGCTTCTTCCATCAGCAGCACCGGGAATCCATCTCGAATCGGATAGCGCAGTCCGCCCACCTCCGCCACCAGCCACTGCCCTTCCTGCCGCAATCGGCTGCGGGTCAGCGGGCAGCGCAGCACTTCCATCAAATCCGCCGGAAGCTCCTCAGTTTGTTCAGCCATGCCAATATGTTGAAAGAGGGTCATGATGCGACAACGAAGACACGGGCCGATGCCCGTGCCACTTTCTAATTGCGGATGAGAGGAGTCGAACCTCCACGTCCTTACGGACACAAGAACCTGAATCTTGCGCGTCTGCCAATTCCGCCACACCCGCGTGGGCCGAGGGATTTTATCGCGGGAGGTGGGGGGGTCAAGGCGGTTGGTTTTATCAGTTTATGAGAGTGACTATGATGCGGTGCAATGGCGTCCAAGGACAAACGTTCTGCCTATGAGCCGCGGATCAATAATCGGCGGGCGTTCCATGAATTTTTCATCGAGGCCAAGCTGGAATGCGGGATTGTGCTGGTGGGGTCGGAAGTGAAATCGGTGCGGATGGGCCGGGCGCAGCTTCAGGAGGCGTTTGCGCGGGTGGATGGGGGAGAGTTGGTTTTGTATGGGTGCCATATCGATCCATATGACAAGGCGAGTTTGAACAACCATCTGCCGCTGCGCGAGCGGAAATTGCTGGTGCATCGGCGGGAGATCAAGCGGCTGGAGGCGGCCACGCAGCAGAAGGGAACGACGCTGATTCCACTGGCCATGTATTTCAAGAATGGGATGGTGAAGGTGGAGTTGGGCATTGCCCACGGCAAGCAGCACCACGACAAGCGACGGGCGATTCGGGAGAAGGAAGAGGCGCGCGATCTGCGGAGGCAGATGTCGAAGCGGATGTGACTATGGCCAAAAGTCCAACCATCGTGGCGCATCGCGGGCTGCATGATAAGCATGTGGAAAATTCGCTGGCGGCGTTTAGGGCGGGATGGGAATCGGGCATCGAGTGGTGTGAGTGCGATGTGCATTTTTCCTCCGATGGGGTGGCGGTGGTGATCCACGATGACACCGTGGATCGAACGACCAGCGGAACGGGATTTGTCGCAAACCTGAATGCCAAGCAATTGAAGAAGATGGGGGTGGCGACGCTCGATGACGTTCTGGCGGCTATGCCCTCGGGCAGCGGACTGCTGGTGGAATACAAGCCGCCGGATCCCCCGGATCATCCGCTGCTCTTGAAGCTGGTGGAGAAGCTGAAACTACGGCGATTGATCTTTCAATCGTTTCACCTGGAGCAGATTCTGGGGATAGCGCGGGTGGTTGGGAGGGATCTGAATTGCGCGATGCTGAGCGAGGATGTGGCGGACCTGGCTCATCCGGCGGCCGCGGAAATTCGCAGGATTCATATCCGCCATGACCTGCTGACGCCGCAGATTGCGCAGCAATTGCGCGGGCGGGACAAGCTGGTGGGGGTGTGGACGCCCAATGAAGATGCGGAGCTTCAACGGGTATGGGATCTTGGGGTGGCGATGATCATCACCGACCGGCCTGGGTGGCGAGCGTCAAGTTCGTGATCTATCATCAGAGCCATGAGTGACCGTGAAAAAGAACAGGAACCGGCCGGCCTGGATTTTGTGCGCCGGATCGTCGAAGAGGATTTGAAGACCGGCAAATGGGGTGGACGTGTGGCCACGCGGTTTCCGCCCGAACCCAATGGCTATCTGCACATCGGGCACGCCAAATCGATCTGCTTGAATTTTGGAATCGCCGAGGAATATCGGGGCACGTGCAACCTGCGATATGACGATACCAATCCGGAGAAGGAAGAGCAGGAGTACGTCCGCTCGATTGAGGATGATGTGCGGTGGATTGGATTTGAGCCGGCGGGGGTGCTGTGGGCTTCCGATTATTTTGATCAGATGTATGAGTGGGCGATTCAGTTGATCAAGGCCGGGAAGGCCTATGTGGATGATCAGACGGCGGAGCAGATTCGCCAGACGCGGGGGACGCTGACTGCACCGGGCAAGGACAGCCCGTTTCGCAACCGATCGGTGGCGGAGAATCTTGATCTATTTGAGCGGATGCGGCGCGGCGAGTTTCCCGATGGGGCCAAGGTGCTGCGGGCGAAGATTGATATGGCTTCGCCCAATATGAATCTCCGCGATCCAGTGATGTATCGGATTTTGCACGAGAAGCATCACAACACGGGGGACAAGTGGTGCATCTATCCGATGTACGACTGGGCGCATGGGCTGGAGGATTCGCTCGAGAAAATCACCCATTCGATCTGCACGCTGGAATTTGAGAATCATCGGCCGCTTTACGACTGGTTTTTGAAGGAGCTGGGGATTTATCACCCGCAGCAGATCGAGTTTGCGCGATTGAATCTCACCTACACGATGCTAAGCAAGCGGAAACTGCTGGAGATGGTGAAGGGCGGCATTGTGAAGGGTTGGGATGATCCGCGGATGCCGACAATCAGCGGTTTTCGGCGGCGCGGGTATACGCCGGAGGCAATTCGGGCTTTTTGCACGCACATCGGCGTCAACAAGTTCAATAGCACGATCGATGTGCAGCTTTTGGAGAATTTTCTACGCGAGGATTTGAATAAGCGGGCGCAGCGGCGGATGGCAGTGCTGCGGCCAATCAAGGTGGTGATCGACAATTACCCGCAGGGAGAGGTGGAGGAACTGGAGGCGATCAACAATCCGGAAGATGCGGCGGCGGGGACGCGGAGAGTGCCATTTTCGCGGGAGCTTTATATCGAGCGCGAGGATTTCATGGAGACGCCGCCGCCGAAGTATTTCCGGCTTGCGCCGGGGCAGGAAGTGCGGCTGCGCTATGCATATTTTGTGAAGTGCACGAATGTGGTGAAAGATGCAACAGGGAATGTGAGCGAGGTGCACTGCACCTATGATCCGGCCACGCGCGGGGGGGATTCACCGGATGGTCGGAAGGTGAAGGGGACGATTCACTGGGTCTCGGCGGGGCAGGCGGTGGATGCGGAAGTGCGGCTTTATGATCACCTGTTTTCCAAGCCTTTTCCCGAGGAAGTTCCGGAGGGGCAGGATTGGAAGGTCAATTTGAATCCGAAATCACTTGAGGTGATCGAACACGCGAAAGTGGAGCCAACGCTGCGCGATGCGAAAGCAGGCGAAAAGTTTCAGTTTGAGCGGATTGGCTATTTTTCAGTGGATAAAGATTCGAAGCCGGGGCGACCGGTGTTTAATCGGGCTGTGTCGTTGAAAGACACCTGGGCCAAGGAGCAGAAGAAGGGGTAGGGTTCGCTCTGCGAACCGCTGCGGTTCGCGGAGCGAATCCCTACCAGTTATCTCGGGGCCGCGGTGGGATCGCCTGAGAGTGCCCGGGCGCGGGCGTTGTCATAGATTCGCCGGGTGAGGGAATCGATCTGCTCGTCGATGTTGGTGCTGTCGCGGCGAACCGTCAGCTCGATGCGGCTTGGGGCGACTTCTTTATAGTGAGCGCGGATGGCGGGCCCGCTGGGGGCGGCGAGGACGGCCTCGCCTTCGACGCCGGGAGCGGGGGCCTGGATGACGGCCATGTTCAGGTCCTTGGCGACGGCAAGAATGGCTTCACGGATTTCCTGGGTGCTGGTGTTGAGGGTCCCGGTGGAAGTCAAAGATGTCTCAGGCGGCGTGGAGAGCAGCACCGGCTGAGCCGGCACGCGGACGTTGGCGTTTTGCTCGCAGCCGACGAAGAAACCAGCAAGAGCGATGAGGGTGAGAATCGAAGTTGTACGCATGGGGTCTCCTTTCACAATCCGCACATTACCGGCGGGCGGGCGCAGGGCGGAACGTGCAATCCTGAACAGGTCAGACCGGTTTAGGGCAATTTTCGGGCTGCTTTGAGTCTGAGAGAATCCGCCCATCAAGAACAAAGGAGCACCGATGAACGCGAAGAAGAACAATGTGCGAGAAAACGCGGTGATGATGGAAGGTTTGGAAGACCGGCAGCTTTATTCGGTTTCGCTGACGCCCAGCATTCCGATTCCGCCGCCGAGTCCGACGGCCAGTCATCTGGTCGTCGTCACCGACAAGGAACCGGCGCCGACGCTGTCCCCGGTTGTAATCAGCATCATCGCGGTCCTGATTGGCTTGTGATGGGAGAAGATGGGCAACGGAGTGGAGGCCGGGCCTGTTGGCGAGGGTGCGATTTACGAACGCCGCACCTGAGCTGATGGGCCCGGTTCTTTTTTACATCTGGAAATCCTTCATCGCTTCTTGGAAGTCGCGCCAGGCGAGAAACTGGGCGATGAGCATGGGGAGAAGAAACGCGGCAAAACGAAGGGCAAGTTGTCCGCGCTTGGGCCAGTTGCGGGCGCGGGATTCGGCGAGCCATGCGAGGTGGGGGGCGATGACCAGGAGCAATGCGTTGAGCGGGGTGAGGTTGGCGGTGAAATGGCCGGCGATGAGGAGAGCGTGCCAGAGGAGGAGAATGAGGAGGAGCGGGCCGGGGGTGCCCGGGATTTTCAGATAGAGAATCAGCGGCAAAGCCCCGGCGAGGGCGGCGGTGAGGATGAGGGCGGTCTGGCCGAGGGTCTGGCTGCCGGACATGAGGAGGATCTGCGCGCTGGCAGCGAGGAGGAGCAGAAGGATGAAGTAGATTTGTCGGCCGCCGATGCGGGGAGCCAATTGAGTGAGTGAAAGGTAGGAGAGAAAGCTGGCGAGGGAGATGAAGGTGATGATGGTGGTGCAGTCGGGGAAGGAATTGTCGTTGCGGAGGATGGGCCAGAGGATGAGCGTGCTGGAGAGGAACAGCAGGGGAAGGGCAAGGGCACGGAAGTTGATGAAGTCGAGAAGGAGGGCAATGGGGAAGAGGGCGATGGGGAGGTAGAAGAGCCAGGAGGTGGATTCGCCTGGTGGAAGCGGCGGGCGGTCGAAAAGGTGCATGTAGGGGAAGATGAAGGCAATGGTGAGGGAGATGAGCAGGAGGATGTGGGCGCGGGGGCGGAGTTTGGGGATCAGAGAGAAAAGGAGAATGACGGCGGAGAGGAAGAAGGGGAGGATGATGCCATGGTGGATGTCGTGGGGGGTGAGCATGAATTGATGGTTGAAACCCTCACCCTAACCCTCTCCCGATTACCGGGAGAGGGGAGACGAGCAGATTACTTTCCGGCTTCGAGGCTGATGATGAGCCGGACATCGTCGGCGGCGGGGCCGAGCATGAACTTTATGCCAAAGTCGGAGCGCTTCAGATCGACGGTGGATTCAAAGCCGATGAGCTGCCTTTGGCCCATGGCGGCCTGGCCAGTCTGTTCGAGGTTGATGGTGATGGACTTGGTGATGCCGTGCATCGTCAGATCGCCGGTGACTTCATAGCCTTTGTCGCTTTTCCTCACTTCCTTGCTGGCGAATTTAATGGTGGGGAACTGCTTGGCGTTGAAGAAATCGGAGCTGCGCAAATGGTCGTCGCGCTTTTGCACGCCGGTGTCCACTTTTTGGACTTGCAGCTCTAGGGTGAAGGAGGATTTAGCGGGGTCGGCGTCGTCAATGGTGATGGTGCCGTTTGGCTCGTTGAATCGGCCGTAAACGTGGCCGACGTCCATGTGCTTGATGCGGAAGATCACGAAGGAGTGCACTGGATCAACTTTGTAAGTCGTGCTGGCGGCGAGGGAAAGGGTGGAGGTGAGAAGCATGAGGGCGATGATCAGTTTGGGACGCATTTTAGAAAGCTCCTTGAAAGCAGATGATTCTGGTGGGAATGGTAGGCGAGTGGGCGTGAGAGTGGCAAGAGAGTTATGACGCCATGCGCGATTTGGAGGAGCACTCTTTCGACGCCGTTCGTGGTAGCCGAGTGGCATCGTTGATGGCGCGAGACATGCGAACGACGGTTAGGGCTGCTGGCGACGGCGGGGTTGGGCGGTTCCATTCAGCCGGTCGAGATTTGTCTGCGCGGTGGGTTCGCCGGCTTCGGCGGCGGCTTTGTACCATTTGAGGGCCTCAGCGCGATCGGGAGGGACGCCAAGGCCTTTTTCATACAGGGCACCGAGGTTGTTCATGGCTGCGCCGTCGCCGGCGTCGGCGCCGGCTTTGAACCACTTGAGGGCGGCGGCGTAGTCGCGGCGGGTGCCCTGGCCGTTTTGATACATGAGGGCGAGGTTGTTCATCGCAAGCGTGTCTTTGGCTTCGGCGGCTTTGCGATACCACTCAAAGGCTTCGAAGAGATCTTTGGTGACGCCACGGCCGTTTTTATACATGACGCCCAGGTTGGCCATTGCGCCGGCGTTGCCGGCGTCGGCGGCTTTGTGGAAAAGCTCGGCGGCCCTTTTTTCGTCTTTGGCAACGCCCTGGCCGTTGAGATACATGACGCCCAGGTTGCTGGTTGCGGCCGGATCGCCGGCGTCGGCGGCTTTGGCCATCCATTTGGCGGCTTCGACGGGATTTTTGTCGACGCCATCTCCCCGGATATAGCTCATGGCCAGGTCCTTGGCGGCGGCGGGATCGCCGGCTTCGGCGGAGCGCTTCAGAAGATCGGCGGATTTCTTTGCGTCTTTCGTCGTGCCGCGGCCATCGGCGTACATGAGGGCGAGGGCGCGGAGCGCCGAGGGCTCGTTGGCATCCGCAGCCTTGCTGGTCCATTTGAAGGCTTCGGAATCGTTTTTGTCGGTGCCGCGGCCGTCGGCATACATCTCGCCCAGGGCGACCATGGCAACCGGGTCGCCGGCGTCGGCGGCTTGCCGATAGAGCTTGAAGGCTTCGGCTTCATCTTTAGTCACGCCGCGGCCCTGCTCGAGGAGATTGGCGAGTCGGCCGATGGCGCCGCTCTCGCCGGCGGCGATTGCTTTGCGATACCAGATGACCGCCTCGGGTTCGTTGCGATCGACGCCCGCGCCATTTTCGAGAAGAACGCCGATGCCGAGCATGGCGCGAGATTCGCCGGCCTCGGCGGCTTTTTGATACCACTTGGCGGCTTCCTTCAGATCGCGGGGAACGAGTTTTCCTTCTTCGTAGAGCATGGCCAGGCGGGTCATGGCGCTGGCGTCGTTGGCTTCGGCGGCTTTGCGATACCATTCGGCGGCTTTGGCGCCGTCGGCTTTCACGCCGTGGCCATTCTGATACATGGTGCCGAGGTTTTTCATGGAGGCGGGGTAGCCGGCGGAAGCGCCTTTGCTGAACCATTCGAAGGCTTTGTTGTTGTCCTGGGCGACTCCGCGGCCGGAATAGTGGAGGAAGCCGAGGTTGTTCATCGCGCCGCCAAAGCCGGCGTTGGCGGATTTGGTGTACCAATCGAGGGCTTGTTTCGGATCGGCGGGTGTGCCCCAACCGTTTTCAGTCATGAAGCCGACGATGTTCATGGCGGCGGCGTCGCCGGTGTCAGCGGATTTTTTGAAGAGGTTGAGCAGTGCGGGGGAGTCTTTGGAGGATGCGCCGATGTCGGGGGTGATTCGGCCGAGCATTCGGGCGGCGCGGGCCTCGCCGAGGCCGGCGGAGAGGATGAAGCAGCGGAAGGCTTCGTTCTGGTCGGCGGTGACTTTATCACCCCTGAAGTATTTGAGGCCGCGATCAAAAAGGGGGACGGCGAGGGAGGCGCGGCGGTCGCGAACGATGGTGTCATCGGGATAGGCGCGGATGAGGTCATCGCATTTGGCGATTGCCGAAATGAAGTCATTGGTTTTTAGGAGTTTGGCCGCGTCGGCGAGGCCTTGATCGAGAGCGCCCAGGCGCGTTTGGGTGTCGGCGGTTTTTTTGGCGAGTGCATCAACCTGTGAAGGATCCTTTTTGAGCTGCTCGAGAATATCGGTGCGGGCTTTTTCCCACTGCGCCTGGAGGGAATCATCGGTGAGGATGATGGAGTTGGCGTTGAGCTTGGCGCGGAGTTGGGCGACTTTTTCGTCGCTGCTTTTTTGGCTGTTGAGAGAGGTGTCGATATTGGCGGCGAGGGCGGTGAGGCGAGCGTCGATGTCTTTGATTTCGGCCTCGATCAAGGGCTTTTGGGCGCTGTTCCAGCGGCGCTCGCGGGTCTTTTTGATGGCGACGTCTAGCTGATCGACTTGCGATTGCGAGGCATCGGCGGCGGCGGGGGTGATCTGGCGAAGCTCGTCGAGGCGAAGTTTGGTTTGGCGGAGAGCGGCGATGGGCTGCCATGATTTGCGGGGATCGAGCTTTTCGTCGAGACGGACGTACTGCGGGTCTTTGACCTCTTTGAGCCAGCGCTGGAAATCATCGGGCGAGACGGTGGCTTTGTTCTTTGCGTCGGCGAATAGCGACGCCTGCTGATGGAAATAGCCGCGGTCGATTGCCGCGTATTCGTTGTTTACCGCTTCGGCCAGGTTTTTTGAGAGCAGGTCCAGCTCCGCAAGCCGCTGATTCGATTCGGCGAGAGGTTGCGTTGTGGCAGGTTGGAGGAGGGAGGAAAAACGCGCCAGCAGAGGATCGCGCGAGGCTTCGAGGATGGGGATGCGTTTTTCAATTTCGCTGCGGTGATTTTGGATTTCGGCAATGAGCGGGTCCGGTGGAGGCGGGGGCGGGGGAGTTGTATCGGTGGGCTGCGTTTGAGCGCTGGCATGGTTGGCGATGGTGCCGCCGTGCTGGATGAATTTGAAGATGCCGAAGGCGGCGACTGCAACACAGGCCGCGATAGCGACCGCCATGATGTGCTTGCCGGAGAGAATCGGCGGCGCGCCGAGCTTTTTCACGGCGGCGGAGGCGGCTTCGAGGTTCATCGGCTTGTCGGTGAGCGGGTCGAGCAGTTGGTTGCAGAACGTGACCCAATCTTTGCCGCGGCGGCCGAGGCGCTGCCATTCGGGGGACATCTGGATCGGCCAGCCGCCGACTTCGGGGAAGGGGCGATGGGTGACGAGCTGATAAATCAGCCGGCCCAGGGCTTTCATGTCGGCGGCGTCAGGGTTTTCCGGGAGCTGTTCATCGGAGCAGGGATCGGAGAGATAAACTTCGGTGGGATCGAGATCGGGATCGGCGATGAGGACGTTGGATGTTTTGAGATTGCCGTGGGGGCGGCGGCAGAGTTGGTTGAGTTCCTGCAAGCCTCGGATGATGCCGCGGATGAGCGAGTAGAGGGCGCGGGCGCTGATTTTGACGCGGCCTTTGATCATGCCCGCGACGGTGCGGGGATAGCAATTGGTCACGTAGAAGGCGCGGCCGCGAACGGTGCCCAGATCGTGAACCGGGGCCCAGTGGCAGGTGCCGCTGCGGTCGGAAATTTTCTGCTGGGTGCGGACCGCGCTGAGGAACTGCTGATTTTTCGCTTCGAGTGTAGCGGAGTCGACGGTGGTGGAGTCGAGGTCGACGGTTTTGATGACGAAGGGGGAGCGGGTTTTGGCGTCGGCCTGATTGGCGCGGAAGACGACGGAGAAGGCGGTGCGCTCCAGCTCCTCGGTGGTTTCGTATGCGCCGAAAATTGCCATCTAAGAACGCTCCCGCGACAGCCCAGGTGATCACATTTATATCGGCCTTTGGCGGGACCTCAAATAAGGTAGCAAATGCCCTTTTAAGGGCTATTTTCACGGCGGGTCGGTCGTCAGCGGTCTGGCATTTGCGACACTTTTGACGGTGTCAGGAGGGTTTAACTGGTTCTGTTAGAGGAGTTGTTTATGCGATGGATCAAATTGCCCGCCTGGTTGCCCGTTGTGGCACTGGCTTATGTTGTTGGTTGTGCCGCCAAGCCTGAAGAAACGATTTCCAATGGCGTATCGATCCGGCCGCCGGGCGCTGCGGAAGTAACTGGAGCGCTGCCGCAGAACGCGATTTATATGTTTGAAAATCGCGACTTTAAGGGGAATGTCACCCGCATAGAAAACGTCACATCGCAGCCGCCAGGATTGACGGAGCGCGTTGGGGCCCGAGCCGATCAGATGACCTCGCTTAAGTGGGATTTGCCGGCGGGCGTGGTGGTGGTTTTTTATGAAAACGCCGATGGGACTGGCGATCAGTTCCCGATCTGGGGCCGCGGCCAGCTTGATTCGGTCAGCAAGTGGTCGTTTAACGACAAGGTGTCGCGCTGGGCGTGGTACAGCGTTGGCGGACGCTCAAGCTCATCTGCGTCGCTCGAACGTGGCATGGTTGGTCCGCAGGCGGCGCGGCCGACCACCACCATTCCGCGCGACACGATCGAGCTGTATACCGATCGCGACCTCAAGGGGACGCTTAAGACGATCTCGCCGGTGACAGGCGAGTCACAGCTTGAATATCACGGCGTCGGGACGGTGAACGATCAGATGACGTCGCTGCGCTGGAACTTGCCTGAAGGCGTGCTGGTGGTGTTCTATGACAACATCGACGGCACGGGCCGGCAGTTGGCGATCTGGAACAAGGGCGAGCATCCGACAGTCTCGCCATGGAACCTCAACGACCGCGTTTCGAGCTGGGCGTGGTATCGCCTGGGCGAGCCAAGCAGCAGATAATCGGACGTTGTCGCTGAAGAAGTTTTCACCTGCCCGGAGATCATCTCCGGGCTTTTTTATGTCTATGACCGGCATAAACGGCACAGGCGATTTCTTTGCAGGCAGGGACCGGAAAAAGGCACGTCAGCGATACAGGCAACGGCCGCACGGTAAGTGAATTTAATCCGATTATTCTCGGAGTCGCACGAAAGGAACAGATGCCTCGAGATCAATTCTTCCTGCGCGCTCAAGCGCTGTTTGCGGACTTGTTGATCGCGGCGGTGGCGATGCTGACGGTCGGATTTGTGGTGGGAGCGAATTTCGGCAGCTTCGCGGCCACGATCGCAGCGGCGATCGCAGGGGGATTGTATTCGACGATCGAGATCTTCACGGCGGCCTCGCCCGGCAAGATGTGCGTGAGCCTCAAGATCGCTGGGGTATATAGCTACCAGGCGCGAACCGGAACATTGCTGGCACGCTGGGCGATGAAAAATACGCCGTGGCTGCTGAAGATCGCCAGCCTCGCCACTGGATCTGAGCTTTTGGGCTGGGCGGGAGTGGCGGTGGGGATGGCCTTGGTGGCGGGTTTCTTCCTGGTCTTGCGGCCTGAGGGACAAACCCTGCTGGACCGCATTGCCGGCACGGTGGTGGGCATCGGGCAGCCGCGCACACCGCTGGTCTATCCGGCGGAAGAATTCGAGCCCGAGCCCACGAATGGATTCTTCAAACAGGCAGCGTAGAACTTTGATTAACCAAACTTCAGCCGGCGCCAGCATTGGCGCCGGCTTTTTGTTTTTGTGATGGGCGTTACAATGCAGCCATGCCATTACACAGACTGCTTCCAATCGTAGTCGTTATTCTTGCGGCCTTTTCAGCAAGAGTTGCCTCCGCGGCGGACAACATCCTCAAGCCGGCCAACAAGGTCGAGAGTTGGCGGTTTGAGCAGCATGAGGATGGGAAGGGCAAGATCAGCGTGGATGGGGATGCGATCTTGTTTGATGTGACCAATGTCGATGGTACCGAATGGCACGTGCAGGCGTTTCAGACGCCGCTGGATTTGAAGGATGGCAAGGAATACACGCTGACGTTCAAGGCCAAGGCGGATGAAGCGAAGCAAGTCGGGGTGGAGGCGGGGATCGACGAGGAAGATTGGCACATGATCGGTTTGCAGGAAAAGGCCGACTTGGGGAAGGATTGGAAGGAATACAAATACACGTTCACGGCCAATGATGTGAAGGCGAACAAAAATCGGGTGGGATTTGTGCTGGGCGGGGCGAAGGGGAAGGTGTGGGTGAAGGATCTGGTGCTCAAAGCCGGTTGAGCGCTACCGCAGCGGGCGGCGCACGGCGCGGAGGAGGCGGTAGATCACCAGGGCGGTGAGGCAGCCCAGGAAGTTGTTCATCAGGTCTCGGGATGTGTCCAGGAAATAGGCCGTGTGCGGCTTGAGCATGCCGTGCTCTTCGCCCAGCAGCAGATACGAACAGTATTCCATCACTTCATGCAGGCCGCCGAATCCCATGATGAATATCAGGGTGAAGAAGGCGGTTTGCCACTGGCGCAGCTCCAGGTGGTATTCCAATGCGCGATAAAACATGAACGTGGCGGCGAAGGCGAAGAAGAAGTGAACGTAAATGTCGTAGGAGTCTATGCCCAGCACTCGCAATCGCTGCGGCAGGTTTTGGTAGAAGCCGAATGCGCCACAGTCATGCACCAGCAGCGCGAGGGCAAAAAGCAGATAGTGATAGGGGTTGAGGTGCAGCCAGCGCCGCAGCAGGTAGGGCACCCATAGAATGGGAATGAGAAAAGCCGGGGCCATTTTGTATCCGGGCACCCTGGCCATGAATCCAATGACGATGAAGGCGAGGGAGAAAAGCAGCCCGGTCGGCACGTACATACCAGCGAGTGTACAGGGAACAGGGCGGTTGCGGGGGCGGGGAATTTGAATTATCAGTTGAGCGAAGATACTTGAAGTGACACTTGGAGAATTCAGCCATGGCGATTTCAGTTGTATGTGATTCATGCGGGAAACGGCTTAACGTCAAGGATGAGTTGGTGGGCAAGAAGGTGAAGTGTCCGGCGTGCAAGACGCCATTCACCGCCTCGCCGAGCGGGGCGATCAAAGTGAAGCCCAAGGGCCCCAAGGAAAAGGCGGCGAAGGTATCGATCTCCTGGGGGTTTGTGTCCCTGATCGCACTGGCAGTGGCGGTGGTGGGGATCATCGTGGCGATTGTTTTTGGGCCAGTGCGGGCAAAGAACCAGTGGGATCCGATGGCCGCCCAGGCGGAGGACCAGGTGCGCGACGTGGTGCAGCGGGGGTTGCAGGTGGAAATGGAGCGGTTGGGCCTCTGGAGTCCCGGCGATAAGGGGCAGGCGCCGGAGATTCACGAAGTGCACATGCTTTGGGACATGATGGTGATGGGCCTGCCGGAGCTGATTCATTTCAGGGGAACAACGACCGAAGGGGAATACACGGGAACGTACAACACCAAGACGCAGGAAGTGCTGGCGGATGTGGAGATCGGCGGTCACGTGGTGGCCGGAACGGAGGAGGCGCAGCGGCATGGGGATAAAAAGGCGAAAGTGAAGGGCTATAACAAGGATGGTGATTTCAAAGTCTGGGTGGATGGGACTCCGGCGACGTTCCAGGTGCGGGCGCCGAGGCCGATTAGAAGGTAAGGCGGAATGTTCGATCTGCGATTGGCGATTGGAATTCAGCGCTGGCCGCCGCGGAGGAAGTATTCCATGAGTTCTTCGCCGCGTTCGAGGTAGAGATTGCTGGAGGCGGCATTCTTTTCGCAGTATTTGCCGCGGGGATTGGCGGCGACATTGGAGCCGGCCATGGCGAAGGGGGCGGGGCCATAGCCGTGTTTGCGATTGCTGATCAGGGTGGGGTGGTCGGGCATGACGAGGATGCGCCAATCGGGGAATGTTTTCAGCTTTTGCAGAACCGGGGCGACGATGTGGCGGTCGATGTGCTCGATGGCGTCGATTTTGGTTTTGAAATCCGCCTGATGAGATGCTTCATCGGGGGCTTCGATGTGGGAGAAGACCAGATCGTATTTGTCGAGGGCGTCAGCGGTGGCTTTTCCCTGGCCGATGTAGTCGGTGTCGTGGAAGCTGGTCATGCCGGGAACCTCAAGGACATCCCAGCCAAGCAGCACGGCCAGACCGCGGAGGAGATCGACTCCGGTGATCATGGCGGCTTTTTGCACGCCAAATCGATCGGTAAATTTTGGCATGTTGGGGGCGTGGCCCTGGCCCCAGAGCCAGACCTGGGTTGCCGGGTTAATTCTTTTGGCGATGCGATCCTTGTTGATGGGATGGTTGGCAAAAAGGGTTCGCGAGCGGTCCATGATGCGGTTAAGAATCTCGCTGCCTGTGCCGGTGGGCACATATTTGGCAGCGGGTTCTTCGGGAATTTCGTGGGGAGGCTTGGTTTTGACGTCAAAGTCTTCGCGGCCGCGATAGACGACCAGATTTCGATAGCTGACGCCGGGATGAAATTCGAATCCGGGCTCTTTCACTTCTTTGGCCAGGAGGTAGAGGAGCGAACGGGCATCTTCGTTGGAAATTCCGCCGGCGGAGTGGTCCTTCATCACTCCATCGATCACCGTCACCAGATTGCAGCGGAAAACCCAGTCGGTGGGCGAGAGAGCAATTCGTTGCGCGGCGGCTTCGAGCGGTGCGCGGCCGGTGTGGTATTTCTGCGGCGCATAGCCGAGCAATGTCATGGTGGCGACGTCGGAGCCGGATTCGAATCCTTCGGGGACAGTGCGGACCATTCCCTGGCGGCCGGCGTTGGCGATGGCGTCAACGTTGGGAGTTTGGGCGACTTCGAGAGGAGTCTTGCCACCGAGCTGCGGCAGCGGCTCATCGGCGGCGCCGTCGGGGATGATGATGGCGTATTTCATTTACCACCAAATTCCCGGGGCTGATCGACGATTCGCAGGCAGACCGCGGGCGGGGTGATCGTGCTGAGGGCATCGATTTCTTTTAGAGCGGCCTGCATCGCGCCTTCTTTGGCGAGGTGAGTAGTGATCACCACCGGCACGCTTTGGCCGTCGGTGTTTTCGTGCTGGAGCATGGCGGAGACGCTGATGTGGTTTTTCCCAAGGGCGGCGGTGACTTGGGCGAGCACGCCGGGCTGGTCCTTGGCCATGAGGCGGATGTAGTAGCGGGATTGAAGCTCGTTGAAGGGAAGAACCGACGCCGCGGGAGTCTGATCGGGAAAGATTCTAAGTTGCTTAAAGGCCAGCGGAGTTGCGCCCATGGCGATGCCGACGAGATCGGCAACGACGGCGCTGGCGGTGGGGGTTCGGCCTGCGCCGCGGCCGTACCAGAGGCCGTGGCCAAGGGCATGGCCGAAAACGCTGATGGCGTTGAAGGGGCCGGAGACGTCGGCGAGCAGATCGTCCCGGTGAACCAGCGTCGGATGGACGCGGAGGGAGATTTTGTCGCCTGCGTTTCGCTCCGCGATGGCGAGTAGCTTGATCACATAGCCGAGCTCTGAAGCGAAGCGGATGTCGGCAGCCTGAAGCTGATCGATTCCTTCGACATGAATGTCGTTTTCGGCGATGCGGACGTTGAAGGCGAGGCTGGCGAGGATGGCGAGTTTTTGGGCGGCGTCGCGGCCGGAGACATCGAGGGTGGGGTTGGCTTCGGCAAAGCCAAGCTTTTGCGCCTCGGCCAAAGCCTGCTGATAGGACCAGCCGTTTTTGCTCATGCGGGTCAGGATGGTGTTGCAGGTGCCGTTGACGATTCCCAGCAGGGCGTCGATGCGGTTGGCGAGCAGGCCGCGGGTGAGGGCGTCGATGATGGGAATTCCGCCGCCGCAACTGGCTTCGAAGGCGATGCAGGTGTTGTTGGCGCGGGCGAGCGCGAAGAGTTCGGGGCCGCGGAGGGCGAGGAGGGATTTATTGGCGGTGACGATCGGTTTGGCGAGTTTCAGGGCGCGTTCAATGAAGGTGCCGGCGATGCCGGTGCCGCCGATGAGCTCGATGATCACTTCGCTGCGCGGATCGTCGATGGCGGCATTGGCGTTGGTGGACATGGGCAGCTCGGCCGCGTTGGGCGGGTATTCCGATTCATCCTTGACCACCACGTGACGGAGCTCGAAGCGGATGCCGGTGCGCTGGCGGAGGAGCTCCTGCTGCTGGCGCAGAATGGCCACTACACCGCCACCAACGATGCCGCAGCCAAGCAGAGCTACTCCGACGGTTCGTTCGGACATTGAAGCCTGTTGAAAAAGCCCGGGCAAATGTACGGGTGCTATAAAGGCGAATCAAGATCGACTAACCGAGATGAAACGTGAAACGTGAAAACGTGAAACAAGTTACTTTATTCAACAGGCCAGGGCAAAACAACCCGCTTCACGGTTCACGTCTTCACGTTTCAGCCAGCCGCCGCGGGCCGTTGGCCATTTGACGCTCTATGCCCACCTTCTTACCATCTCTCACTCCGCAGCCGGGGATGGTTCCCTAAACTTCGGTGACGATGCTGGCGATTATCAGTGACATTCACTCCAATCTCGAGGCGTTGACGGCCGTGTTCGCTGAGATCGACCGGCGCGGCATCAGCGATGTCGTTTGCCTGGGCGATATCATCGGATATGGGCCCAATCCGATGGAATGTCTGGATATCGTGGCCGACCGGTGCAGGATTTCGCTGATGGGGAACCACGACTTTGCAGTTTTCTATGAGCCGTTTAATTTCAACAGCGGAGCCGAGCAGGCGTGTTTCTGGACGCGCAATTGTTTTGAGACTGATCCGGACCCGGTGCGGCGGGGAAAGCGGTGGAAATTCCTGGGGAATCTGCCGGTGCGCTTCAAGCAGGGACAGATCCTGGGGGTTCATGCCTCGCCCCGGCGGCCGATCAATGAATACATTTTTCCCGACGACATTTACACCAATCCCGGCAAATTTGTGAGCATCTTTGAGCGGTTCGACAAGATTTGTTTTGTCGGGCACACGCACGTGCCGGGAGTGTTTCTGGAGGGGCCGGATTTTTACAGTCCGGATGAGCTGGATGGGAAGTTTGAGCTGGCCGATGAGAAGGCGATCATCAACGTGGGCAGCGTCGGCCAGCCCCGCGACCGTGATCCCCGCAGCAGTTTTGTAATCCTCACCGAGACCAATGTGGAGTTTGTCCGCGTGGCCTATGACGTGGAGACGACGATCAAGAAGGTTGAGGACATTGACGACCTGGATGATTTTCTGGGCACGCGTCTGCGCGATGGCAGATGATGCTCGTAGCACGGGCATCTTGCCCGTGTGCAGAAAGATAGTTACTCGATGAAAGGTGCACGACTCGCTATTTTCCTCGCGCTGGCCTTGGGGATTTTCTTCGGCTGGTTGTGGCTCAACACATCCCTTCAGAAAAAGCATCCGGAGTGGTATGAGGCGCCCAAGCCGCAGGAAGTGGCCAGCGATAACGCGACGACACAGCCCGGAACTCAGCCGACGACGCAGGTGGCAACGACGCAGCCGGGGACGGTTTATGCGGTGGGCGGGGACGCCAGGACGAGCGAAATCGGCTATGCAAAATTCGATCCGGGTGGGGGGATGAGTGATTTTGCGATGGGTGTGACGTTCGATTCGCAGGGGGCGTCGATCACTTCGGTGACGCTGAATCGGCTGCGGGCGGCGGTGGGAAAGCAGGAACCGTACGTTTATCAGAAGCCGTATGAGAAGCTCGATCATGCTTCGAGCTATTCGATGATCACCCAGGCAATTTCGATCAATGGCCAGCGCGTCGAGCTGCACAATTTGAATTGGACACTGGCTGAATCGAACGACAAATCGGTCTCTTATTATGTGGATGTTGTGCTGGCGGATGGCAAAAGGGTGCGCGTCAACAAGACCTACACGCTGAGCTCGGCCAAGAGCGAGAGTTTTGGCTATGAGCTGTCGATGGAGTATCGGTTTGAGAATCAGACAGCACAGCCGGTGGTGATCAGGACGTTTTTCAATGGCCCGACGGTCCCCGCGCCGGAGAACAGCCGGGATATTCCGGAAGTGGTGGCGGGATACAACGACCAGAAGCAGGTGGATTTAAAACATCACTCGGCGGCGAGCCTGGATCCTGAAAAAGATCCATGGGATATTTTGTCGCAGGAGAAAATGCCGCTGCTGTGGACCGGGTGGACCAGTGCTTACTTTGACAGCATCGTCAAGCCAGCGAAGGATCAAGCGGTTTTTGCCAAAGCGGACGCGAGGGCGCTCGCCAAGCGCACGGATGATGGCGAGGATTTCACCGCCATTAATTTTGAGACGACCGATGTGACGGTTGCGCCGGGGCAGAGGGCGTCGTTGCCGTTTGATGTTTATTTTGGGCCTCGGCAGCGGTCGATTCTCAATTCCGATCATTACGCAGCATTTCCGCGCGGCTACAACCTGACGCTGGTGCTCACTGGCGGATTCTGCGGCTTCTGCACGTTTGAGCCGCTGATCGCGCTGATGGTGACGCTGCTCGGATTCTTCTTCAAGATAGCCCACGACTGGGGGCTGGCGATCATCTGCCTGGTGATCATCGTGCGATTGATATTGCATCCGATCACCAAGCGGTCGCAGATTTCCATGTCCAAGTTCAGCAAATTCGGGCCGGAAATCGAGCGGCTCAAGCAGAAGTATGGGGACGACAAGGAAGCGCTCAATCGGGAGATGATGGCCTTCACGCGGGAGCATGGGTTGAGCTCCGGGCTGATGGGATGTTTGCCGATGGTGCTTCAGATGCCGATCTGGATTGCCCTGTGGTCGAGCCTGCAGAGCACCTTCGAGCTGCGGCACGCGGCGTTTTTGTGGGGATTCACCTGGATCAAGGACCTGGCCCAGCCGGATCGGTTGATCTGGTTTCCCAATCATGCCGTGAAGATCTGGTATCTGCATTTTGACGCGATCAATCTGCTGCCGATTCTCATGGGGGTGGTCTTCTGGATTCAGCAGAAGCTGAGCCCCAAACCGCCGACGATGACGGAGGATCAGGCGACGCAATATAAGATGATGCAGTGGATGTCGCTGCTGTTTCCGCTGTTTTTGTACAACGGGCCCAGCGGATTGAATCTGTACATTCTCACCAGCACGTCGATTGGAATCGTGGAGAGCAAACGGATCCGCGATCACATCAAGCAGCGCGAGGAGGCCGAGAAGGCGGGGAAAGTGATCGTGGACGCCAAGCCGACGCGCAAGTCGAAGAAACTGGACCGGACAGCAGAGCCTGAAGCCAAGAAGAAGGGCGGATTCATGGGCTGGCTGGCGGAGCTTCAGAAGAAGGCAGAGGAGCTTCAGAGAGAGAAGAAGCGGAAGCTATAGGGCTGAGGTGGATGATTTCCTCTGACACCATCGCCGCGATCAGCAGCGCTGTGGGACAGGCGGCGCGGATGATTGTTCGCATGAGTGGGCGGGATGCGGATCGGATTGCGTCGTCGATTGTGAGGCAGGAGATTGGGGCCGGCAAAGGGGGCGAGGCGATTTTCACGCAGCTCTATTTCCACGATCTGGTTGTTCCGGGATGGATCTATCGGTTCAAAGGGCCGCGCAGTTATAGCGGCGAGGACTTGATCGAGTTTCACATTCCGGGAAATCCGCTGCTGGCGCGGATGCTGCTGGATGAGCTGCTGCGCCTGGGGGCCAGAGCGGCCGAGGCGGGGGAATTCACAGCGCGGGCATTTTTTAATGGCCGAATTGATCTGACGGCGGCCGAGGGCGTGGCGGCGACAATCGGGGCACACAATCAACAGGAATTGTCGGCGGCGCGGCAGCTGATGGCGGGGGAATTGGCGCGGCGGGTTGGGCCGCTGATGGAGCGACTGGCGCAGATGCTGGCGCTGGTGGAGGCGGGGATCGATTTCTCGGAGGAGGATATTTCGTTCATCGCGATTGAAGAAGTCAGCAATGGCACTGAGGAGATCAAAAGCGCTCTGGAGGATTTGTATGAACAGAGTGCGCGGTTTGAGCGCTTGACGCACGAGCCATCGTTTGTGCTGGTGGGCCGGCCGAATGCAGGGAAGAGCACGCTGCTCAATGCGCTGGCGGGAGGGCCGCGGGCGGTGGTTTCGGCGGTTGCGGGGACGACGCGAGATGCGCTGTCGGCGGAGGTGGCGGTGGATCGGGGGATTGTGAAGGTAATTGATGTGGCCGGAGTGGAGGAGGCGGCACCTGCGGCGGGGGAAATTGCGCGGCAGATGCACGAGCGGGCGCTGCGCACGGTCGATGAGGCGGATTTCGTGGTGCTGGTACGGGATGTGACAGATTCGCGGCCGATTCTGGAGTTGGCGCGCAAGGCGGATTTGGTTGTGCGGACGAAAATCGATTTGAGCAGCGGGTCGGAAATAGAGAGTGGTCTGGCTGTCTCAGCACAGAGCGGCCAGAACATGGATCTGTTGCGGACGCGAATGTCGGAGCTGGCATTTGGAGTGTCTACGTCTGCTTCGGCCTCGTTGGCGCTGAATTCGCGGCACCTTCAGGCGATCGATGATGCAATCACTTCACTCAATCGGGCGCAGCTTGCGGTGAATTCGTGCGGGGCGGAGTTGATCGCACTGGAACTGCGCGAGGCGCTTCAGTCGCTGGGGCAGATTCTGGGGCAGATGACGCCGGACGATCTGCTGGGAAGGATTTTCGCGACGTTTTGCATCGGGAAATGAGGCGATAGCTCCACTCTCAGAATTTCCGTATCATGGAGCGCATGAATCACGATCTAGCGAAGAAAGTGGCGCTGGTGACCGGGGCGTCGCGCGGCCTTGGAGCGGCGATTGCGAAAAAGTTGGCGGCATGCGGGGCGCGGGTTGGGGTGAATTATTATGGATCGCCGGAACTGGCGCAAAAAGTGGTGGCCGACATCAAACGCGCTGGCGGGGATGCGGAGGGTTTCAAAGCGGATGTGCGCGATGAGGCACAAGTGGCGAAGATGATCGCCGATGTGCAATCGCGATTTGGGCTGATCGACATCATGGTAATCAATGCGACGGGGCCGCAGCCGTTTATCAAGATTGAAGATTTGAACTGGCGGGTTTGCCTGGATCAGCTGGAATTTTTTGTGAAGTCGCCGATGCTGCTGGTCAAAGGCGTGGTGGGGCAGATGAAACAGCGGCGCTATGGCAGGATTATCAACATCGGGTCGGAAGTTTTTGAACGGGGGATACCAGAGTTTTCGAATTATGCATCCGCAAAAGGAGCCCAACTGGGCCTGACCCGTTCGTGGGCCAACGAGCTTGCGCCGTGGCAGATCACGGTGAACCTGATTGCGCCGGGCTGGATTCCCACTGAGCGGCACATCGACGATCCGCAGTCGGCCAAGGATGCATATGCGGCCGCGGTGCCGATGAAGCACATGGGGGTGCCGGAGGATGTGGGCGAGGCGGTGGCGTTTATCGCATCCGATGCAGCAAAATTTATCACCGGCCAGAAACTGGCTGTGAATGGTGGAAACACCATCACCTGAGGCTCATCCACATCCGCCGGCACCTTGGCTAATCATCCCAGGGTCGCTTTTGCGTGGTGATGAGCGGGCTTCTTGTGGGGATGCCTTGCTATGTGATGCGCATGGCGGGCCTTTTTCTTTTGATTAATCCGAACTTGTGGCTGGGCCGCGGGGGAATCGTTGAGCCGCAGCAGGAAGCCATCGGACGAGCCGGCACTGGTGAGATTTGCCGTGCCCGCGCCGGGGTCAAAATCGGCTGTGCCATTAAAGTCGCCGGTGATTGAAATATTCCCGCGAGGATTCACGGCAATATCGCGGGCCACCATGGTTTGATCTCCCTGGATTTGCTGCACGGATGAGAACTGGCCGGAATTATCGAGCTTGAGGAGGAAGAGATCTTCGCTGCCGGTCAGGACGTCAGCGCATCCGGTGGGGCGCTGATCGAAATCACCGCTGCCTGAGAATCCGGCCACGACATAGACTTCGCCGCGACTATTAACGGCAATCTGCGGCTGGTACGCGTTGATGTCCGAACTTTGCGCGGCGCTGGTGGCCCAGACGAAATTGCCAGCGCTGTTGAGCTTGGAGACATAGACATTGGGGGCGCTGCTTTGTATCTGTTCTCCGCCGGCAGCGATGTTGTGAGTGCCGGATCCGGGATCAAAGTCGACGGTGCCGCCGAAGAGGCCGGTGGTGTAAACATTTCCCGCGGAGTCGACCTCGATATCAATGCCCTGAACTGCGTGTTGGGCGTCGGCATCGAAACTGCGGACCCATGCAAAATTTCCGTTTTTGTCCAGCTTGAGGACGAAGGCTCCGTTGTTCGGGGTGGTGAGGTTGAAAACACCGGTGCCAGGATCGAAATCGACAGTGTTGTTGAAGAAACCCGTGGCATAGAGGTTGCCGCTGGAATCGACGGCGATGTTCGAGAACTGATTGCCGTTGGTGCCGCCAAAGTCGTGGGCCCAGATCAGTTTTCCGCTGTTGTCGAGCTTGAAGAGGAAGGGGGTTACCGAGCTGGAGTCGCCGATGAGATCGGGCGTGCCGTCGCCGTCGATATCGACGTTGCCAATGTGCTGGCCGGCGGCGTAGAGGTTGCCGCTGGAGTCGGTGCCAACCGAAACCACTCGACCGCCAGCAGCGCGGATAGACCAGTCGATGTTTCCAGAGCTATCGAGCTTGGAAACGAAGAGGCTTTCGGAGCGGCTAGGCTCGGCCTCGATATAACCACCGGCAAAGGATTCGCCCGATGGCGTGATGGCCACATCGAAGCTGAAGACACTGTCACTGGTTGGCTCGAGCTGAGTTGCCCAGACGAGTTTGCCGCGGGAATCGACCTTTGAGACGAAGCTGGAATAAGGCCGACCGGCGGCGCCGCCGCCGCTGGTGAGGTCATGGGTGCCGGCGCCCGGATCCAGATCGACGGTGCCGGAGAAGTAGCCAGTGTGGAACGTATTGCCGGCCGAATCGAGGGCCACGCCAAAGCCGACGTCATCGAGCGTGTCGCCATAGCGGAAGGCGGAGTCAAAAGTGGCCGAGAGCAATTCGCGGCGTTCGAGCGACTCATAAAGCGGCCGGTTCTTCGGACGCTGCGGGGATAAGCGGCGGCGCAAACCGCTGAGCGGGCGAATCGGCTGAGTCATGATGTCTCCTTGTGTATGGCGGCGGACGCAACGTCACAACCGCGACCCCTTGCTCGATGTTTTTAAATCTATCTATTGACCTGTGCTGAAGTGGAGAGCAAAAGTTACCAGAATTCGTAGCAGGCGGACGGATGCGGCAACGCCGGCCGCCCACCGCCTGTAACAGGGTCGGAAGGCTCAGTTGAGTTGCCTCGCTCGCATACGCGAGATAAATTCTGAGTTCCGAGCTCACGCCAACTGCGGAGGTTTCACATCATGCGAAAAAAGGTTTGCGCGATTGCAATGGTCTTCTGCATGTTGGGATTGCTTGGATTTGCCAAGCTCAAGCCGGGGCAGAAGCCGAAGGTTGCTTATGTCACCAACGGCATCGCCTCGTTCTGGGTGATCGCCGAAGCGGGGGTGAAGGCGGGCGGCGAGAAATATGGCGCGATCGCCAATGCCTATATGCCGGCCGAGGGCATCGCGGATCAGAAGCGCATCATTGAAGACTTGCTGACGCGCGGCGTGGATGGGATTGCCATCAGCCCGATCGATCCGGCCAATCAATCGGATCTGATCAATCAGGCTTGTGAGGTGACCAAAGTCATCACGCATGACTCGGATGCGCCGGGGACCAAGCGGCTGTGCTATATCGGAATGGACAATTACACGGCCGGGCGCATGTGCGGAAAGCTTGTGAAGGAAGCGATGCCCGAAGGCGGCAGCGTGATGATCCTGATCGGCCGGCTCGAGCAGGATAATGCGCGGCGGCGGCGGCAGGGCGTGATCGATGAATTGCTCGATCGCGATGTTGATCCCACGCGCTACGATGCCCCGGGCGAAAAGCTGAAGGGGAACAAGTATTCAATCGTGGGGACGCTCACGGATCAGTTTGACATGGCCAAGGGGAAGGCGAATGCCGAGGATGCGATTGCGCGATATCCGGATCTGGGATGCATGGTGGGGTTGTTCGCCTATAACCCGCCGCTGTGCCTGGAGGCGCTGAAACAGTCCGGAAAAGCGGGGAAAATCAAGCTGGTGGGATTCGATGAGGCGGATGAGACGTTGCAGGCAATTAAGGATGGGATTTGTCACGGGACGGTGGTGCAGAATCCATATATGTACGGGATGGAGTCGGTGCGCGTGCTGGCGGCGCTGGCGAAGGGGGATAATACGGTGATCCCCAAGGGCGGATTCATTGATATACCGGCGAGGCAGATTCGGAAGGATAACGTGGATGAGTTCTGGAAGGATTTGAAGGAGAAGCTTGGCAAAAAGTGATGGCTCTGCTTGATGTTGGAAATCTCTCCAAGTCGTTCCCGGGCGTGCAGGCGCTCAAGGATATTTCCTTCAGCCTGGGTCGTGGTGAAATACTCGCGGTCATCGGCGAAAACGGGGCGGGGAAATCAACACTGATGCGCATTCTGGCGGGGGTGCAGACGCCGGATGCGGGCCAGATCAAAATTGATGACACGGCGGTGGAAATCGGTTCCGTGCAGGCGGCGCTGCGGCTGGGGATTGTGTTGATTCATCAGGAGCTGAATCTGTCGGATAATCTCAGCGTGGCGGCGAATATTTACCTGGGGCGAGAGCCGCGTACGCTGGGTTTTATTAATAAGTCGCGGCTGCGCGACGATGCAGCCGCGGTTTTGGATCGGATTTGCCTGGACTGCTCGCCGGACACGATCGTGGCCGATTTGTCGATTGGGCATCAGCAGTTGGTGGAGATCGCCAAGGCGCTGTCGGTGGATGCGCGGATCTTGATCATGGATGAGCCGACCTCCAGCCTGTCGCAGCATGAGACGGAGCAGCTTTTTCGGGTTGTGCGCGATTTGCGAAGCAAGGGGATCAGCATTTTGTATATTTCGCATCGACTCGGCGAGGTGAAGGAGCTGGCGGATCGCGTGCTGGTGCTGCGGGATGGGCGGGTGGCGGGGGAGTTGCCGCGCGAGCAGATCGAGCACGAGCGGATGGTGAAGCTGATGGTGGGGCGGGAAATCTCAGCGCTTTACAATCGAAAATCGAATCCGCCCAAGGCGCCGATGCTGGAGGTGAAGAATCTGCGCACGCCGGCGCATCCGCGGGATGAAATTTCATTCTCGCTGAGCGCGGGCGAAATCGTGGGAATCGCCGGGCTGGTGGGCGCGGGACGGACGGAACTGTTGCAAACGCTTTTTGGGATCACACCGGCGGCGGGGGGGATGATTCGTGTGGCCGGCGAGGATATTTCGATCAAATCGCCGATCGATGCGATTCGCGCGGGTATTGCGCTGGTGCCGGAGGATCGCAAGCAGCATGGACTGATTCTCGAGATGGCGGTGCGGGAGAATATCTCACTGCCAAGCTTGCGGCGGACGCAGTTGGGGGGATTGATGAATTTTTCAGCGGAACGAGATTTGTCGCGTCGAACAATCAATGAACTGGCGGTGCGAACGCCCAGCGATGCGCAGATTTGCCAGCACCTGTCGGGGGGAAATCAGCAGAAGGTTGTGGTTGGAAAATGGCTGGCAACTGGGCCGAAGATTCTGCTGCTGGATGAGCCGACGCGCGGGATCGATATTGGAGCGAAGCAGGAGGTTTATAAGCTGATGGAGCAACTCGCCGCCGGGGGCGTGGCGGTTCTCTTCGTTTCCAGTGAAATGGAAGAAATCCTGCGGCTCTCAGACCGGACGTTGGTGATGCACGAGGGGCGATTGACGGGGCAGTTGTCACGGGCCGAGCTGACCGAAGAATCGATCATGCATCTGGCCACTGGTGGCACAAAATGAGATTCGCCGCAGAGGCGCCGAGACGCAGAGACAGGGAGCTGTCTTTTTGATCGGTGCAGGTCCAATCACCACCACCTCGGCCAAACCACCTCACATCGCATTTGCTCTTTAAACCATGCCAGATTCTGCGAAACAATCTTCACCTGTTCCGCCAGCGGCATCGTCACATCTAGCGGTACCGGAATCTCGGTTATGCAAAGCTCGAACCCCCTTTCCTCACCAGTAAGTTCGCACTCGCGATCCGCTTCATGCACGCACCGCAAAACGAAAGCAGCCACAAAAATCACCTTCGCCAACTGTGCGGCCTTTTCGCCATCGCCCGCCCACCGTCGAAATGAAAAAATCGCTCCCTCCAGCTTCTCCCACAACTCCCGCCAATCTTGCTCCTGTCGATGCAAAACATCCGCCTCCTGGGCGCGCTCGATCGCCACATCCGCGTATGTCAACAAATCCCAGCCGCCCAAGGTGAAGTGCGAACGTCCGCTCCCGAATCCCATGGCGATATCCACCAGATGGGATAACACCGACTGCAACTGCCGCAGATAGAATCCTACACGGTCGGCCGGTTTTACCTGCTCTTCCCGCAAATCGGCGGCCGCCTTGACCTCAGCTCTGCGTTGCAACTCGCGCTCTCTGACAAGTGGGGCCATTGGCCTCCAGGCTATTTACTCATGTCTTCCCACTTTTTCAGTTCTTTCTCCACGCCATCAATGATTTCCAAGACTCTTTCGGAAGTCCGGGGTGAGGCATAAATCGCCAACTCGATGTCGGCCTCGGCCTTTTCAAGAAAATAGCGCGTTTTCTTTTCTTCCAATCCAACAATAAGGGACGCAGCGGTCATGAGCCGGTATTGCAACACCTCCTCCGATAGTGTTCCTGCCCGGTATTGCTTGCATGCCTCTCGCGTCAGCGCTATTGCCTGCGGATAGATGCTCATAAACTTTAACGACTACGACTTCTCGGCGTCTCTGCGCCTTGTATGTTCCAAAACATCTCCAAACAAGGTTCAATACCGCATGCCGCACAGCAGGATTCGAAGCGCAGCGAGAAGACTGCTGTGCGGCGGCCGACGGCAGATCGACTGCGCCCTGGTGCTCACAACACCGTCGCGGAGCGTGATCGCCGCCGGCCGCGTCGAGCTAACCCCAACAGCCGGTTGAACGTCCAGGCCATGGCTCTGGACAGTTCGTATCCGCAAGGCAGGGAGGCCACCATGCAGCATGAATCTTCTCAAAGCGTCGCCGGCATCGATGTCTCCAAGTCCACCCTGGACTGCTTCATCGATGTCATCGACAAAGCCTTCGCAGTCGTCAATGACGCAGGCGGCATCGCAGCGCTCATCGAGCAGCTGCGCGCTGCCAACGTCCGCCTCGTGCTCATCGAGGCCACTGGTCGCTATCACCGGCGCTGCGCCGCCGATCTGCTCGACGCTGGCATCGAGGTCGCGGTCGTCAACCCGCAGCGGGCCCGCGAGTTTGCCCGTTCCATGGGCAGGCTCGAGAAAACCGATCACATCGACGCCCGCATTCTGGCCGCCTTCGCCCGCGCCGGCAGCAGCGACCATCGGCGCCTGACAAAAACCTCGGCCCAGCAGACGCAGATGGATGACCTGGTCTCGCGCCGCCGCGCCCTGGTGCAGATGCGCATCGCCGAGAAAAACCGCCTGCACGATGAGCTACCCAAGCTGGCCCGCAACCAGGGCAATAAGCTGCTGCGCCTCATTGAGCAGCAGATCGAGGATCTGGACCGCGCCATCGCCAGGCTGATTGAAAGCGATGACGACTGGCAGAACAAAAGCAACCTGATCAGCAGCGTTCCCGGCGTCGGCCAATCCAGCGCTCATCAGCTGATTGCCGACCTGCCCGAGTTGGGCAAGCTCAATCGCCAGCAGATCGCCAAACTTGTGGGGGTGGCGCCGCTCAACTGCGATTCGGGCCAGTATCGCGGCCAGCGCCGCATCGCCGGCGGCCGCGGCCCGGTCCGCACCACGCTCTACATGGCGGCCTTCAACGCCATCCGCTACTGCGAGCGCTTCCGCGGCTTCGCTTCGCGATTGGAACAGGCCGGTAAACCATTCAAAGTGATCATGACCGCCGCCATGCGCAAGCTGCTGATCACGCTGAATCAAATGATCAAAACCAATACGGAATTTAACGCGTCGATTGCTCCTTCAATCGCTTGACTTTTTACACAGCCGCTCTGCGGTTAGCTTCAATTCCCACTCGGCCGAATCAATTCCTGACCCTGCGTTTCTTTGCCGAAATCGCCGGCCATGACCACGACGATCTTCTTTGGATCGAAATACTTCCGCGCGGCCGCGGTGACTTGCTCGGGCGTGAGCTTCTGGATCTGATTTTCCACATCCTCGTAGTACTTCATTGTCCGGCCGCAATAGCTCAGATCCGATAGCAGCGACGCGAGGGCTCCGTCGGTGGCGCGGCGAACCTTTTGCCCTGCCAGGTATCCCTGCCTCGCCTTCTCCAACTCGTCGGCCGTGATGCCGTCGCGCAGAAGAATTTCCATCTCCTCGCGAATCGCTTTGTCGACCTTGTCAATGTTCTGCGGATTGCAGATGGCGTTCATGGATAAAGCGGCGCGGTGATCGAGTGAGGAGACGGAAACGTTCGAGCCGACGCCGTAGGAGAGGCCTTCCTTCTGGCGGACGCGCATGCCCAGGCGGCTGGAGAGTGCCCCGCTGCCGAAGATGTAGTTGGCCATGACGACGGCCGGATAATCGGCGTCATCGTCACGCAGCGCGAACAGCTCACCGCTGACGAAATCGGCGTTGGCTTTGTCGGGGGTATTGATCTTCCTACTCGAGCCGGAAATGTTTTGCGGGACCGACATGGGGATTCGCGCGTAGGGCTTGGAGCTTTTCCAGCCGTCCAGCGCACTTTTGAGAATTGGCAGACAACTGCCGACTTCAAAATCGCCGACGATGGTCAATTCTCCCGCCTGCGAGCCAAGGTAATCGCGATAGAGCTGCATCACCTGCTCGTAGCTCACCGCGTTGAGCCGCTGAATCGATTCTTCGACCGTTGGCACATAGCGCACATCATCCTTCGGGTAGGGAGCCAGTGCCCGCGATAAGAACCGAGCACCGAGCACCGAGGGCTCGGTCTTGCCGGCCTCGGCGGCGGCGAGGCGCTCGCGGCGCATGATTTCGAATTGATCTTCGGGCATGGCCGGCTCGCGGAGGATCTGCTTGAGAATCTCCAGCACGGCCGGGAGGTTTTCGCGGCGCGTTTCAACGGAGAAGGTGAGAGCGCCGAGTGACCCGCCGCCCGCTGCTGCGCCCCGGCCGCGTCCGCGGCCGCCGCCGCCGCCACCAGCGCTGATCGTCGCGTTCAATCGATCCAGCTCGTCGCGAAGTTGCTGATACGATAATTTCTTGGTGCCGCGCAGCATCAGTTGCGGCAAGATCCCGGCGGCCGCTTCGAAGCCTTTGAGGTTCTCCTCATTGCCATAGCGCAGGGTCAGCAGCATCTGCACTTCCTGGCCGCGGGTTTTCTTTGGCAGGAGCGTGACCTTGATCCCCTCGGGCAAATCCATGCGCTGAAGGCGCGATTCGATATTCGCCGGAGTCGGCTCGAATGATTCGCCGGCGGCCATGGCTTCGCGGCCTTTGTAATTCTGTACCAGTGAATTCACATCCGGCGTGGAGGGGACGGCAATTCGCTGCGACTTGTCCGTCGGGATGAAGAGGCCCAGCGTGCGGTTGTTGCGCTGAAGATATTTCGCGGCCACATTCTGAACAGAACTGGGCGTGACTTTTTCGATCTGATCGCGATGCAGGAAATACAATCGCCAGTCACCCTGCGCCGCCCAGTTGCTCAGGGCGATGGCAAACGAACTGGTATCCATCTCGGCGCGTTGACGATTCTTGAGAATCTGCTGCTTGGCGCGATTCACTTCCTCGTCGCTCACGCCGCCGGCCGCCAGACCTTCAATGGTTGAAAGCAGGATATCCTTCACCTCATCAAGTTGTTTGGCATCGCGTACCTCGGCGCCGGCTTCCATCAGTCCCGGATCATGCTCGCCGCCGGCGTAGGCATAGGTGTCAGTGGCTTTCTTGGTTTCCACCAGCGCCTTGTAAAGCCGGCCCGACGGCGCTGTGGAAAGAATATTCGCCAGAACCTGCAGCGAGGGCGAATCCTGGTGCGGTCCGGCCGGAACGTGATAAGCGACGCCCACGGCCGCAACATCCCCAACGCGCCGCAGCGTCACCGTCCGCTCGCCATCCTGCTCGGGCTCCTCGGTGTAGGTGGCATCAAGCTTGCGCGTCGGCCGCGGAATCGCGCCAAAATATTTCTGCACCAATTCCAGCGCCCGCTTCTCGTCAAACTGTCCGGCGATCACCAGCACCGCGTTGTCCGGCTGATAGTACTTTCGGTAAAACGCCTTGAGCCTGTCGATGGGCACCCGCTCGATATCCACGCGATTGCCGATCGTCGGCTTGCCGTAGTTGTGAAAATCAAATGCCACCGCCCCGATGCGCTTGCCCAATACGCTGGTCGGTGAATTCTCCGAGCGTTCAAATTCATTTCGCACCACCGTCATTTCCGAATCCAAATCCTCTTTCTTCACGTTGCTGTTCACCAGTCGATCTGCTTCAAGCGAGACGCCGAATTCAAGATTCTCGTCGGTGGCCGGCATGGTCTCGAAATAGTTGGTGCGATCGTCGGAGGTGGTGCCGTTCCATTGTGCGCCATGCTCTTGAAGCGCTTTGGGAACGGCCGGGTGCGTGGGCGTGCCCTTGAAAACCATGTGCTCCAGCAGATGGGCCATTCCAGTCTCGCCGTAGCCTTCGTGACGCGAACCGACGAGCACCGTCATGTTCACCGTTACCTTGGCGCGCGATGGATCGGGGTAGAGCAGCACGCGCAGCCCGTTATCGAGCTGATATTCGGTGATTCCCTCGACTGTCGCGCCTTTTTGGATGGCGGCGGTGACTGACATGCTCAGCATCAGAATGGGCAGCACAGTCAGGAGACGGATCGATCCGTTCATGCGCATCGCGGGCCTCCGATTGGGGTGAATGAATTGCAGGCGGAATTCTAGCGTCGAACGATCTTAAACCCAAAGTCCGGTCCCCATTTCAGCGCGATCGCCGAATTGATCCAGAGCATGGCCAGCGGCTCGAGCAGGCGGGCAATTCTCAGCGGGCCCATATCGGCGGTCTCAAAGCCCAGGTCATCGGAAAGCTTTTTAACTTCGGATTTTGCGGCCGGATCGTCGCCGCAGATGAACATGGTCGCGGGCTGACCGCGGAAAACGGGATTGGCCATGTTGGAAGCGCCGATGGTGTTGAAGGCCTTGACCACCCGCGCCCCTTTGGCCCATTGGGCGACTTGTTCTGCGGCCGAGGTGTCGTGGCCGATCACCAGGCCTTTTTCCAGCCAATCAGGACTGTGGGCGAGGGGATTGTTGGCGTCGACGACGATTTTTCCGGCCAGATTTCCGGCGGCGGCGATCGCATCCTGAGCCGCGCCCCATGGAGTCGCCAGCACGACGATGGGCGCTTGTGCGGCGGCCTGCGCAATTGTCGCGGCCGAGGCTTTGCCCCCGGATGCTTTGACTGCTGCCTGAACTTTTTCGTCTGAAGGATTCCTTGCGCCATAGATAATGCGATGGCCTTTTTTCGCCCAGGCTGTTCCCAGAGTTGCTCCGACATTTCCGGCGCCGATGATTGCGACGTTCATTTGTTCTCCTTCTTCTGATAGACCCTCACCCAATCCACAACCATAGGAGCGGGAAGCGGTGTTGTCGCATCAGGATCGCCCGGCCAGGTTCCGCCGACGGCGACGTTGAGGATCAGATGAAATCGCTGATCGAATGGCGCGGGAAAAGCTCCATCGCGCGTATGCCAGTCGCTTTGAGTCTGATAGACGTGCCCATCGATGGACCAACTGATTTTCCCCTTCTCCCATTCGAGGGCGAAGACATGAAAATCATCGGCGAACGTTGCGTTGCTTAGCTTGTAGCTGTCACCCTTCTCCATTCGGCGTTTGACGCGATCGCCATAGTGCAGCGTGCCATGCACGCGATCGGGCTCGTGGCCGAGCATTTCCATGATGTCGATCTCGCCGCTGTTGGGCCAGTTGCCATAGCGATTGTCGGTGGGCATCATCCAGATCGCCGGCCAGATTCCTTTGCCCTTTGGCAGCTTGGCGCGCAGTTCGATTCGGCCATAAGTCCAGTCGCCTTTGTTTTTGGTGCGGATTTTCGCGGAGGTGTAATCGCGCGCGCCGTCGGGGCCGGTGAATTTTTCCTTGCGCGCCTCGATGATCAGCATTCCATTTTCAACCCGCACGTTTTCCTTGCGATAATACTGAAGCTCCTTGTTTCCGCCGCCGCGGCCGTTGACGATGACTTCCCACTTGGATTCATCGAGCGATTTGCCATCAAAATCATCGCTCCAGACCAGATCCAGCTGCGCCTCTGCTGCGTGCAGTCGCATCGCAGCAGCGAGGACACAAACCATGGCTATCCGAAAAGACCTCATCAGTTCACCACCTTCAGATTGCCCGCGATGATTAAAACGAATTTGCCGATCAGGTTCCCGCCCTGCATCGTATCAATGCTACACGGACCAGTAGCGCGAAAAGAAACTTTCGATTTGCTATTGGCATTCGGGCTTCGAATTGCATAATGAGGGCCGTCACTTCGACTGAAGGAGTTGCCATGTCCATGCATGCCTCTTCATCGACCATCCGCTCTGAGCCGACCATACTGGAAACACAACTAGACTCGATCTGCCTGACCCTTTCCAAAATGAAATCGCGTCTGCATCGCGTGCCGATGCTCGACCACATGAGCCAGGCCGAACGCGCTGAGCTGACGGCCGCGCTGCACCGCGCGCAGGGCAAGCTGGCCGAGCTGGATAATGCGATTAAATCGCATTCCTAGTGGGCAGGGGCTCTCTTGCGTGATTCCAGTTACCGCGTGCTCTTGATTTCGGAGATTTGCGCGCTCACCACGCTTAGACTGGTTCCCGTCCCAATGCCCAGTTCCAGTCGATCCCCCGCAATTTTTGCAGTTGAAGCTTGAAGAACCGAGCCATCGTTCAGCTCAATTCGTATCGCGCCAACCTGCGGTACAACCTCGCGCAAGGCGGCCACTACAACCTCGCTCGTATTGTGCTTTCGGGCACCAAAAAGCACCGAGCTGATCGTCACGTTACCCCCGGAAAAGCTCTGCACATCCCCGTCGATGAAATCCCCGGTGTTCATCAGCACGCCTTTGCGCGCACCCGCCAAGGCCTCGGCCATTTCCGCGGTGGCGGGCTGAAAGACGATCAGGGAGACTTCGCTGCGGGGGATGGCAACCTCGCCGCTGCCGGTCGCGATTTTGATTACGCTGTCATCCATCGAGCGCACCGCGCCGCCTACGATCGACCCGCCGCGGAGCACCAGGCCCTTCACGCCATAAGCCATCTGCGGTGGGCCGCCGCTGAGGGAGATTTTGTCGAACGTCGCGCGGCTTGGTTCGCGCCCGGGTGAGCCGATGACAAAGCCGAGCATCATCTCCCTGGGAAGATCCATGACAGCGGCGGCGATGCGCTTCCAATCCTTGCCATCATCCGAGACATACGCCCGCACATCGCGGCCATAGCGCGACAGCTTCACCCAGCAGGGCAGCGTCGCTTTCTCATCCCACACCATCGGTTCCTGCCAGTAGTTTTCGCATCTGCGGAACTGCAGGCCATCGCGCGCCGCCCCAAGGAACGCTGATTTGCAGCGCGAAGTCGGTTGATTCTCCCGGAGCATTAGACCGGCCGCAGCCTCTTCATTACTTGCGTCAAATTTCTCCATCCGCGCCGATATCGATCCATCGCCGGTGATGGACTGAAATACAAAGCGAAATCCATCGGCCTGGCTCCAGAGATTGCCAAACGAATCCTCGACCGTCAGCCGCCGATTGTCCCATTTGATCGGTGCTGAGCCCAGCTTGGCCACAGGCATTTCCATCCACGGCTGCGGCAACACCCCATCGGCATCGGAAGCAATCGCGATGAACTTCGGCTCGGAGAGGCTGCTGATGCCGCTGGCGTTGGTCGCCTGCGCCACCGCCTTGTGATAGCCCGTGGGCGGCTTGGTCCATTCCATCTTCCATGGCCGCCTGGCAACCGTCTGCATCAGTTGATCATCGAGAAAGAAATCCAGTTTGTTGGCGGCATCGTCCGAATCCCCTTCGATCACGATCGATTCTGGATTGCGAAATACGATGCCTTCGCGCGGCTGGCGCAACACCGCGGCGGGAACCACCGTGCCGGTTGGCGGATGAAGCTGCGACGCCGGCACCACCTGGCGGCCCTGGCTGGGGCTCGACCAGAATAATCGCATCAGGCCGGCCCAGAGCGCATCATGGAATTCAATCCTGAGCGCATGCGCCGTGCCCGCTTTCAGATCGAAAGTTCCGCTGACATTTCCCGGCCGCGCATCCCACTGATCGATGATCAGCTTATCATCGACCCACATGCGCATGCCGCCGATCAGATCGGCCTCGAACGTATATTTCTCGCTGAATTTCGGCTCAATCACGCCTGTCCAGCGCACCGCAAATCCCTTAGGCACGGCCGGATCGGGGGCGCTACCCCACCAGAGATTCAGCTCGCGATCGACGCGAACCAGCTTCAATTCGCTCATTTTATGATCGGCGAAATATTCAGCCCGCAGCCCCTCAACTTTTTTTGGCTTAAGCGGCTCAGGCGGCTTTTCCTTCGGCTCGTTGGCCGCCTTTCCCGCGCGCTTTCCGAAACTGGCCCGTTTGACCTGCAAGATCGGCACTTCGATGGTTATGCCCGCGCCAGCAGGTTTGACCAGCAACTGCCCCTTTTCCAGCGATACCTGTCCTTCGATGCGCTTGCCGCTGGTGGTCAGGACATATCCATCGGCCATCGCCATCGCGGCGGCGGCGAGCAAACACAACATCGATACAAATAGCCTATTCAATCGTCTAAACCTTCTTTTACTCCTCTGATTTTACCTCACGGCTCAAAAAGGGTTGACGAAACTGAGGCCAAGGGTATTTTCAACCGTACTTTAAGCGGAATAATCCCGCTATTTCACCAGTTTAAGCGTATGGTGGGCGTCGCCCGCCAAAAAGTGGACTTCAACCGGCCGCCGCATTTGTAATTCGCTTTCGCGGTTCGCGGCGAACCGCTCCGAATGCTTCGGCCGCCTCATTGGGAGATCTGATATGAAACGTTCTTTACTGACTGCCCTGGGTGTGGCTCTGCTGCTTGCCTTCTCCGCCGGTGCGCTGGCCAAGGAAGAGAAGAAGGCCGAGACCAAGACCATCACCGGCAAATCCGCCTGCGCCGAATGTGACGGCGTGGTCAAGCACGGCGACGCCATGCACATCATGCTCACGGACAAGGCCGGCGTACGCTGGGTATTGATTGGCGATAGCGCCAGCTACAAGAAAGCCCACGAAGTCCGCATGGATGGCAAAACCATGACCGCCACCCTCGCCGGCGAGCCGGTGACCAAGAAGGGCGAGGATGGGAAAGAATACAATGAAGTGAAAGTTAGCGACGTAAAGGTCGAAGCCTAATCCGCACCACGGGCATCCTGCCCGTGTCTTCAAACAGCAGCACGGGCGCCTCGCCCGTGCTTTTTTTTCGCGCCAGGTGACACGGGCCCAAAGCCCATGCTACGATATTCGCATCATGGATGACCCCACACCCGCCGCCATCGGGCGGCTTGCTCATGCGCGCGCATTAAAAGAATTAGCTGCCTCGCTGCGCGAGAACCGCGCGGCTACGGCTTCGGGGTTGTGGGGGTCGAGCGTCGCCGCGGTGACAGCGGCGGTGGAACGCGAGCTGAATCGGCCGATCCTGCTCATCTGCGGGCATATCGATGAGGCGGATGACCTGGCCGATGATCTGGAGCTATTCCATCACCGGCGGCCGGATATTTTGCCGGCGCTGGAGCTGTCGGGATCGCTGGGGCAGGTTTCGGAGGAGCAGGCGTCGAATCGACTTCAATTGCTCGCTCGCCTGGCGACGACAAAACCGCAGCGGCCACCGCTGATCGTGGCCCCGATTCAATCGCTGATGCAGTCGGTGCCGTCGCTGGATCAGTTGAATCAGTTGCTTTGGACGATCCGTACAGGGCAATCACTCGAGCCAGAAAAACTCATCGTCTGGCTGTCCGAGCACGGCTACAACCGCCTCGATCAGGTGGAAGTGCCGGGTGATTTCGCCGTGCGGGGCGGGATCATCGATATTTATCTCCCGGGCGAGCATGAAGAATCGGGCGATCAGGTTGGCCTCACGGTTCGCGTCGATTTCTTTGGCGATGCCATCGAGTCGATCAAGCATTTTGATCTGGACTCACTGGGATCGAAGCAGAGTCTGCAATCGGTCCGGTTGATGGATCTCAAAGGTACGCTGCCGGAGACGGGGGATTCAACGCATTTCTTTTCCTATCTCACCCCCGACACCATCGTGATTCTGTGGGCGCCGCTGGAGATCGCCGAGCAGGCCAAGAGCTATTTTGATCGCCTGCCCGAAGTGAAAGGGATTTATCCGCTCGCTGCGATCCTGAAAAATGCCACGCCGTTCACGCGGCTGGAGCTCAGTGAGTTCGGCCAGGCCGAAAGCGCCTTTCCGGGGCTGGTGGGGGGGTCGCAGGTCCCTGATTTTCGATTGCCGATCCGCTCGCTTCAGAAATTCGAAACAGAAGTCAAAAAAGCCCTCAAAGAATTATCTGAATTCGCACAGACGCAGGATGTGACGATCTTCTGCGAGAACGCCGGCGAGCAGCAGCGATTTTCCGAGCTGCTGGATCAGGATGCGCCGGGATTGCGGCAAAAGCTCGAACTGCCGATTGGGTATCTGCATCGCGGCTTCGTTTACGAAGAAGAATCGGCGCGGCCAATCGCGCTGCTGGGGCATCACGAGCTGTTCCATCGCTACGAGCAGCGCCGGCGCGTGAAAAAGGTCATCGCCTCCCGCCCCGTCGATTCATTCCTCGACCTGAAAGTCGGCGATTACGTGGTTCACGTCGCCCATGGCATCGCCAAATTCACCGGGATGCACACGATCAACAAAGACGGCCGCAGCGAGGAGTATTTGACACTGCGATTTGCCGACAACGCATCGCTGCACGTCCCGGCCTCGCGCATCAATCTCATTCAAAAATATGTCGGCGGATTTCACGGGCATCCCAAGCTGTCACGGCTTGGCTCGGGCTCGTGGGAGAAGGAAAAGGCCAAGGTTGCCGATGCGGTGATGGACATGGCGTCGGAGCTGCTGGAAATTCAGGCCGCGCGTGCTGCCGAGCCGGGCTTGCCGTATCCGCCGGATACGGAATGGCAGAAGGAATTCGAGGCCGAGTTTCCCTATGAGCCGACGACCGATCAGGTGACCAGCGCCGAGGACATCAAGCAGGACATGCAAAAGCCCCGGCCGATGGATCGATTACTCTGCGGCGACGTCGGCTATGGAAAAACCGAGCTGGCGATGCGTGCGGCGTTCAAGGCCGTCGAGTTTGGCAAGCAGGTGGCCATCCTGGTGCCGACCACGGTTCTGGCCGAGCAGCATTATCGATCGTTTCGCGAAAGGATGGCGAATTACCCGTTTGCCATCGAATCGATCAGCCGTTTCAAATCGAATCGTCAGCAGAAGGACATCGTGAGTCGTGCGGGCAAAGGGGAGATCGATATTCTCATCGGTACGCATCGGCTGCTTTCAAAGGATGTGAAGTTTGCAGACTTGGGCCTCGTGGTCGTCGATGAAGAGCAGCGATTCGGCGTCACCCACAAAGAGCGGTTGAAGCAGATGCGGACGACGGTGGACGTGCTGACCATGTCGGCCACGCCGATTCCGCGCACGTTGCACATGTCCATGCTCGGCCTGCGCGACATCAGCTCGCTCACCACCGCCCCACAGGACCGTCGCTCCGTCGTCACTGAAGTCGTTCCCTTTGACAAACAACGGGTCAAGCTGGCCATCGAGCGCGAACTCAATCGCGAAGGCCAGGTTTATTTCGTGCACAATCGCGTCCACAACATTCTGGAGATGGCCGACCAGATCCAGCAACTGGTGCCGTCAGCGCGAATTCTCGTCGGCCACGGGCAGATGGGCGAGGGCGAACTGGAAGCCGTCATGCTCGCCTTCATCCGCCATGAAGCCGATATTCTGGTGTGCACGACGATCATCGAATCCGGCCTGGATATTCCCAACGCCAATACGATTTTCATCAACAATGCCGATCGATTTGGTCTATCCGAATTGCATCAGTTGCGTGGTCGAGTGGGCCGGTGGAAGCATCGGGCGTATTGCTATCTGCTTCTCCCAGCCGATCGTCCCGTCACCCCCGTCGCCTCCAAGCGCCTCAAAGCCATCGAGGAGTATTCGCACTTGGGCGCCGGCTTCAAAATCGCCATGCGCGACCTGGAAATCCGCGGCGCGGGCAACATCCTCGGCCCGGAGCAATCCGGCCATATCGCCGCCGTCGGCTATGAGATGTATTGCAATCTGCTGGAGGAAGCGACGCGGCAGCTCAAGAACGAACCGCGGCCCACGCGCCCTGAAGCGCACGTCGATATCGGCCTGTCTGCTTTTATTCCCAAGCAATACATTCCAGCCGATCGTCAGCGCATGGACGCCTACCGCCGTCTCTCCCGCTGCACCACCCTGGAGATGGTGGCCGAGCTGGTGAACGATCTGAAGGATGCTTATGGCGAACCGCCGAAGCAATTTGCTGTCTTGGTTGCCCTCACCGAGCTTCGCTTACTCTCTGGAATCTTCGGGGTGGAATCGATTATCAAACAGGAGCCCGATGTCATCCTCAAACTTCGCGACGCCCTCCGCGTCCAGGCCGCCCTCGCCACCGCGCCGGGCAGTCTGCGCATTGTCGATGACAAAACCCTCTATTTTCGGCCCCCGGCCGCTTATCTCGAGGCAGAGGTGCTATTGATGGCGTTGCGAAATCTGATGTACAACGCGTACCAGCGCGATCTCAAAGGCGAACCGCATCCCACCGCCGCTCCGCCGCCGTCAGCGCCAGCGGCGAGAAAAACACAACCCTCTCCGCCGCCTCCCCCCCAACCAACTCGCAAAAAACCAGCGCCGATCCCGATCTCACAAGAATCGGCCGAGCTTCAGCAACTCCTCTCGCTCCGCCAGCAGGGGATTCTGACCCAGGAAGAATACGAATCAGCCAAGAAGCGTCTGCTGGCCAAGGCTTGAACAACTTCTTACTGTGTTCGGATCAATCAGGTGGGGCACGGCGCAATATATGCATCTCCTGGCGCTTTCGTTACCGACCGTCATGCTCTGGATCATGGGGATGCTTATCGGCGGGCTTTTCTTTCTGATTTTCGTGCTCTTTCCGATCCTGATGTTCATCGCCGCGCTGATTGAGCCGGGGCGTCTGGATACCTTTCCGCCGCTGGAGGATGCGCTTCGAGTGAAGCCGAACCCCATCCTCGACGCCGCATTGGCTGCTGGCTTCAGCTTCATCGGCCACTATCGATACAACAACCACGGTCCCCTCAAGGCATTCTGCACGGCTGCACTCTCACCCGATGGAATTGTTCTGCTTCAGCTTCGCCGCGGGAGAGGCGAAAGACATGTCTTGATGACCCGTTTCCCCACGCATTGGGTTCTTACCGCAAGCAGCAGTGGCTCACCTGATCTCACCGGTCTGGAGTCGATCGACACACTGCCCGATGCCACCTTCCCCGTGCTTCTTCAATACCACAACTCGCGGCTGCACGCTGCGCCCGCCAAAGCGATAGCCTTCGATCTGAGCACCGTCTTACCGGCCCTGGTTCAGCACGATCAGGAAAAGATGGAAGCCATCGTCCGGCGTCGCCTTGGGAGGTACATCAATGCAGAGCGTACAGCGATCCGATTGAACGTTTCAGGTGCGATTCAAATGGTCGTCAAAGGGATGGCACAGGTGATCTCCAGCGCCCGCAGGATTCATCTGGCCAATCAAAAGAACGATCAGATGGCTTGGGGAGTCAAGACTGCCGACCGTTCCTCATCACCGACCGATCACAATTCTCTTCAAGCCCCACCACACTAGACCGCCCACCACCAGTGCCGCTCCCACAATCATCGGCCATTTTCCAAACCCCATCAGTTTTGCCGGCTCCTCCTTCGTCTCAAGCATCAGATATCCCGCTGCGGGCTTGAGGGCGCTCTTCTCAAAAACCACCCGTACCGGGCCCGGCAGGCCGCCAACCGCTTTCATTCCTTTGAACGATTTGATTTCCAACTGCTTGGAACGCGGCGGTACATCATCGCCACGGACCTCCACATAAACGGCCACCGCGTCTCCTTTCCAATCCTTCGAAACCAGCGGCACATACCAGCTGGCGCCATAACTTCCGAATTGAATGCCCTGCTGCCAGATCGGCACTCCTTCCACCGTCAGATAGGAAGATGCCGGCTTTTTGCCGTCTTCCAAATCCTGAAGTTTCACCGCCGTCAACGGTCCGGCGGTCGCGCCCCGCCAATACATGAATCCGCCGATGGCGATGCAGATCAATCCCATGAATGGCCAGACAAACTCGACCGGAATTTTCCGAGCGGGCTTGGGCGTGCTTGCGCCGTTGGTGATATTGCCGGCTGCGGGGGCTGTGCCGATTCCGGGGCCCAGTTTCTTCACCGCCATCCGCATAAGCTTCGCGATCCCCACTGCGGGCAGGATCAACGCAAACATCGTCAGGATGAGCGTGAGCTCTTCGTGATAGGAACCCATCCATCTCAGTTCCAGCTCGGCGATCCATTGATAGGGGCCGCTGTAGGTGAACATAAAATAAAAGGCGAGGCCCACCAGGAGAACGATGGCCACAATGGCGGCCGGATTCATACTTTTTTGGCCAGGAGCATTGGCAGGGGGATCGACAGGCGCGGCGGGCGGCAGTGGTGAGGTGGTTGGCTGCTGCATAAAAAATTCCCTCAGCGGCGAATCAGGAGAAAACCTAATCCCAAATCCCTCGTATTAGTGCTAGCGTAAGCCATATCACGTAGGGAATTAAAACATGAGACTCGATAAGTTTACAGTCAAAGCTCAGGAAGCCGTCGCACGCTCGCAGGAACTGGCGCAGCAGCGGGACCATAGCGAAATCAGTCCACTGCACCTTCTGGCCGCTTTGCTGGCGGAAGAAGAGGGCGTGGTGAAGCCGGTTTTGCAGAAACTGGGCGCCGATCCAGCGCGCATCGCGCAGATCGTCGGCTCGGAGCTGGAACGATTGCCCAAGGCCACCGGAACGCAGCTTGGCCTGGCGCGCGAGACGCAGGACGTGTTCAATCAAGCCCAAAAGGAAGCCGACCGTCTTAAAGATGAGTACGTTTCCACCGAGCACCTGCTGCTGGCGCTGGCCGAGGTGAAGAGCGTTGCCCGCGAGGTTCTTTCGGTCAATGGCGTCAAGCATGCCGCGATCCTGGCGGCTTTGAAAGACATTCGTGGCGGCCAGCGGGTCACCGACCAAAATCCCGAAGAGAAATATCAGGCGCTTCAGCGCTATGGCCGCGACCTGGTCGAATTGGCCCGCCAGGGCAAGCTCGATCCGGTGATCGGCCGCGATGAAGAGATCCGCCGGACGATGCAGGTGCTCTCGCGCCGCACCAAAAACAATCCGGTGCTCATCGGCGAGCCGGGTGTGGGAAAAACGGCCATCGTCGAAGGCCTGGCCATTCGCATCATCAACCACGACGTGCCGACGGTGCTGGAGAATAAGCGCATCATCGCGCTGGACATGGGCGCGCTCATCGCCGGCGCCAAATTCCGCGGTGAATTTGAAGACCGGCTTAAAGCCGTCATCAAGGAAGTGACCCAGAGCGAAGGGCGCATCATCCTGTTCATCGACGAGCTGCACACTGTCGTCGGCGCAGGCAAGGCCGAGGGGGCGATGGATGCGGGCAATCTGCTCAAGCCGGCCCTGGCGCGCGGCGAGCTGCGCACGATTGGCGCAACCACGCTCGATGAATATCGCAAGAACATCGAGAAAGATGCAGCATTGGAGCGTCGTTTCCAGCCGATTATCGTCGGCGAGCCGAGTGTGGAAGACACGATCGCCATCCTGCGCGGGCTCAAACCCCGCTATGAGACGCACCATGGCGTGCGCATCACCGATAGCGCCATCGTCGCCGCGGCCGTGCTTTCCGAACGATATATTACCGATCGCTTTCTCCCTGATAAGGCGATCGATCTGATCGACGAAGCGGCATCGCGATTGCGCATCGAAAACGATTCCATGCCGGCCGAGCTGGATGAAGTGCGCCGCCGCACCATGCAGCTTCAGATCGAGATCGAAGCGCTGCGGCACGAAAAAGATCCCGCCTCCAAGCAGCAGCTTGCCAAGGCCGAGAAGGAATTGGCCGAGTTGCAGACGAAAAATGCTCAGCTCACCGCGCGCTGGGAAAACGAAGTGGGCGCCATGCGCCGCATCAAGCAGCTTCAGGAAACCATCAATCAAAAGCACGTGGAGTTGGAGCAGGCGCAGCGCCAAGGGCAGCTTGAAGTGGCGGCGCGCATTCAATATGGCGAGTTGCGCGATCTGAATCGCCAGCTCGAAGAAGCGCAGAAGAAACTGCGCGACCTGACCACGGACGGCCACGCGATGGTCAAGGACGAGGTGACGCCGGATGAAATTGCTGGTGTTGTCTCGCGCTGGACCGGCGTCCCCGTCTCGCGCATGCTCGAAGGCGAACGCGAAAAGCTGATGCACATGGAAGAGCGTCTCCAGCAGCGCGTTGTCGGACAGGAAGAGGCGGTTCAGGCTGTCGCCAACGCCGTCCGCCGAAATCGTGCGGGCCTGGGCGATCCCAATCGCCCCATCGGCTCGTTCCTGTTCCTGGGCCCAACCGGCGTGGGCAAAACCGAGCTGACCAAGGCGCTGGCCGAATTCCTTTTCGACAACGAAAACGCCATGGTCCGCATCGACATGAGCGAGTTCATGGAGCAGCACTCGGTGGCCCGGCTCATTGGCGCGCCGCCGGGCTATGTTGGCTATGAAGAAGGCGGCCGGCTCACCGAGGCGGTCCGGCGCAAGCCCTATTCGGTGATTCTCTTCGACGAGATCGAGAAGGCCCATCGTGATGTATTCAACGTGCTGCTCCAGGTGCTGGATGATGGCAGGCTAACCGATGGTCAGGGCCGAACCGTCGATTTCAAAAACACGGTCATCGTCATGACCAGCAACATCGGCAGCGCCGAGATTCAGAAACTGGCCTCTCAGGAAGCTCCCGAATGGGAAGTCGAAGCGCGGATCAAGGACTTGCTCAAGCAGTATTTCCGCCCGGAATTCCTCAATCGCATCGACGAAGTGATTCTTTTCCACGCCCTTGGCAGGGAACACATCCAGCGGATCGTGCAAATTCAGCTCGAGCACGTGAACCGGCGGTTGGCGCATCGCAATTTGAGGCTGGAAGTGTCGGCCGAAGCGCGGAAACTCCTCGCCGAAGAAGGCTACGACCCCCAATTTGGCGCACGGCCCCTCAAGCGCCTGATCCAGCAGCGCATCGAAAACCCGATTGCAACGAAAATCCTCGGCGGCGAATTCGCCGAAGGCGACACCATTCACGTTGACGTCGACAAAGCGCGAAAGGATTTCACCTTCACCAAGCGCAAAGCCCCGGTTCAGGCAGAACTCGTAAGCTAAAAAAATAGCATCAAGTCAGATTTCTTCGTGCGTTCGTGTCCTTCCTGGACAAATCTTCGTGGGCGTTCGTGGATCGCCTTAGAGAAAATCCCCACCCGTCACCCTCGCCGCAACCGACTTCCCCGCCATCCTCGCCTTCAGCACATTCATCCCCGCAAAAGTCAGCAACTCCGGCGCTCGTTTCATCGCCTCCGACAACTCCATCGGTCCACTGCAAATCGAAAAACACGCGCTAAAAATGTCCCTTAACTTCTTCTCCGCCTCCAACTCCACACTCCCCGACATGGCGATGCAAGGGATCCCAACTTGCTTGCACAACTTCGCCACCCCCACCGGCGCTTTCCCCGACAACGACGATGCATCCAATCGCCCCTCTCCCGTAATGCATAAATCCGCCTTCGCCAACCGCTCCTTCAAGTTCGTCGCCTCCATCACCAGCCCGATTCCCGGTCGCACTTCCGCCCCAAAAAATGCCAGCATCGCAAACCCCAATCCACCGGCCGCCCCCGCTCCGGCCAGTTTCGCGTGTTCTGTCGCCTCCAGCGCCTCGGCCAATCGTCCCAGCGCCTCATCGAGCACCTTCACCTGCTCCTTCGTCGCCCCTTTCTGCGGCCCAAAAATCTCCGCCGCGCCATCCGGCCCCGTCAGCGGATTATCCACATCGCACGCTACGATCACTTTCACACTCATCTCCGGCGGCGGCACCACCGATTCCAGATCGACCAGATCCTGCCCCGTCGCCGGCTCCTTCAGTTCCTTCGGCCCATCCATCCCCTCACGCTGCACGAAAATCTTCGCCCCACACGCCTGAAGCGCACCCAAACCTCCATCGACCGTCGCGCTGCCGCCGATTCCCAGAATGATCTGCTTCGCGCCCTCTTCCAGCGCCCGCTTGATCAACTCGCCGGTGCCATACGTCGTCGTGTTCATAGGATTGCGCTGATCCGGCCGCAGCAGATGCAGCCCCGACGCCTGCGCCATCTCGATCACCGCCGTGGTGCCATCGCCTAAAAATCCCATCGTCGCCCCCACGATCGTTCCCGGAATGGGCCCCGTCACCCCCTGCGTGATGAATCTGCCATTGGTCGCCTTGACCAAGGCATCGACGGTCCCTTCACCGCCATCCCCCATCGGGCACAGATCGATCTGCACATACGGATCGGCCAGTTTCAACCCCGCCGCAATCGCCTCGGCCACCTTGGGCGCGCTCAAACAATCCTTGAACTTGTCGGGGGCCACGATAATTCTCATGCAGCGCGTTCTCCCACCTTCTGGCGCCGCGCCATCTCTCTCATAGCCCCCACGCTGGACAGCGTCGAAACTGTGTACGGCACCAGCACCGTCAAACACATCTGCAAAATCCTCTCCGAATTTACCTCCCCACGCACAATTGCCGGCCCATGATTAATGGAGATCAACACACACCCCACCACGCAGGCAAACTTCAGCGCCCGCCGAATCACCGAAGGTTGCACCGCGAGTCTGAACCATTCATCCATACGCTCTTCCTCTGCGTCCTCTGTGGCGGAGCAATACGCTAAAACTCCAATATCGCATAACCCACCCGATCATTCCTCACCACGCCCACCCGGACCTTTCCTTTCTCGGGAAACCGCTCGAGCAGAATTCCAAAGTCATTCAGCGAAGAAACGCGATACCGTCCCACCTGCACGATCACATCCCCCGGCTTCAATCCCGCGTTGGCCGACACGCTGCCTTTCTGCACTTCCGAAATAAACAACCCATCCTCGCTCTGCACCTGATATTTCTCGGCCAGCATCGGCGTCACCTGCTCCACCGTTATTCCCAGCCGCTTTTTCGCCTCCACCACCGTGCTGGGCAGCGGCGATGGCCGCACCGCGATTTCCTCGCTCTTGCCATCGGCATATTTGATCGTCACATGCTTCTGCTCGGCCTTCACGCGCAGCAGCGCAGCATACGCATCGACGATATCTCTCGGCCGATGCCCATTCACCGCCGCTACAGTGCGATCTTTGCCATCGACACAGATCTGACACTCAATCCCCGCCGGCGGCGCGAGCTTCCGCTTCTCATACAGCCGAATCGGCACATCCACCTTGGTCACATGCGTGGGATTCATCAGCTCCGGTATCAAATCCCTCAATCGATTCACCTGAATGGCAAATCCAATGTTCTGGGCATCGCCGCGGATGGCCGTGTTGATGCCGATGATCTGCCCATACGCATTGAGCAGCGGCCCGCCGCTGTTCCCCGGATTGATGGCCGCATCCGTCTGTATCACATCCTTTAAAAGCACCTTCTCGCGCTGATCCTTCAAATCGCGATGAATCGCCGAAACAATCCCCGTGCTCACGCTGTGGCTGAAACCCATCGGATTTCCAACCGCGATCACCGGCTCGCCGATCATCAAATCCGATGAGTCGCCCAGCTCAATCGTCGGAAATGGCTTGGAATCGTTGATCTTCAAAATCGCCAGGTCCGCCTCGGGATCACTGCTGATCAACTCCGCCGGCAGTTTTCGCCCATCGGCCAGTTCCACATTCACGCGCCGCGCCCGATCGATCACGTGATGATTGGTCACCACATATCCATCCGGATGCACGATAAACCCGCTGCCCAGCGAATCGGCCGGGATCCGCGCCACATCCCCCATATCAAACTGCTGCCAGAACGGATCATTTCCAAATGGATTCATCCGCTGATTCACAATTTTGGTGGCCGAAATATTGACCACGGCGTCCTTGGTCTTTTTCACGACCTCAACCGTCACCGTCCGCCGCAGATTGATTTCCTGCGCCGGCGCGGCGGCCGTTATCAGCATCACCGACAAGCAACAGATCAACAGCCTCATCGAGACCTCCATATCTATGCTGTATCTTCTATCGAATATCATCTTTCCCACAACCCCACGCTCCCCTATCATTGCAAAAGCAATGCACCGTCCGATCTCGCTCCTTCTTACTCTTCTACTCATCGGTTGTGGCGCTGATTCGCGTCAAACCACACCTTCCAAATCACCCACAGCCAAAGCCCAGCCCACCACCAAGCCGACTACTCACCCCACTTCCCTCCCTGTCGTTCGCCAATGGAAGCCGCCGGTTCTCTCCCAGAACGAAGTCAACATCATCGTCATGGGCGATTGGGGCAACGACAAGAACACCCAGAAGACGACGGCCGCCAATCTGGCTAAATATGTCCAGAGCACCGGCCGACCATTCAATGCCACCCTGCTGGCCGGCGATAATTTTTACGTCAAACTCAACGGGATTCAGGATTATCAATGGCAATCAATGTTCGAAGACATGTATGACCCGCAGAAGCTCAACATGCCCTTCTACGTCGAACTTGGCAATCATGACTACGAGCAGACCAAAGCCCAGATCGAGCGCGAGTACGCGAAAAAGCATCCCGACTCACGCTGGAAATATCCCGCCAAGTGGTATCGCGTCGATTTTCCGGCTAAACCTGCCAAGGCCCTCTTCACCGTCCTCATGCTCGACAGCAACAAGCCCAAGCTGAGCAAGGAAGAATGGGCCGAGCAGATCCGGTGGATGGACGCCGAGCTTTCCAAGCCCGATGTGGGCGAATGGACCGCCGCCTGCGCCCATCATCCCATTTTCAGCAACGGCTCCCACGGTGATAACGGCGTGCTAATGCTCGAGTGGGGGAAGATTTTCAAGCAACACAACCTCGACTTTTATCTCTGCGGGCACGACCACGATCTTCAGCATCTTCAGATCAAAGACTGGCCCACCACCTTCATCCTCGCCGGCGGCGGCGGCGGCGGCACCACCGACATGCGCCGCGACATCCGCGGCCCCTTCTCCCGCAAGCTCTACGGCTTCGCCCATCTGCAATTCTTCCCGCAGCGCTGCGATGTCCGCTTCGTCAACGGCTCGGATGGCAAAGTGGTGCACCATTTCATCCGCAGCTCCAGCGGCCAGGTGGAAATCCTCAACACCACCGGCCGCGACAAAGCCACCACCAGGCCCCTTCGCGCGATACAAGGACTGTAGGGGGTGCTTCAGCACACCCCTTTAATGAATTTCGCCGCCTTCACGCCGCGCAGAAAATAATATGAGCATGGTCATTTAACGGTTGACTCAGCGCTTCCCAGGCGTATTATGAGCGCAGTCATATTACTAACCGTGTCCTGCGAGGCCGGGATTTCATGCGAGTTTCCGCACAAACCAAAGCCGCCACCAAAGAACGCATCCTCCAGGCCGCGCGGCGATTGCTGGCGGAAAAGGGGTACGAAGCGACCACCACGCGCGACATCGCACAGGCCGCTCAAATCGCCAGCGGCACGCTGTTCAATTATTTCGCCACCAAAGAAGCCATCATCGCCAGCCTCGCTGGCGAGGCGGCCACCGATGCATTGGCAGAAGCGGATGCGGATGGCCAGACGCTGGAGGAAGATCTGTTCGCCGTCATCGCATTGGGCCTTCGAAAACTCAAGTCGTTGCGCAAGCACCTGCCCGCGCTTCTGGAAACCGCGCTAAGTCCGCTCGCCGTCGCCGGACCCGCCGATTCAGAGGCGCTGCGCGTGAATCATCTGGAAACCGTCGCGGCGCTGGCGGCCAGACATGGATTCGGCCAGCTTCCGGCGACCGCGCTGCAACTTTACTGGGCGCTTTACACCGGAGTCATCGTCTTCTGGGCGAACGATAGGTCACCCAGGCAGGAAGATACGCTGGCCCTCGTCGATGATTCACTCAACATGTTTGTCGGCTGGCTGCGCGCCAATGCGCCGGCCACCGATTCGGTATCGCCCGAGGAATAGGGCGCTTGTGATAAGGAGCTTCTCATGCCATCCGTTGCCCAGTTAATGAAGGCACTGCCCGAGCCAGGCGAAATTGAACGCGAGATGGGTGAGGCCGCTCTTCCCGTCCTGGCCCAATCGTCCCTGCAGCCAGTGCCCATCGGGCGGTTCCGCCGCGTCGGACTGCTCGGCACGCTCCAGGCAAAGATCGCCGCCGCCTACCTCTTCTATTGGGTGCGTGGCTGGTTCACCAACGCGGCCCAGCGCGAGCAAATGCTGGCGGAGACGCACTGGCGAACCGCGGCGCGCGTCCTCGACTCGATGGGCTATTTGCGCGGCGCCGTCATGAAGGTCGGGCAGACCCTGGCGAATTTCCCCGACATCGTGCCCGCCGAGTTTGTCGAGACGCTCGAACAACTGCACTTCTCTGCGCCGCCGATGCACTGGTCGCTGCTCCGGGAGATGGTCTTCAACGAGCTGGGCGAAGACCCGGAAAACCTGTTCGACTCGTTCGAAAAGCGGGCCTTCGCCGCCGCCTCGCTTGGGCAGGTCCACCGGGCGCGGCTCAAGGGCGGCCACGAGGTCGCGGTGAAAATTCAGTACCCCGGCATCGCCCGCACCATCTCGCAGGACTTTCGAAACCTTCTCCTGTTCATGCTTCCCGCGCGGTTGAGCGCTGACTGGGAAAACACCCGGGAACAGTTCGACGACTTGCGCACCCGTCTGGAGCGGGAAACCGACTACGAGCGCGAGGCCGCGACTTTGCAAAAGGTCCGCTCGCTGTTCCGCGATGACGAAGGCATCATCATCCCGCGCGTCTATCCCCAGCACTCAACTGGCCGCCTGCTGACCATGGATCGCCTCGCCGGCGTGCACCTCGAGCAGTTCCTCGCCGCCGATCCGCCGCAGGAGCTCCGCAACGAGTTCGCCAGGAAAATGATCCGCGCCTGGTACCGCATGCTCTTCGCCGGCCGGGTGCTGTACGCCGATTTTCATCCAGGCAATTTTCTTTTCATGGACGATGGGCAGTTGGGCGTGATCGATTTCGGCTCGATGGTCGAGCTGGACGACACTCTCTGGGACCTCTTCCGCAAGATGGATCGCGCCCTGACCACCGGCCGGCGCGAAGACCGCATCGCCGCGCTCAAGGAATGGTCCTGGATCGGAGACGACCCGGCCGACGAGGATCGGGTTCGCCTCACCGAAGAATTCGCCGACTGGAGCTGGCGCTCGCGCTACTGTGGCTGCGAGTTCGATTTCGGCGACACCGAAGACTTCCGCCGCGGCATCGACATTTTCGTGGAGATGGTGCGCAAGCGCTACAGCCGCGCCCGCCCCTGCACGCCCATGATGGCGCGACAGCAGATGGGCTGGCGGGCGATGCTCTACCGCATGCGGGCAAAGATCGACGTGGCAGAGATCGCCGAGCAGGAAGTCCCCGCTGCCGGCTGGGACCGCAGCGATTACGCGCCGGCGGAGGCGTAGTCCAGCCTGGGGGAAAGTACACATGCCCCCGCCCCGAGCATCGACGCTGCGTCGGCAAAGTCCAGCGTTTCTGGCTGCTCTGTCAGACTCTTTGATCTTCGGTATCCTCCGCCTACTGTATCTTTAAGGCCGGCGTGTCCGTGGCTGCCGCGGAGGCTTGCCGCGCCTTCCTCATTGAAAGGAATAACTATGGCATTCACCCTCTCCCTCAATCAAAAAGCCCCCGACTTCGACCTCCCCGGCGTGGACGGCAAACGCTACAACCTCAACAGCTTCAAAAACTCCAAACTCCTCATCGTCGTCTTCTCCTGCAACCACTGCCCGTTCGTCATCGGCAGCGAAGACCGCATGAACAAACTTTTCGCCGATTATTCGCCTAAAGGCGCCGGCATGGTGGCCATCAATTCCAACGAAACCGAAGGCCATCCCGGCGATTCGTTCGAGCACATGGTGCAGCGGGCTAAGGAAAAGAATTTCCGCTTCCCCTACGTAAGAGATGACACCCAGCAAGTCGCCCTCGCCTATGGCGCTCTCCGCACGCCGCATTTCTACGTCTTCGACGCCGATCGAAAGCTTCGCTACACCGGCCGGATGGACGACAACCCGCGCAACCCCGGCAAAGAAACGACGCACGAACTCCGCGATGCCCTCGACGACCTCCTCGCCGGCAAAAATCCGCGCGTCGCAGTCACCAATCCCCTCGGCTGCAACGTCAAATGGAAAGGCCACGAACGTCACTGGATGCCCCCCGAAGCCTGCGATTTGGTGTAGCGCTTTGCTAGCTGGTGTGCTGGTTGTAGTGCAGGTTTTCAACCTGCACGTGCAGACTGAAAGTCCGCACTACAATTCCATTCGCTCCTGGATCGCTTTGACATTGCATCAACTTCCCTCTTCGATAAACTCCACCCTGAAAATCATGTAGGGTCCGCTTCAGCGGACCACTCGAACCGCACTAGCCTGGAGAAGAACAATGCCCAAAGACACCGCAAACATCTGCCTCATCGGCGACAAATTCATGGGCCGCGCCCACAGCAACGCATTCCTGAAAGTCGACAAGTTTTTCAACCCTCCCATGAAGCCCGTGATGCATACGGTGGTGGGGCGGAATCAGGACGAGCTCGACGCCTTCAAAAATCGCTGGGGCTGGAAGAACTCCGAAACCAACTGGCAAAAGGCCGTCCAAAATCCCGACATCAATCTCGTCGACGTCACCAGCCCCAACAATGCCCACGCCGAGATGGCTATCGCGGCCCTCGAAGCCGGCAAGAACGTCGCCTGCGAAAAACCGCTGGCCGGCTCGCTAGACGATGCCCGCCAGATGCGCGACGCCGCCCGCAAAAACAAAAAATCGCTCACCAGCGTCTGGTATTGCTACCGCCGCGTCCCCGCTGTCGCCCTCGGCTATCAACTCGCCCGCGCTGGCAAGCTCGGAAAAATCCGCCACGTCCGCGCGTATTATTTGCAGGACTGGGCCGGTCCCGACGTCCCCCTCATCTGGCGCTTCAGCAAGAAAGTTTCCGGCTCCGGTTCCAATGGCGACCTGGGCGCGCACATCATCGACATGGCCCGCTTCATCACCGGCGATGAAATCGTCGAAGTGACCGGCGCGATTCAGGAAACATTCGTCAAGGAGCGCGACATTCCCGCCCAGGGATCCAAAGGTGGCATCGCCGCCGGCGCTGCCGGTGGAACGGCCAAAAAAGGAAAAGTCGACGTCGATGATGCGACTCTTTTTCTCGCCCGCTTTAAAGGCGGCGCCGTTGCTACTTTCGAAGCCACCCGCTTCGCTACCGGCAACCAAAACAAAAACGGCCTGGAAATCAACGGCGAAAAAGGCGCCATCATGTTCAACTTTGAGGACATGAATCACCTCGCCTATTACGACGCCACCGCCGAGCGCAAAGTCCAGGGCTGGACGCAGCTTTCCAGCACAGTGGGATCCGAAGCTTGGAATTCACGTGACTTGAAGTCGCGG
>JADMIO010897311.1_pt1 | contig 84475 bp, 59 predicted proteins | sample 8958161 | NCBI WGS metagenome assembly JADMIO01 (sample SAMN16585339, study PRJNA669376) | soil metagenome | isolation source: Crop rotation soil | place: USA: Cullars Rotation, Alabama | collected 2011 | reverse complement strand
CGACTTCAAGTCACGTGAATTCCAAGCTTCGGATCCCACTGTGCTGGAAAGGGCTCAATCAGAGTATATCCCCACAAGCAATAATACATTCACTTATAAGTTCGGGGCCAACAGCGGATACCAGGCATCTAAGAGAGCCGTTAACGGTTATATGGCTGGCAATGCAGCTTATTCGGTAATCGCAAATGTAGTTACAGGTGTAGTGATGAGAAGAGTAGTTACTGGAAATGGAAACGGCAACAACAACCGTGATATATTATTTTTCGCCGGTAACCGCACACCGGGCCTCAGCACCTCAGGCCAAACAAACTCTAACCTCACTTTGAACCTGAACGCCGAATATGTATCTGATATGGGCGTTGCTTTTTCTCAAAACAACCTCCTGATTGGTACCGATAATATTTTTTCCAACACAGGAAACGGCAATGGCAATAATAACCAGATAGAAAGAGTAGATGTGATGATTGGCGCCGGCTATACCATCCCTGATGTTCTGAAATATGGATTTCCAATCCTCGAAAGAGGAGTATATGGCGCACATGACCCATTCAAAATTGCGGTGATTACTGCTATTGACGCGCTCGGTAATCCCACGGCCTACTCAAAAGTTGTTTCTGTTACGTCTGCGAATTATAATAACATCAGTTCTTCAAATCCTGTGGCCGATGGCACTTATAATTACTTTTTGTTCAGAAGAAATGGGAACAGTCCGTTACAGATCAACCAGCATATCACCGACCAGGGAATCGGGGGCGTAGCTTTTCGCTTTGCAGACTTCGCCCTGGCTAACGGTACAACTATTTATGGCTATTCAATCATGGCAAATGACTTTAACAGCACTCTTGGTGCTGATGTGGTGGACTATACTAATGCGGCCCGCTTTCCCACTAACACGAATGAAACAATTGGTGGTCTTGACTTGCTTGCGGTGCTTGGTATTGCCATGCAAACGCCATTGCTGCCAATTGAACTGTCATCTTTTAATGCCTTCGGTAAAGACAACAGGACTTCACTCGAGTGGACGACCGCTACTGAAATGTACAACCGCGGCTTCCGCATAGAACGCAGCGCAAATGGTAAAGAATGGAAAAACATTGGCTTTGCCGATTCAAAAGCGGTCGATGGAAACAGCATTGAAAATCTGAAATACACTTTTTCCGACAATAGCCCCTTACCCGGCACCAATTATTACCGCGTTGTGCAGGTAGACCAGGATGGTACTGAGAAATTCAGCGAGGTCAAAACGGTTTCCATCAAACAAAAAGAAACAACTTCCATAACAGCCTATCCCAATCCAATGGTTGGCAACCTTCACGTGGAAGGTATAACGGCCGGAACTAACTGCAAACTTGTTGATGCGAGAGGAACTGTTCTCAGGCAATTCATCGCGACGAGTTCGACTCAAACAGTTGCGACCGATAAATTAGTACCCGGTATTTACTTTTTGAAAATAACTAAAGATGGTGCCGAAGTGAAGACTATGCAATTAATCAAGATGTAAGAAGGATAAACTTGCCCATCATTCTCTTTCAATTTCAAGGGCCTAAATCGCCATTCATCAGCCTGATAACTAAAACAGTTCCATCTGCCCGTCTGCCACCCGGCTTTGCCCGGGAATATCAAGAGGTGGCAATTCCGGATAAACAAACTCAGCAAGCGGATCACTGGAATTCAAGAAATCTTTTGCCAATGTATAATACTTCAGATCCTGCCACGGTATCTGCCATTGGGCTATTTCTGAAATTCTTTTTTCATCAAGCTTGCCAAACATCCATTCCCACGCAAGGTCATCAGTTAATATCGTTGGCATTCTTTTTTTACTGTTATGGATCTGCGACATCACGAGGTTTGCCTCCGTAGTGACGATTGAACAGGTATCAACTGTTTCTCCCGTGTCAGCGTCTGTCCATTGATTCCAGATGCCCGCTATCCAAAACAATTCTCTGTCTTTTACCATCACCCGATAGGGATATTTTACAGCAGTCTTCAATGGCTGGCCTGTTCTTTTATTCAATGGATATACATGCCGCCAATCGTAAAAACCAGAGGAGGGAATTATGCATCTCCTTTTTAATGCGGCATCCCGGTAGACTTTGTTGGGCGCCAATAATTCCTCGGACACTGCGTTAAGAAAGTTTAACGGTTGCACGAACTTTCCCCTTGGATCTGTGTAACCTCTTCGTATCTTAAATGCATCTTCCCGGGTTTCAATAAATGGCCATCTTAGCGGGTCCGGAAGAAAGCCCCATTCCATTCTGACGATCTCGAAATCTTCCTTTCCTTCAATTGGTTTTAGAACGGCTGTCTGGCCAAAATCAAACCCGACAATAACGAGGCGATTAAAGTAGTCACGTTCAACAAGCGTTTTTTCGATTTGCTTCAACCGCAAAAATTCTGTATGCGTGACCTTTTGTGCGTTATAATAACACATGATTATTCCTTTCGTGATAAATACTGGTCAATTATTGCACCAACACCTTCGGCTTCTTTTTGCCGTCCTTCCGGGATTGATGTCCACCTTGCACCGCTGTCTTCAAATTTAGCTCTTGCCACAACGATCGGTTTTCTTGAACTGCTGAATTTAACAGAATAGACAACTTGCTTTGGTATGTCCAACCGCTCACATGTTAATATCACACCGAAGGCTTCAATTGAAAAATTTTCGTCATTGGTATTGAAAAGCTGACTGGACATGGGAAGCAAAGATAAGATTGACTAAATCAGGCAACCCCTCGATCTTCTTTAACAAGCCGGGAGACCTGAACAATGACGCCGGACGCCCTTGTTCAAATTCGCCGAAAAATGAAGTGCGACCCGCTGAAACCATACAATACTCTGCCTGATCTGCCTCCCAATACAGATACTTAAACCAAAATTATTCTTAGAAAGATTATTTCAGCAAGCAGGGCTTGTCAGAGCTAAAAGGCGCCATAAAAAACCTCCCTGACCAATGTAATTGCACCCAGCCTTTGTCTTTTCAACAACCCCAGGTCTATCAGGCCAATCTTGTATTGCCGGTTGGTGCTGGCTTTCTGAATTTCATCCGCAAATAGTTTTTCCAGGTTGGTAAAACCTTTAACGGCACGCGCTGGCAGTTTTTCTCCGTTATCGCCAAAAACATAAAAGGCTTTCTCCGGTTCTAAAGTGATGGTTGTATCATTGATAGTTCCATCGGCAGACCGGATCGGTTTCAAATCCAGGTCGAGGTATTTTGCGAAGAACTCATAGACGGCCTTGCGTTTGCTGAAGCCAAAATCATGTTTCTCATTTGGCAGATGAACATTTATCACATTGCCGGGCTTCCCGTACCAGTCATATATTTTTTTCAAGTACAAGAAATCATGTTCAGGCATATGATCGGTCCAATCGCCTCCATCACTTACTACCAACTGCGGTTGTGGAGCGGCCATCGCTGCTATTTCCAGGTTATCCGTGCGACCACCGCAGCCGTGTACATTCTCACCACTCTCACAAGGGCATCCGCCATAGAAATAAGATGAAAGATTCACGACCGGCGCCGACACTTTGATTCGTTTATCCAACGCAGCCATAAACGTGGTATGCGTGCCGCCGCCACTTCCGCCAACTATCGCAACCCGGCTGACATCGGCATCTTTTTGCGCAAGCAGGTAATCAAGAATGCGTATGCTTGCGAGCACCTGCATTGTCATCGCCAAACTGCGCCGATGATCTTCAAACTTGAATTGCAACATTGATTCGCCCCAGGCGAACATGTCGTAATTAAATAACATGGCGCCCATTTTTGCAATCGCTGCCGAGGTGTACTGGCAATCGGGGCGGTATCGCGCCTTTTCCCAATGCCCCTGCGGATGCAATACGACGGGGATCTTCCCTTTATACTTCTCCGGCTTGTATAAAGATCCATTCACCCACACGCCAGGCAAAATTTCGATGGCAATATTCTCAATTGTATACCCATTCATCTTCCTGAAGTTGGCCTTAATGGGTGCTGTGCCCGGTGACGCCGGCAAATGCGTTAACTGCAACGCGTCAAGTAAGCACGGCCGTAGCTCAGCTTTTCGCTTTTCCCATTCATCCACCGTTTTGTATTGCGATGCGATCCGATCCAACTCAGCCCATCCATCCTGCACATCCCAACGATAGTATTCATAATAGCTCAGCTTATACACGTTATCTTTTTCCTTTTTCACCTTCATATCCAGCGGCGACAGAACATTGTCCAATGTTGCTTCTACATCCGGCCTGTATCGCCAGTCCGCATAGTTCACCCACTTGTTGTCGACCATCGTGTCGGCGTACTTTATTTGTATGCTGTATCGTTTTTGGATATCGCTCAATACTTCCTTCAGTGGCCTGCGGTACAGGTTGTCGGTGTTTTGCTGCGCATTTGAACGCATGGCGCACAAACACATAAAGGCATAAAGAAACAATATCACGCAACGGCGCAACAGCGCAACGGTATATTTCAAATCGGCAATCCTCATTTTACATTTTACATTTCGCATTTTGCATTTTACATTTTGCATGGAGATTGACTTTGTACATAACGGTTATTCGCCCAGGGAAACCATTGCCTTGATTACGCCTGTTGCCGGATTCAACCAACTTTCAAAATTATCTTTTACTTCATCAAATCTTACACGATGAGTAATATAGGCAGAAGGCTTCACTTTTTTGTCACGCATACAATCGATCACATGTTCAAAATCTGCTCTTGTTGCATTCCGGCTACTCATCAATGCCGCTTCTCTTTTGTGAAACTCAGGATGGCTAATCACAATTTCATTTTTCTGCAGGCCCACCAATACAAATCGCCCCCCATGCGCCAGGTATTGAAAAGCTCCATTGATGGCCTTCAGGTTTCCGGTTGCATCAATCACTACAACCGGCATATCTGAGCCCGTAATTTCTTTTAGTCTTTGCACCACATCCTCCTTTGCTGCGTTAATGCAGTATGGGACCTGCAGCTCTTCATTGCAAAACCGGAGCCGCGATTCATTTATGTCCATCGCGATCACATTTCCGCCGGCAATACGTGCAAATTCCATTACTCCCAAACCAATTGGCCCTGCCCCAACCACCAATACGAACTCACCGGCACGAACATTGGCTCTCCTGACACCATGCGCCCCGATTGCTAATGGTTCAACCAGCGCCAACTCATCAAAAGACATATCGTTTGCCTTTAGCAAATATTTTAAAGGGACAGAGATATACTCACTCATGCCTCCATCAATATGAACTCCGAATACATTAATGGCCGTGCAACAATTTGTCAAACCACTCCTGCATGCTATGCAAGTGCCGCAATTAAAATAAGGGATAATCGAAACCCGGTCTCCTTTGTTAAATGCATCGTCTGGCTCAATATCATCAATTACCGCCGCCAATTCATGCCCTAGTATCCGCGGATAATTGAAGAATGGTTGTGTGCCTTCAAACGCATGCAGGTCCGTACCACAGATACCGATTCTTCTCACCTTCAAAAGAGCTGTTCCATGCTGCAGCGAAGGTTCTTTCCTGGTTGTATAATTGAATTTTCCCGGCTCTTCGCACACTAGTACTTTCATATCATTGCTTCGTTTTGAAATAATCCTTGCCTGACCCGATCCTGAATCTCATTCTTCGTCTTTAGACCCGCCGCCAACGGAACTACCAGCTATTGAAACAGACCGGCCTGTTTTTACAGGAATATAAACTGCAGCCGTCGCGTTAGCAGGAATACCGACATTCAATTCATCATAGTAGTACTGCAGCAGGGTAAAAAAACATCTTTATAACCTATTAAGCGACCCATTAAAATTATATCGTCCGTTTTTTGTTGTTGGTATGGTGATGACCTTGCCGTTGTACCGGAGGGTTAAAGGCCTGCCCGCTTTTGAAGTAACATTAAGCTGCTGAAGTTTGCCATCTTTCCATTTTATATTTACTACGAATCCACCTCTCGCACAAATACCTTTCACTTCGCCTTCCGGTAACGCAGATGGCAATGCCGGTAAAATGTCAACGTATTTTGTATGACTTTGCAACAACAGTTCACCGATACCGGCAGCTCCGCCAAAATTCCCATCGATCTGGAATGGCGGATGTGCATCAAACAAATTATTATAACTCCCGGCGGCATTCTTTGTCGGGCTCAGCAATAACCGGATCAGCCGGAATGCATGATCGCCATCTTTAAAACGCGCCCAGCAATTGATCTTCCATCCAAGGCTCCATCCCGTAGCAGCATCGCCGCGATAGATCAATGATTGCCGCGCTGCTTTCATCAGTTCAGGTGATTCATCCCAATTGATCTCATTTCCGGGATACATTCCCCACAAATGAGATATATGCCGGTGCTTATTCGTTGTATCATCCACATCCTGCATCCATTCCTGTAACTGACCATACTGACCAATTTGGTTTGGCGCAATCTTTTTATACTTATCCTTTAACGTCTCCCTCAAACCTTGATCGACGTTCAATAACCCGCTTGCTGCTATTACATTTTTAAACAGACTCCTGATGATCTGGTGATCCATCGTTGGACCGGCTACTAGCCCGCCCTGCTCCGGCGAATTAGAAGGACTGCTGATCAGCCAGCCTGTCTTTGGGTCTTTTACTAAATAAGAATTAAAGAATAGCGCCGCCGCCTTCATGATTGGGTAAGCCCTGTTCCTTAAAAAAACCTTATCCTGAGTGAAAAGATAGTGTTCCCATAAATGCTGGCATAACCAGGCGCCACCTGTTACCCAAATTCCATGATTGGATGCATTGATCGGCGGCGTGGCTCTCCACAGATCGGTGTTATGATGCAAAACCCAGCCCGGCGCATTGTAATATTCTTTAGCCGTTTCCTTCCCGGTTTGTGATAAGTCAGCGATCATATCAAACAGCGGCTCGTGCATCGGAGAAAGATTCAGCAATTCAGCCGGCCAGTAATTCATTTCAGCATTGATATTGGTTGTGTACTTACTTCCCCATGGCGGGTTGAGTTGGTCATTCCATATTCCCTGCAGATTGGCGGGTCCTGTTCCTGGCCGTGATGCACTGATCAATAAATAACGATCGTATTGTTGATATAAGGCGACAAAAGCAGGATCATTAGAAGAAGCGAATTTTTCCAGGCGTTCATCTGTAGGCAACGACTCGTTGGAACTTTTTCCGAAATCAACGGCATAAGTGTTGAAGTATTGCTGGTACTCTTTTATATGGGCTGTTCTAACCTCCGTAAAGGTTTTTCCCATGAGTTTTTCAATGGCACCAGAGCAAGCCTTAATAGAATTTCCCGAAACATTATGATAATTTACATAGTTAGTTGCCGCACTTAAATAAAGCGCTGCTTCATTAGCGCCTGCAACACTTATCTTCCCGTTGCTGACAATTATTTTACCTCCGTTGGTCGTTACTTGTAACAGGCTGAATCCTGCTAAAGCCCCATTCCTGACCTGACAAGAAAGGCTTATGGATCGATCGTTGAACTCATGCACTACAAAATCTTTATGCGGACTGGTCAATGAAATTTCAAAGTTGATGCTGCCTGCTTTTGAGGCCGAAATACCTATCGCCAATACCTGGTTGGGCTGGCTAACGAGATATTCCCTTTTGAAATTCACTCCATTTACCGAATAGGAAGTAGAAGCGACTGCTGTTCGCAGATCCAGTTCTCTCTTGTAATTTGTCACCGGCGCTTCATGTTTAAAATCCAACCAAAGGTCCCCGAATGGCTGATAGCTGGCCTCGTACGTTCCTGCTTCGGGTGGATTATCATCCTGGACAAAATATTTCCATTCCCCATTCAGCGAAATCTTCGATGCCTCATTATCGGGCGGATAAAGACCAATATGCCGCGTGGTATCCTTATATCCGGTGATTCCTCCTTTGTCGGAATAGTTCAATACCTGTACTGCGATACTATTCTTTCCTGTATGCAGTAAATCCCCCGGGATAATATATTTTCTCGGGTCATTGTCTTGCTGCGTGCCGATCAATTTTCCATTTACATAAGTGAAGTCGTGATCGCGGATGCGGTTCAGATCAACAACAATTTCTTTCCCGATCCATGATGCAGGTATGTCAAAATCTTTGCGCAGCCACACCGCTCCGTCTAATCCTTCAAACCCCACAGCTTCCCATCCATCCCATGAAGGAACAGTCATTGTCTTCCACCGGCTGTCATCAAAGTTTTCGGCGGCTTCGTTTTTACTTTGCACAATTTTTTTCAGCCAGCTATCCCTTTCGCCTTCATTCGATTTTAATCCCATGAATTCTTTTTCCGCTAATGCTTCCGCTTCCTTCTGCTTTCCGCGGAAGAGCAATTGACGGATTGTATCGAGGTATTTGTAAGCGCCCTTCCTGTTATAATCCCGTGGTCCGTCTGTCCACAATGTTTCTTCATTAAACTGTATCCGGTCTTTCTCTATTCCGCCAAAGATCATGGCACCGATCCGGCCGTTGCCAATCGGTAATGCATCGGTCCACTTCTCCGCAGGTTTGTTGTACCAGAGTTTTAGTGGTTGTTCCTGGGAATAACCAACAGCAATTGTTAAACATTTCAGAGCGAGCAGTATAAGGAACGACTTAGATCTATCCTGGCTTAAGAGTTGCCGAAGTTTGGTTAAGAGAGCAATAGGACAAAGGACACAACGGATCAAAACAGACCCAGCGGGGTGTCCTTCGCGTTTCTTAGTGTAATTCGTGCTCCTCGTCATCTGATTAAACATTGATGATTATTGAATTTTTCATTTATTCCAACAACCAGTCGATTTCCTTACTGGTTTCTTTCTCAGTCAGACCGGCATCATAGGGCTTAAGCCTTGTTGATCCGTCAACGAAACCGGGCACACGGCAAGCATCTTTTGGTAACATAAGCGTATTCGTGCCCGCAGCGAAATCATAACTGTGAATATTCACCGGGGGCATGTCCCTGATCACCATTCCACGGGCAATCTTTGTTTCTGCCTGGTGACGATCATTTGCATTGGCATTCAAGTTCCGGCGTCTTCAAAAATAGTGGATTGGCAGAATCAAAAAAACCAACCGACACTTTCACCTCCGATTCGTTTTTAATTAATCACTTTTGGTTGTTATGACGACCCGGGCTGGTTGTAATCCCGCAGCTTTCGCTTCTAAGATAATGTCGCCCGCCGCACCGTTCGGTCGAAGAACCACCAGGCATTTTCCATTGAACGTGTTGCGCCTGGGTTGTTTGAAACTCGCCATGTCAGATGGATTTGCATTTCCAACCCCGGCCAGTTCCCCCGCGCCTGCGATGCTAAATTCAACGGACCTGTTATCCCATGGCACAACATTTCCTTTATCATCTGTTATCTCAACAGTTACATAAGAAAGATCATTCCTGCTGTTATGGATAGATGTCCTGTCGGCTTTAAGTCGTATACTTTGAGCGCCGCCCGCAGTTTTCAGGCTAACCTGGCCAACTTCTTTTCCATTTTCAATGGCAATTGCTTTCAATTCTCCCGGTTCGTAGGGGACTTCGAACTTTGCGGTGAGCTTTGAACTATCGGTTATCATTTTCTCGCCGATGGTTCTTCCATTGAGTTGCAACCGGACAAGCGGAGATCTTGAATAGACATTCACTTCAAACTTCACATGGTCGTGACCAGGAAAGGTCCAGCTCTGTTGTTCATTGGGCCAACCCCAATAACTTATCTGTTCCTTACATCCTCCCGTCGGATGAACTGCCATTTCTATTTTGCTTCTTCTCCACACGATATCGCGATAGAAGGATTGCGGTTTTTTGTCGCCTATTAAATCGATATCTCCACACCATGCATTAAACCATGGCCATGGTCTGAAGAAATTATCCTTTGCAGTATCACATGCAACATGGCCGATACCCGATTCGCCTAAATAATCCATGGCCGTCCACACAAAATCTCCGATTACATACGGATCTCTTTCTACCAGTTGCCAATTTTCAAATGCATGCTGCGGAACTGATTCGGTTCCCACCATGATGCGATTGGGGTATTGTTTATGATCCGGCTCATATTGCCGCCATTGATAATTATACCCGCCTACGTCGAGTAAAGCAAATGTTGACGCCGTCTCATCCCATTTCTTCCCCGGATTATCCCAGAATTCACAAACGGCCGAGGTGATCAGCCGCGATGGATCAAGTTGTTTAATTACCGGTTTAAATTTTTTGATGATCGCCAGACCGGACGAATCGGCTCTTTCCTGGATCTCATTTCCAATACTCCACAATATCACAGAAGGATGATTGCGGTCACGAAGGACCATTGATGAAAGGTCTCTCTCCCACCATTGATCAAAGAATTGATGATAATCGTCCGGGTTCTTTGGTTTTTGCCACATGTCAAATGCCTCGTCAATCACTAGCATACCTAACCGATCGCACGCATCTAAAAACGCGGGAGATGGCGGACAGTGGCTGCTACGAACCGCATTGAAACCATTTGCCTTGAGTAATTCAATTCGCCGTTCTTCGGCACGGTCAATTGCCGCTGCACCCAATACACCATTATCGTGATGAACACAGCCACCCTTCAATTCCATTGTTTTCCCATTCAACATAAATCCATTTTCAGCACTAAATTGTACTTCTCTTATTCCAAACGCTGTTGACACGATATCTTCCGTATTGTTCCCGACGACGACACTCACCTCCGCCTTGTATAAATAAGGAGAATCAGTTGACCATAGCCGAGGTGATTTAATTGTGATGTCCTGCGAAAAGCTTGCCCTACCTTTTGCTTCGACTGATTGCCTGCTTTCTGTTTCTGCCACCTGCATTCCCTTTGCATCCAGGATACGTGTATGAACAATTATCTCTTCTTTTGTTCCCTGCTCATTAGTGATGGCTGTCGTTACCTTCACGACGGCCTCTCCCGTCGAAACTTTTGGCGTCGTTACATGGATTCCCCACTCATCGATATGCAAAGGATTCGTCACTATCAACTTCACGTGCCGATAAATTCCCGAGCCGCTATACCAGCGGCTGTTCTTGCCATTATTGATAACACGAACGGCGAGAACATTTTTCTCGCCAGGAGGTTTGCAATATTTTGTGATATCAAAAAAGAAAGACGTGTAGCCATGCTTATGATCACCCACATGGTTTCCATTGATCCATACATCGGTTTCAGTATATGCGCCTTCGAAATAAACCGATAACAGCTTTTCCTTATCCCCATTTGCAAGAGTAAATGATTTGCGGTACCAGCCAGTGCCGCCCACTACATGCCCGGTAGAATTCCCGTCATTTGCTCCTTCACTTTTTTTGGAAAACGGTCCAATGGTTTCTTCATGGATTTGATCTGTAAGACCTGGCTTGCCGGCAGGCAGGTCTTCAATGCTCCAATCATGTGGCAGATCAATCACCCTCCATTTGGAATCATCAAAGTCGGCTTTTTCCGCGCCGGCGACACTATCTTTAATAAAACGCCAATCACTATCGAAGTCACGAACACGATTTTCGGCAGACAGGCTTTTCCCCGGTTGTGTGCACCCGCTCATAAGGCAACCCAATACTATTAGCGGAAAGAATATACTTCTTGCTGATTGAAAGAAACGATCGCTCATTTTTTGCGTTTTTGTGTTGACGATTAGACTCCGGCAGAACGTTTCAAAGCTCGGGCATTCATCTCATTTCAACAACGATTTTGCCAGGTGATTGACTGACCGCCGTCAAACGATTGCGGTTTCAGACAGATGAGAGGAACGATCAGGGAAGCCGGATTTCTCTCTTTTTCCCTCTTGTATTAAATAGCGTAATGCTGCTCAATTGGCTTGAACGGCGGATCACGGATGCGGACGAAGAAAGGTAACCGCTGCCGGCGTACAGCTCTTGTTTGAAACTACCGCCATCTTTTCGTTTTATGATGGCATATACATCGTGGGGTGCAGCAGTGATCAGTTTCTCATTTTTGGTTAATGCGAATGCCTGCAACTTACCGTTGTTATTAGCCACTAAAACAAGGGCGGCACTCTTGTGGCGCAGGGAGATAATAAAGAATGGTATGGCGCGGGGCATAACTCCGCTTACACTTTCGATGGAAAAGATTATATCATTTATCACGGCTATGATGCAAAGGACAGGGGCCGCTCGAAGCTTATCATTCACGAATTGCAATGGGATAAAGATGGCTGGCCCGTTGTATCTGAATGAAAGTGAGCCCATTCTCCTGGCTAAGCAGTTCCATATTAAATTTTGGCCAAATAAGGAAACTTAACACCGGTACTGTTACCTGAGTATTATTTTTGTATGACTTAAATATTAAGAGTATGAGCAAAAAAGTAAATTCCAAAAAAGCAAGGAAACAAGAGGCTCGTCAAATAGTGTATGACAAACTTGCGGTTGCCCTCGCTGAATTTAAAAATGGGGTTAAGGATAAAAAATTTGAAAAGAACCTGCGGAGAACAAGTAAATTGTTTGCGGTAGACTTACTCAAATCACGTAAAGAAAATAGCACGCCTTCGACAAAAATGGTGACAAACAAAAGAGAAGCCTCTGTTCAAAAAACCGCATAGGTTTCATTGAAAACATTTGTCCGCAATGCCCTGCCAGGGCATTTTTTATTTTATTAATGAAACGACCATCATAGGCTGACATAATTTGAGTCACTGGCATGACAGCAAAATCATCGATATACAAACGGGAGATAGTAAACCAGTTGATCAGCTTTTCGTGGACCGTCCTATGTTTTACCCCGGTGCTCTGGTACTGGATAAAAGAAGGTCTTAACCTCAATTTTTATTTGTCGGTTGCTGCTGCACTTATCGTAGGAATATTACCGGAAAAAATATTGAATGTTCTTACGGTAAGTTCAAAGAGGAAGTTTTACGAAAAGCTTGGAGTAAAGTTCATCCGGAAATTTGTTCAAAATGGGGATGTTGCCAGGATTATGTCTGATACACGTGATCGTTTTATCATAAGGGGCGTGTCACAGGCTCAGCGATACCTCAACACTATCGCAATGTATGAACGGTATCATTGGATTTGCTTTACCTTTTTTCTGCTGACAACTATCTATTGTTTTTATACAGGCGATTGGAAGCCGGGAATGCTGATACTTGCGGCAAATGTCTTATACAACTTAACGTCAATTCTTCTACAACAGTACAATAAAACCAGGATCAGAAAGATAACACGCCGGATTGCTTAGTGATGGTGATAACTAATAGACTTATCTCTTATGTAACAGGCAGAATAATAAGCAATCGCTTTTTGACCACCCTGATAAATTCATTTTCTTTCTCCAGTTCATCTAACAATTTAATCGCTGCCTGGTCTGCGTCTTCTTTCCCGGCTGTTTCAGCACGTCTCCACCATTCAGAAAGAATTTCGATCACGTAATGGGCATCAGGATTTTTCTGCACTTCCATATCGAGCTCAATCAGGTCATCCTGCGTTGCTTCACCAGTCAGCTTTCTGGCCATCAATAACCAAAGCCGACTCTCCGGGGTCTGTTTATCAGCCTTCATTACAATATCATATAGTAAAAAATATGCCGGGGACAGAAGATTTGGGAGTCAAACTTTTAGGGAGCACATTATCCCCGCACTGTCCGGTTTTGATACGATAGATGTGCGATTTTATTAGCCAGGTAATTCGGTTGATCCAGGAAAATAGATTCCTCCGGAATAAGTGGAACTAATGGCAACGGAGCTTATCTAACACAGGGAGGCAGGTGGACCAATACCTGTGATGTCAATAAAAAAGAAGATTTTTCATCGCTTGAAGGAAATGACTTGTTGCAAAATTTCGGATCTCACAATTCAGCGCTCGAAATACAAAGGCACTGACAAATATCATATTGGTCCCACCGCACAGGATTTTTATAAAACATTTAATGTAGGGACTGATGATAAAGGTATCAGCACCATCGATCCTGCCGGTATATCATCGGCGCCAATACAGGAACTAATCAAACAAAACCAAAGTCTCCGGGCAGAGCTCGATGAAATCAGGAACCTATTGAAATAGTTGACCGACAAATACGTTTGTAAATAAAACGGATAGACGCTTGCAGACCCGGCGGCCGATGCTCCTTTACCAAATTATTTTGAGGGTTCGATCTTATACAATCCCGCACCATGTTTTGCAATGCGCGGCGCAAATTCAACCGGGAAATTACCGAGTTGTTTACCCGACCAGAGATCGGTAATAGTGCACGATGTTGTAAACCCGGCCTGTTGCAGGTTTACCGGGATAGCCGAAGATCCATCCTGGTCGCTGATATTAAATACGGCTAAATATTTTGCACGGGTGCCGGGCTCATCGGCAATCCACGCCGCCTTCGCAGTATCCCTGAAAAGAGAGTGATTATTTATGCTTTTCATTAATACCGTTAATACTCTTTTATTTGTCAAAAGCGTAAGTGTGAAGGGATCGTTGTCGGGGAGATTGCCACCAAACATCAACGGTGATCGGAAGATGCACCAAAGAGTCATCATGGTATATTGTTCATCCCTCGTAAACCTCGTCATTCGCGGATCACCTCTCTCTGCGCGAATGCCGATATGACCCAATGGCAACATGTCACCGTCGGGCCAGGCGCCGGGGGAACGCCATCCATTCCATCGCTCGAAAACTTCGAAATGTTCTTTTAACTGGTTCCAGTTGTCCCACAAGTCGCCAACTGTTCGCCACATGTTTGCATGTTTTTGTACGTGGGCAGCGTGCACAAGCGGAGTTTCGCCCGGCGACGTACTCAACAAGATCTTTCGTCCCGAGTGGTCAATGGCTTTCCTGATCATTTCCACTTCTTCTGAAAAATAGATGGGAGAAGAAAGGTCATCCACTTTAACAAAATCGATGCCCCATGACGCATACAGCTCAAACAAGGAATTGTAATATTCCTGCGCGCCTTCTTTTGCAGGATCTACCGTATACATATCATGTAGCCATTTGCACTGGTCTTTATCGCTGTAAATATCTTTTGCTGTTAATTGCGTCCCTTTTATCGGCATGCTGCGCTGAACGGCTACTACCGGGATGCCTCTCATTATGTGGATCCCAAATTTCAACCCTTTGCTATGGATGTAGTCAGCCAGGTGTTTGAAACCCGTTCCATCTTTAGCGGAAGGAAATCGGTTGATAGCGGGCATAAAGCGTCCATATTTATCCAATACATAGTCAGGATCCTTTTCATTGTAACCATGTGCTTTGTCATTGCTGACATACCAGCGTATATCGACGACAATATAATTCCAGCCGAAAGCCTTTAATTTTTCAGCCATGTAATCAGCATTGGCTTTTACTTCCGATTCCGTAACGGTGGGGCCGAAACAGTCCCAGCTATTCCACCCCATAGGCGGCGTCGGCGCCCATGCATGAAAATTTTGTTGAGTCATTCCGCTCGCATATAGGAGCACGAGACTGCTAATAATACCTATACGTCTTATCATCACATCAATATAAGTAGAAATTACATTTATTCTTTTCGCGGAGTCTTCTGCCGCAATCAATGCTGTCCGGGAGACTCCCCGTAAGCTAATAAAGGAACACAAAAATCACGAAGAAAACACGACGAACACGACGCAATCTTCATGTTGTAACCCATGCAGTATTCATCTTTGTGATCTTGTGCATCCAACTCTTTTCTTTTCCCTTAACCTTTATGTTCGGCTATTTATCTGGCCGGGAACAGCTTATTAGTCCTGATCGTACCGTATTAAAATCAAACCGAACGAGTTTATAGGTGGTAAGTGAGCTAATGCCCTCAATTATTTTGACATTAGCATTAACAGGCGGATTGGTAAATACCTGGGTATTACCTGTTACGGGCCATTTTATTTCAACCCGTTCAATGGACGTGGCGCGTCCGATCCCAATATGCTGCCGCAAAGGATTCGAACCAAAACTCCCTCCCGAATTCACGTCGCGATAAACGGACCTTTCAATACCATCTTCTCTAAACGTCACTTTGATTTTTGCCCCGATAGCAGTTTTGTTAGACACAGCGCCTTCCAATGAAAGATTTATCCAATGATTATTATTTTGCCCGGGATTGATGTACAATGAGCTTTCATACGCATCCCCGGTATATGCGCCGCCCATCTCAATATAGATATCTTCGTCACCGTCATTGTCCAGGTCCGCAAAAGAAATTCCATGCCCCTTTTGCAAGTTGCCGACCCGTGCAGATGTTGTCACATCGATAAAGTGCATGCCCTTGCTGTTTTTAAACAGCTTATTGGGAATTAATGATTTCAACCTGGGATTGCCGGTGCCGAGGTAGAAGTCAAGATAGCCGTCATTATCAATGTCACCAAAATTGGCTCCCATCGCAAATGCAATTTTATTCAGGCCGACTTTAATAGATACATCTTCAAAACTGCCATCATGCTTGTTTCTGAATAAAAATATTTTACCTGCATTACCTACCGGTGATTGTATCACCTCAGCCGCCGCATAATGGGCCAGCGGCTCGAGAAATTCATAGCCGCAAACAAGTATGTCAAGCCATCCGTCGTTGTCATAATCCCAGAACCAGGTGGGAAAAGTGCGGGTGGTTCCAATGTTCAAACCAGCCTCTTGTGTTACGTCCGTAAACTTAACAAGCGAGTTCTTATTCGATTCATTTTTCAATAGTATTTTCTTCCCATTCAAAGTGGACACGAAAATATCTGTCCGCCCGTCATTATCATAATCACCGGAAGTAACACCCTTTACAAATTCGGTTATCGCGCAGCCCGCTTTCATTGCCATTTCTGTAAAAGTTCCATTTTGATTATTTATGAAAAGCTCGCAGGCATTTATTCCCCCCGTGATAGTAGTTTCATTGCCGATAAAAACATCCAGCCACCCATCGTTATTGAAATCTGCCCATGTAGCTGTCTGGGTGGGGTGGAATGAAAGCAAGCCACACTCCTTTGTAACATCTGTAAAGGTCCCGTTCCCATTGTTTCTCAATAACGAATTAGGATTTCTTCCAAATTTCCCTTTCCAGGCGCCACGCAAAACAAATATGTCCTTATATCCGTCATTATTATAATCCATCTGCATCATATTTAGCCCGCCCGTTAAATATCCAAGCCCGGATGAATCGGACACGTCTGTAAATGTGCCATCACCGTTATTCCGGCAATAGTGCATCGGTTCCGTCAGTGCCCAACTGCTTAGTACTATGTCCGGGTAGCCGTCATTATTGAAATCATCCACAATACAACCACCACCCATATCCTTTATATTCAACCCAACATGTGCAGCTACGTCCACAAAAGGCCTGGCGGTGTGCGATGAATCATCATCCGCCACCTTTAGAAGCAAAGCTGCCGGCACATCATTGGGATACCCGCCAGTGGTCATGTATGCAATATTCAGCAACCATCTCGATTCGAGATCTCCCGGATCATCTTTCAGGATGTTTTTATACAACTCAATAGCCTTTTCAGAGCCACTTTTATCCATGTGTACGCCGGCAATTGAAATAGGATAAATGCAGGACTCCGCGCCATGATTATGAATACAATTGGTCCTTTCGCCCAGCCGCATATACGAAATGGCCAGATCTTTCATTACCTGGTGACGCCTGTCAAAGTCAGCAATAGATATTCTGCTAAGCAATTCCTCATAAATTTCAATGGCTTTTTGTTCCTGGCCTGATTGTAATAGCGCAACCGCCTTCTCATTCTTTGCCTGGAAAATTTCTGCGGGATCGGAAGAGGCCTCAAGAACAGAGTCGCAGAACTTTATAGTCGCGTCAGGACAAAAAGGATTCTGAGCGTCACGCTCATATTTGGCGGCGTCGCGCAGGAGGTTGATCATTTCCTGGTTAGGCAACGGCTTTGTGTGGCATGAAAAAATCAGGACCATGAGAATAAGAAAATACCTATTCCGGTCTTTCAATGCAGCAAAGCTTTTAATAAAAAACATCCTTATCTCTTTATCCCAAATACATGTAATGAATCATTATTGATCGCAGCAAGCAGGAGCATTCTGCCATTTCCCGCTTCAAGTAAGGAAAGGTCCTTTACATCACCTCTAAGTATGAGACCGGTTGCCACAGGCGAAACCGGCATAAATTCTTTTTTATTATTTCCTCTCAGGAAACACCCGTAGGAGGCATCATACCTGCCGGTCATCACTTCGGTTTGATATTCATTTCCACCTAAAAGAAGGTCTTTATATCCATCATTGTCCAGGTCGTAACAAATAATAGCATTAACGGGCGCAAATTGGGCCTCGGCAGGCAGCGCATGTTTGATAAACTTCCCATTGCCTGTATTTTCAAAATAACAACTTCTTGTTTCGTTACAGTAAAGCGTTAGCACGCCGCCCGTTGACTTTCCCTTGAAAATATCCTTATATCCCGCGCTGGCAAAATCGTTATTATGCAGGAATTGTTTTTTTATGGAAGGAACCTGGCTGGCAAGCAACGAACGGTTTATGCCGGGAAACAATTGTTTCTTCCCATCCTTGTCTTTTATGAAATAGAAAAAAACCGGGTCAATAGTTCCATTGTCATCTATATCGGAAGCAATTACTTCCATAGGTTCTGCCTCGCTGACTTTGTAATCACAATTCAACCCAAGATTACCGGCCACCAGGTCTGCGTCGCCGTCGTTGTCAATATCAGCCGCTATAAGACTTCGCCACATCCCATTGTTCGATTGCAGCCCGGTCTGTTCGGTTATTTCGATAAGCTTTCGATTGCTGTTCTTAAAAAAACGTATTGGCATCCACTCTCCTGCAATAACAAGATCAACGCTTCCATCGCCATCAATATCCGTCCATACCGCCGCGGTGATCATGCCCGGTTCCCTCAATAATGGACTGACGTCATCAGTTACGTCAGCAAAGATTCCATTATTATTCTGCAGCACATAGCTTCTCGGAGAAACAGGATATTTCCTGGAAACCCGGCCGCCGATGAATAAGTCTAAATCACCATCACCATCGTAGTCACCCGCCGCCACGCAACCCGCGATTGTTTTTACCGCCGCCGGGATCGCATTTTTTTGCAAGCTGAAATTTCCCTTACCGTCGTTAATATAAAGCCTGGGTATGTAATAGTCGGCACCAGGTTCAAATTGCACATCTCCGCCCGTAACAAGCAAATCCGAATCTCCATCTTTGTCAGCATCAAATAAAATGCAATCCATATCCTCTTCCATCTTGATACTGTCAACAAGATTCCGTGAAGTAAACTGACCCGTCTTTTGCTGACTGAAAAGTTTTCCCGAAAAATTAAAAGCACCGCCGATAAAGAAATCCCCGCGTCCATCGTTGTCAATATCGCCCGTGGTAATAAAAGGCCCCAATTGGGAATACTTTTGTGGCAACAAACGTTGAAAATCGAAATCCTTAAAGTCATTTTCCTGGTGGCGGTACGCGATGCCCGATGAAGAAGCGATTTCAGAAAAAAGGGGCTGCTCTTTCAGTTTGTTTAGGGGAACATAATTCATTGCATTTTCAATGCCAAGAGTAAGGATTGTATCTGCGGCAATACCTGCAATTACCTGTCTTTTATTGTTAGGCCAATCTATTATCACCGAGTCCGCATGATCGTGTTTGCCCAAACCGAAAACTAATTGTTGGTCGACCGACGAAAAGTAACCGCGAACGGGATATTGCTCCTGAACCTGTATACTATCATTATTATACACAAACACTTTTGCGCCATAGCCATGCCTGTTTAAACTGTCACCTTTAATGCGGATTGACAGATAATGCGAGGTAATTGGTTTTCCCTGCTGAACGGTATTATTTATAAAAACAAAAGCAGGTTTGTCTATGTTATTCACCACGAGGTCGAGGTCTCCGTCATTATCCAGATCAGCATATGCAGCTCCATTTGACATAGACGGCTCATTGATCCCGGCTGCCTCCGAAGCATCTTTAAAGCCATAATTCCGGTTATTGATATATAGATAATTCGGAAGATAGACATGATCGAGCGACGCAAGCTTTTTCCTGATCGCCTCTTGCTGTTGTTCCCTGGTTTGACCGCTTTGAAATATTTCGTTACTGAATTCCAGGAAATCAGCGTTGATAAAGTCCCGGCCAATACCGTTGGTGATATGCATATCTTTCCATCCGTCGTTGTCAAAATCGGCAAGCAATACACTCCAGCTCCAGTCGGTGGCATGTATCCCTGCCATTTGTCCTATCTCGCTGAAAAACGGGATGCTGGTATCGGCGGAACTGTAATTACCCCTGTTCAACTGGAGCATATTGCGCATAAATTCCGGTTCATAACCCCTTTCGCGTTCCTCTTTGTAACGGTCATAGCTAAGAAAGGAAAATGAAATCTTCTTCCGGTCATTTCGCTCGGGGAGCATATCGAGTGTGACGATATCAGCAAGCCCGTCATTATTGATGTCTCCTGCATCCGAACCCATACTGGAATAGCTTTGATGCTGCAATGAACGGGCAATGCAATTAGTGAATGTGCCGTTACGATTATTTAACCACAATTCATCATTGCTGATAAAATCATTAGCCACGTAAATATCCGGCCAACCATCATTATTGAAATCGCTCACCGACAGTCCTAATCCAAAGCCATCTTCCCTGATATTAGCTTGCAGTGTAACATCCGTAAAAACAGGATGTCCAATTCCGGTACTGTCTCCGTCATTCCGGTAAAGCCTGTCGTTAGCAGGTGAATGACCACTTCTGTCCCTGGGAACGATTTGATTGGCGTTGTTTCGCGTTAATAAATAATTGGCGAGATACATATCGAGGTCGCCATCCCCGTCATAGTCGAAAAAGGCCGCCTGCGTAGAATATCCGGTATCGGCGAGCCCGTATTCCTGTGCCTCTTCTTTGAAGGTCAGATCGTGTTGATTAATAAACAACAGGTTCTTTGCCCGGTGTACGAGGTCTTTTCCAAACACGCATACATAAATGTCATCGTATCCATCGCTATTCACGTCAGCAATGCTTACGCCCGTCGCCCACACATTAGTACCTACACCGGCCTTTTCAGTAATATCGTCAAACCGGTAACCTGTCTGCATGCTGTCGCCATTAGCCGCCCGAGACCCGGACGGCTGCCTGCCTTTATTAATGTAAAGCCTTGAGCTTACCTGGTTACCTGTAAAATAAATATCTTTTAACCCGTCATTGTTAAAATCTCCAATGCCAACGCCGCCTCCCATGTAACCAAATTCATTGATGAAGGAATAGGAAGAGTCCTCGTCATGAATGTTATTGCTAAAAGTAATACCGGATTCACCCGGAGCGAGTGACGTAAACAGGTGATTTTCGCCGGAAGGAGAATGGGTGCAACCGGTTACCATGCCGGTGAGTAACGATATGATCAATGTATCGAATACTCTTGTCGTCCGCATTGGAATCCTTATTATCATTAATTACTGATCAATTTACTTAACCGTTGATAAACTATCACGCCGCTGCCTATGAACTTTTATTTGGGGCGAAAGCCGATACTGAAGGTATTCATAACTCCAGCCTTAAGACCGGGGCTAAGCGGAGGACGCAAGTCCAGGGGCTTTAGCCACATTGACCGGACACCGATGATAAAATACATTAAAAAACCAAAGGCTATCTGAGAATAGCCTTTGATAAAACTGCTTGTTTACCTCTGTTATATCAGCAATATGCCAATTGCTTATGGTTTACGAAGCCAAACTAATGTATTGCAGGGTTAGCGGAAAGTTCAGCTGCCGGAATCGGCAATAAGCTAACCTGCGTCGATTTCGGATCGGGGCGGATTGAGGGATAATAACCCTTTTTTCTCCATCGTAACATATCAATATTGTTGAGCTCTTCACCACAAAGCTCAACCAATCTTTCGTGCATAACTGCGTTCAGCGCCTGGTTTTTTGTTGTTAACACTACAGGTGGCATATTCACGCCCGGGCGGGCACGAACTTCGTTGATATAATTTGCGGCCTGGGCGGGAGTTCCCACTTCAGCCTCACATTCTGCGAGCATAAGTAACACATCAGCATAACGGATCAGGCGCTGATTGATACCGCCGGGATGAAATCCATTATCGTCCCAATCATAAATGGAATACTTGCGAAAGATTCTCTTCATCGAAACACCATTTCGTACACTGGGCGCAACGTTTAGATCGGCATCCACCAATGTAGTGCCTGCGGCTGTACCACCTTTAGTCAGGATCTTGTCGCCAGGTTCCCAAAAAGTCATTTTATACCGGGGATCATTCGCTTCGAATTCGTCAAGTAATGAATTGGATGGAATCACATTTCCCCAAACCTTGCCATATTCCTGGTTGCGCACAGTACTTACCGGGTTGGTAGCTCCTTCACCATTGTATCCCCAGTTAAAGTTATTGTCGCCTTTGTCGACAAAAGCTACTTCAAAAATAGATTCTGCATTGAATTCATGACCGGTCGTAACTACGCCTGGTGAGCTATTATATGGAGGACCGCTATAAACATCACCATCAAAATTGTACGAGAAAGGAACAAGAGAATACTTGCCATATACCTGCAAAAGCGCTGTCTTTGCAGCAGCATAATCCCCTTTTTGGATTTGCACTCTTCCTAATAACGCATACGCTGCTCCTTTCGTTGCCCTTCCGGCCTGGGAAGCAACATCCGGTAATTTCTGAGTCCCCTCAGTCAGATCCGAGATAATTAGATTATAAATATCGGCAGCCGGGCTCTTGCCTTTGTAGTCTGTAACGGAGGCAACGACACTCGTGTATACCGGAACATCGCCCCATTGTGAGACAAGTTCAAAATAAGCCCATGCTCTTAAAAACTTAGCCTCGGCCACCAGCACATCTCTGAGTGCAGTGTTATCCGTGACACCTGGTGCTTTTGAAAGAATCAGGTTCGATCTGTTGATCATTTGATAGCAACCGGTCCATACGTTGGTCATAACGGCGTTCGAGGGTGCCGGTGAAGGTTGTGTCAGCAGTTCTGCTCTTGGCGCTTCCAATTGAGGACCGCCAGAACTGGTCTCGCTGCCGCGCATGTCATGCGTAAAGAACCATTCCCTGCCTACAAGTTGAGCCGAACGCATCGTGGAATAAATGGCATTTACTCCGTTTTGCAATTCTGCTGCTGTTCTAAAGTAACTTTCAGTTGTTGGATTATTCTTATCCAGCACATCCAGTTTCTTATCACAGGCAACTATTCCCGTAAATAGCAGGAGGCCCGTGATCAGTATTTTATTGATAGTTTGTTTCATACAATGTTATTTATTACAAAGGATGAGTGTTTGTTTAAAATCCTACTTGAATGCCGACCTGGAAAGCTTTTGGCTGCGGGTAAACGGCAAAGTCGATTCCATTGGTTAATGAAATATTAGGTGTTCTGTTGCCTACCTCCGGATCATAACCACTGTATTTTGTAAAGGTCAAAATGTTTTGAGCCGAAACATAAATACGGAAGCTCGATACTACGCCTTTTGTCTTTGACATCAATGATGAAACAGGAATAGTATAACCCAGCATCAAATTTTTGAGGCGTAAGTATGAACCATCTTCCAGAAAACGTGTAGAAGGACGGGCATTTTGATTTGGGTCGGCAGAAATGGCGCGGGGAATATTGGTATTTGTGTTTGTCGGCGTCCATGCATTCAACACTTGTGTGCCTGAATTGAAGAAACGGACCATACCTTCTGTAATTACCCGCGTTGCATTGAAGACCTTGTTGCCCTGCACACCCTGGAAGAAAGCAGACAGGTCAAAATTCCTGTAATTCGCTCCGAGCGTAAATGCATAACTCATCTTAGGAATAAAGCTGCCCAGGAATACCCGATCATTTATATCAATAACACCATCCTTATTCTGGTCCTTAAACTTAAGATCGCCGGGAGCGGTTGCTGCAGCTTGCGTGGCATGACCACTTACTTCAGCGGCACTTTGGAAAATGCCTTCCACCTGCCATCCATAAAATGATTGAATGGCGTGGCCAACTGCTGTATTTGTTATATTGTATGTGCCGAAGTCCTGGTCACCACCCGCCTCAATGTTTGTAACACCCGGCGCTAAAGCTGTCACTTCGTTTGTAATAACGCTCAAATTTGCGCTGGCGTTCCATTTAAATTCACCTTGCCTGTCGTTATATCCCAGTTGCAATTCAAAGCCAGTGTTTCTCATGCCGCCCACATTGATCGGTACAGTGCTGTTTATATAACCCATTGTTGGAGGAAGGGGAACATTCAGAATTAAGTTATCGGTCTGGCGTTGATAGTACTCAGCAGAAAGTGTAACCTTGTTTCTCCATAAACCTAAGTCCACACCAACATTAAATTGTTTGGTTGTTTCCCATTCCAAATCTTCATTGCCAAAGCTCTGAATTGAAGAAGCAGGTCCGCTATTGATAACGCCGCCAAAGGGATAATAAGCGCTGTTGGCGCTAACGGTTACTTGCCAGGGAGTGTTACCCAATACCGTTCCGTTGAGACCAGTAATGCCGTAACCAGCTCTTAATTTCAACTCGGAGATCTGTGTAATGTTTCGCAAGAACTCTTCCTGGTCAAGTCTCCAACCTATAGAACCTGAAGGAAAGGTTGACCATTTCTTACCGGGAGCCCAAATTGAAAGTCCATCACGACGAATGGCTGCATTCACGAGGTACTTGCCTTTATAATCGTATGTAATGCGACCCAGCACAGACATAATGGTATTTTCGCCAACCAAAGTTTGCACTGAAACGTTGCTCGCATTGTTTAATGTTCTGAGATCATTGGAAAGCTGGTTGCCACTTGCATTCTCCTGTTTTGTTTGCTGGCTCTGTTGCTCATAAGCTACAATGGCATTGATATGATGGTCACCAAATGTTTTGTCGAAAGTAAGCTGTTCAGTAAATAACAATACTGTGGAAACACCGCGGTTATTAAATATCGTAGCCTGAGTGGCACTGGAACCGGCGACAGTTCCATTGTCATTAAAAATGGGTGAAAAACGGTAAGTCAACCCGTTGGCATAATCAACACCAAATGTTGAACGGAACTTTAGCCATTTAGTAAAATTGATATCCAGGTATGTGGTTCCTAAAACCTTAACGAGGTCCCTGGTTCCGGGATTTTTTAATTCGGCGTCTTCTATTGGATTGGTCGGGTCACCACCATCCAGCACACTGTTTACTCCTCTATAACCGCCATTTGAAGTGGGATCATATACAGGCATGTGCGGCATCATCCTGATCACGTTCACCAGGTTTGACCGGGAACCGGTTTCGTTATTATCGAAATACTGCCTGCCGGTGGCAATATATAAATTCTCGCCAAAAGTGAATACTCTACTAATAACATGATCTGAATTCAGGCGAAAGTTATAGCGACGAAATGCTACGCTTGGCGTTGTACCCTGCTGATCGATAAAACCAGCTGATGCATAAAAACGTGACACATCATTGCCGGCACTCAAACCAATACTGGTTTGTGTCATGGGTCCATTTTCAAAATACTCATCCTGCCAATTGGTATTCGTTTGTCCATACGTTTGTGACGCTCCGGCATAGATTGGCTTATCAACTTCCGGTGGCAAAAGACGAGGCACCTGGCTACCGCGATAGGCGAGTGCATATTGCTTGAATTGACTGGTATTTAATAAATCCAATCTCGATGTTACTTTTTGCATACCGTAATAAGTATCAAAATTCACATGAACCTTATGATCTCTCCGGCCTTTCTTGGTCGTAATCATTATGACACCATTGGTAGCTCTTGAACCATAAATAGCGGCCGCACTTGCATCTTTCAATACATCCACGGTTTCAATATCACGCATATCAATTGCAGCAAGATTGCCGGTTGGGAAACCATCAATGACATATAAAGGATCGGAAGCATAACTGATGGAGCTGATCCCCCTGATACGCACAATCGGTTCGGTACCCGGGCTTCCATTATTGGTTACCTGCACACCGGCTACCCGGCCCTGTAACGCTTGTTGTACACTGGCCACAGGCAATTCGTTTAAGGTTTTACCGGGAACTGAACTAACCGCGCCGGTTACCGTAGTTCGTTTTTGCGTACCATAACCAACGACTACTACTTCGTTCAATTTGGATGTTTCTGACTGCAACTGTATGTTGATCGTGTTATCTTCAGTAACCTTTACGGATAGCGTCTGGTATCCAACAAATGAAAATTCCAAAGTTTCTCCAACGTCAACATTGATAGAAAAAACGCCGGTTTCGCTTGTTGTTGTTCCCCGGGCTGTTCCTTTTACCAGCACTGATACGCCAGACAATGCTTCTCCGCTTTCATTGGTTACCTTACCTGTAACCGTTTTTGCCGGGTCAGGTTCGGCTTCAACTTTTCTGTCGCCGCGTTGGTCCTTAATGGCTGAAGGCACGGGGTTATCATCTCCTTTCCGCATCAGCACAATTTGTTTGCCCGATACAAAGTAAAAGATGTCCATCGGTTCGAACAGGTCGTCAAGGATGTCGCCGAGGCGCATGTCGTGAGCCGAAACCGTTACTTTTTTACGGCAGGGAATTCTCTGTGCGCTGTAAACAAAATTTATTTCGGCCAGCTTGCTGATCTCCGTTAAAATCGTCTTAACCTCCTTTTGTTCGGCAACCAGGTTTATCTTCTTGTCCAGTACTTCCTGGCCATCTGTCCGGTTGGCATACAATACATTGGCTAAGCAGGTGATTAATAATACTGGAAGCAATCCTATTCTCATAAACCGGTATATTAACGGGTTAAGGAATTGTTTTTTCTTCATACTTTTGAAGTGTTTTGGTTTAAGCAATAGATTTTGATCAAAACAGGTCCCGCAGTTAAGCCTCGGGACAAGATTTATGGCCGGTATTGGTGCAAACAATACCGGCTTTTTAGTTTTTCAATTTTGTTTATTCAACGTTTAAGGTTAATTAGGCAGACAACCATTCGATTGAATGATAATCTGCCCATCAATAATTTCATACCGGGCACCGATTGCCTTGCATATAAGATCAAGCTTGTCATAAAAGGATTCATTCTTGATACCGGGAGCATTGATCGTACAATGTTTCAGCAATTCAGCATCAAATACAATATTAATTTCATAAGCCTCACTCAGGTTTTTGAATACTGTGGTGATAGGAACGTCTTCATAGCCTCTATCGCCGGCCGCGGCCATGGGCTCGGTCATAATCGGGTCTTTTAATAATACTTTTTGAAATGACTCATCTTCTTTTTGGTAAAGAAGTTGCTGGTTGGGCATAACCATTATCTCTCCGTGCTTATAGATGCTGGCACTCTTTTTTGCCCTCATTTGCGAATAGACACTAACTTTTCCGGTCCTTACCGTAACCTGTATCATGGTATCTTGTTCAAATGAACGTACGCTAAAGCTTGTTCCTACTACCTTGCTCACAATTTCATTGGCATATACCCTGAAAGGACGTGACGGGTTTTTCGTAACATTAAAAAATGCTTCGCCCGACAAGTACACATCTCTCGTTGAAGTGGTGTCAAAATCATTTGCATAACTAATCCGGCTATTAGCAGCTAATTCGACTGTACTTCCGTCAGGCAACTTTACGGTAATAGCTTTTTCGGACGTATTCACATTTTCAACGAGATGTTTTGAAGAAACCTGCTTTGTATATTCGAACTCACTTGCCTTAGTACCCTCTTTCGCGAGGAAATAAAAAATAGTTATCGCGGAAACAATCACAAGCACACTCGCCGCTGCATACCACCACTTCCTGGTTGAGCGCACCGAATGAATTTGTGCAATGGGATAGTCGGAATGTTCATGCTCTCGTATTGTCAGTAACAATCGTTGAACCTGGCCGTCGATCTCCGTTTCACCGATCGTCTTTTGCTGCATTTCAATTGATTCCAGTATACGCCTGGCCTCGGCCACCGCCATGTTCTTGTGAGGGTGCTTTGTCAGCCAGTTATTCCAGAAATCATTATCCTCTTTTCTTTTCTCATAAACCCACCGGATAAAGTCTTCATCCATGACAAAATCTGAGATATCAAACAGTCTGAAATCTTTCATGCCGCAACTAGTTGTATAGGTAAGTTCCCTGAAACCGATTATTCTACTGATCTTGAAGGGAATTTTTTTGAAGATTTTTTCCTATTGAGCCAGGTTGACTGATTACAATGTGGTCTTCACCTCGTTATGAACTCTGCATGCCAGAGATCCTTGAGCTTTTGAATGGTGTCGTGAAGCAGGTTATATACCGACTGCCTGCTAATGCTCATCAATTCGGCAATTTGGCCGTTATCAAGATATTGATAGTATTTCAAATAAATGATTTCCTTTTGACGCTTCGATAAGCAGGAAAGTGTTTTGCGGAGCCTCAAAGCATTAGCCTCAGATATCTGTCTTTCGATAATTATCCGCTCGATTGAAAATTCGTAAAAAAATGGATACTCTTCCTCGAAGGAAGTAGACATTGCCTGCTGGCTTTTGCGGTGCAATGATTTCAACACTTTATTTTTCGTGGCTCTTACCAAATAAAACTTGGGAGACAAAATAGTAGAAGCCGTTTCTCTTCGTTGCCAAAAGCTGATAAATACTTCCTGGATACAATCTTTAATCAGCCCGTCGTCCCGGGTAAAGCGTGAAGCATAATTATACAGACTGGCATAGTACACACGCATGAGCATAGCAAGCGCATCCTCGTCATTTTGCTGCAGCCGTTGCATTAACGCAGCCTCATTGTGCAAAGAATATTCTTTCACAGCAGTTAGGTAAGTAGCAAATTCAATTAGTTTGAGAAACGTCCTTCCGACACTAAATATATTAAGAAATTATCAGGTAGAAAATTTGGAGGTGTCCTGATTTGAAATAAATCTCCCGCAACGACGCAAAGGCGCTACGTGTATACTTGCGACCCAACTTCATTGCGTCGCTCCGCCGCCGCGAGAATTCAAACTGGTACACTACTGAAAATCTTCGCCAGCTCCTTATAGTGTCGCAAAGACGCAAAGGCGATCTTCCCGCCAGAGCTTCAGGTTTAGCCGTTACACTTTGCTTTTTTGTTCCCCTGTTTGAGAATAAGCCGGGCATTATTCCGGCTTCATGTATCATTCATTCATAAAGCAACTATAAATGATGCTCAATGGCCGCCCGGTGCTTCCCCTGCACAAGTTTCTTAGTTTTATATTTTACCGAAGCATGACCAGGTGCAGGTACACTTTATTACTCCAAATACAAAAGGCTCATTGGATAGAGTGGAAAGACATACGAGGATGAGAAAGGCATCCGGGATATACGTGTACATTATTTACCGTCGGCGGATAATGGAAGTTTAGTTTCTATTGATAGCGGACATTACCAAAAATAGCAGCACTACATTAACCGGGGAATAAATTATACCTTTTCAATTTTGGTGCGCCGAAGAAAGATCTGCGGGGATGTTGATCTTGACTGGCCCTGTATCCACTCCCGGACGATGTTCAGCAAAACGTGTCCCAAACAGAAACACACTTATGATAAATCTTAGATCAACGCTTGCCATCGCCGCCTTTCTCCTTATTTACGTCAGTCGCACGATTGCACAGAATCCGCTGATCAGGGATCAATACAGTGCCGATCCTTCAGCAAGAGTATTTGGTGATCGCGTGTATGTTTTTCCATCCCATGACATTATTGCTACGGAAGGTAAAGGCCGTGTTGGCTGGTTTTGCATGGAGGATTATCATGTGTTCTCATCTGCAAACCTCGTGGACTGGAAAGATCATGGTGTAATAGTCACCCAGAATAAAGTACCATGGGTGCGGCCCAACAGCTACAGCATGTGGGCACCTGATTGTATTTACAGGAATGGTAAATATTACTTCTATTTTCCAACCGCTGCACAGGACACCACCAGTTATGGGCGCGGTTTTACCATCGGGGTGGCGATTGCAGAAAAGCCCGAAGGTCCTTACGTTGCACAGCCAACCCCGATCAAAGGTGTTCACGGTATTGACCCGAATGTTTTTATTGACAAAGATGGCCAGGCATATCTTTATTGGTCGGCAGGAAATATATATGGAGCAAAGCTGAACGAAAATATGCTCGAACTTGCTTCGGATGTCAGGACGCTCGGGGAACTTCCCTCAAAAGGATTGAAAGAAGGTCCGTATCTATTTGAACGACATGGAATTTATTATTTAACCTACCCTCATGTGGAAAACAAAATTGAAAGACTGGAATATGCTATTGGCGATAATCCGCTGGGACCATTTAAAATTACAGGCGTAATAATGGATGAATCCCCATCGGGTTGCTGGACGAATCATCATTCAATTATTCAATTCAAAAATCAGTGGTACCTGTTTTATCATGACAGGGATTATTCACCAAACTTTGACAAGGCACGATCAATAAGGTCAGACAGTTTATTCTTTAATGAGGACGGGACCATTAGAAAAGTGATCCGAACATTGCGTGGCATTGGTATAACAGATGCAGCAGGACCAATACAGCTAGATCGTTTTAGCGCTATAAGCAATGAAGGCGCTTCTATCGATTTTATTGATACAACAAATCGGTTCCTTGGCTGGAAAGCTATCCTCGATAAACCAAATGCATGGATTCAGTTTAATACTGTCCAATTTGGGAAAAAACCAGCAAAGAATGTTAGCGTGCGGGCTATGTCTGCTTCCGGGGGCACCCTGGTGATAAGAACGGGCGATGTTTCAGGGCCTGTTGTAGCCGCAGTGAATATTCCCGCAGGAAAAGAATGGAAGACAATTAAGAAAACAATTACAACTGTGCAGCCCGGCATTAAAAACCTTGTTGTGCAACTAAAGGGTAATGGCACGGTAGAAGTAGACTGGATACATTTTGAGTAATTCGTTTAGCCCGAAAAGCTGTAATAATCAAACCGGAAAATGTTCTCAATAGACTAAAGCCGCATTATATGATAAAATATTTATTGCTTTTACTCGCTATGCTACCCTGCTCTTTGTTTTCCCAGAATGCAACGATCAAGATCGACCCTGACAGAACGATCGGCGAAATCGATCCAAAGATCTATGGCGTATTCATGGAACCTATCCATTTTACAGGCCGAAGATTGGGATTGCCTGATTCCGTAAATTTCAATACGCTATATGGAACTTTGTATGATCCGTCGTCGTCATTGGCAAATGAGGATGGGTTTCGTAAAGATTACATAGATGCCATGAAAGAACTTAAGATAACCAACATGCGCTGGCCCGGCGGAAATTTTTTGATGGGGTACAACTGGCAGGATGGGATCGGACCAAAGGCACAGCGACCTGTGCGGGTAAACCTTGCCTGGGGTGGAGTTGATAATAACCATGTAGGTACCGACGAATGGATGCAATTAAATAAATCGATCGGCAGCGAAAATATCGTATGCGTGAATCTCGGGCTTGCCACAATTATGGATGCGGTCTATTGGGTTGAATATTGCAATTATAAAGGAGGAACATATTATTCCGATCTGCGTATCAAAAATGGTCACAAAGATCCTTATAAAGTAAAGATCTGGGATCTTGGCAATGAAGTGGATGGTATGCCCTGGGAACTTGGACATAAAAATGCAGAAGACTACATCGAGGTGGCAAGAGAAGCCGCAAAAGCAATGAAGGCTGTTGATAATTCAATCAAATTGGTGGCGTGCGGATCATCATGGTATAGTGTCGGCACCTGGGACGACTGGAACCGAAAAGTATTAGCAGGTCTCGGCGACCGGGTAGACTATATTTCTGTTCACAGCTACTGGGAGAATTCGCCGGATTATTATAATTATATGGGAAGCAGTGCGAGGATCTTCGAGGATAGGATCAATATTACCGCCGGCGAAATTCAGGCTGTATCAACAGTAAAGGGTTTTAAGAACCCCATTTCGATTTCGGTAGATGAATATGGCGCATTTGGAAGAAGCTTTTTAAATGTGTTACCGGTTGCTCAATCTTTGAATTCATTTGTACGTCATGCCGATGTGGTCAAAATGGCCAATTTTACTCTCATGACGTCTCTGCTGTCAAGCGATCCGCAAAAAGGCACTTTTAAATCTCCCCTGTTTTATACCTTCAAATTGTTTTCGAATAATTGCCTGGGTAGCTCTGTTGATACTTATGTTTCCTGTGACACATTTAATACGGATAAGTACAAGGGCATTCCGTTTCTCGATGCAACGACCGTCTATTCAAGACAAACAAATACCATTTTTATTAACGTAATTAACCGGCACAGGGACAAAGCGATCACCGCAGACATAATCAACAACTCGGGAGATTTTTCCGGGAAAGCGATAGCGACGGTTGTTACCAGCGATAAGCTTAATGAACCATTTACATTCGATCAGCAAACGCAATACCTGCCTGGCACAAAGGAAATAGATACGAAGAATAACCGGCTCTCTTTTACCTTTCCGCCACATTCATTTACTCAAATTAAAATTGGAATGAAAAAGAACTGAGCTTTCATAAGCCGCATGCCACCCTGATCAATTCCTTCGATAAAGATCCATTAGTGCCCTATTGTGAAAGCGAAATTTTATACAAGGCCCTGCAAAATGCCAAAGTGCCCAGCCAATTTGTTTTGGTGCATGGTGGACAACACGGGCCCGGATTGCATGAAGAACGCTATTTTAAATTGATGACCGATTTCTTCTTAACGGAATCAAAGAAAAATAAATGAAAAATCCAGCAACACCCGCATATTTTCTCACTTATAAAAATCAAAAAACTTGAAACGGATATATTTTCCCAAAAATTTACGGCCATTTATATGGATGATGATTCTCGTTCTTTTGCAAAGCCCGGGATTTGTTGCCGCTCAAAAACAAAAAAAAGAGAAAGCAAACAAGCCGGCATTTTACTCCGGTGTTTATAGAAATGTTTTTCTTGAAGCCGGTTACAGTCAGCCAGACATTGATAAGAAAGTTTCAGATGCTTACCATGACATTTTTGAAGGGCCCAACCGCGTTTATTTTGAAGTGGGCGATTCCATGGCTTATGTATCTGACCTCAAAAACCACGATGCACGTACCGAGGGATTATCGTATGGCATGATGATAGCCGTTCAACTTGACAAAAAAGATGTATTTGATCGCATCTGGAAATGGTCAAAAAAATATCTCCAGCATCAGGAAGGGGCACGGGAAGGTTATTTCGCTTGGAGCATCAATCCTCTAACCATGAAAAAAAATTCAGAAGGCTCCGCTTCCGATGGCGAACTATATTATATCACCAGCCTTTTATTTGCCGCTAACCGGTGGGGGAATAATACCGGGATCAACTATTACGCAGAAGCCCGGAGAATATTGGATGCCATGTGGAAGAAAGACGGAACCGGGAATATTTATAATCTTATCAACACAGAACATAAACAGATCACCTTCGTTCCTGAAGGGAATAACTACAACTGGACAGATCCTTCTTATCATTTACCCGCATTTTTCGAGGTCTGGGCCTTGTATGCAAAAGACGGGCATGAGCAATTTTACAGGGATTGCGCAGATACAGCCCGGTTTTTTTTGCACAGGGCCTGTCATCCTGTTACGGGTCTGAATTATGATTACACGGAATTCAGTGGTGCCGCGCATCGCACCCGCTGGATCCCACCTGCTTTTCGTTATGATTCGTGGCGTGTACCAATGAACATTGCCATGGACTACGCATGGTTTGGAAAAGATAAACAGTGGCAGGAAAATTATGCAAAACGTCTCCAGCACTTTCTTACATCAAAGGGGATCGAAACATTCGAAGACCAGTTTAATCCAGATGGCTCAACCCCTGATACCATTTTGCAAGCGGGCGGTTTTAGAAAGTTGAGGCATTCACTCGGCTTCGTCGCCACTTCCGCCACCACTTCGCTGGCGCATAGAAATCCTGACTTTATCAACGCACTTTGGAATGCCAGGCTCACGCCTTACGAGGATGGTTATTTCGATCCTTACTATGACGGGCTTTTATATTTGTTTAGCCTGATGCATTTGAGTGGTAAATACCAGGTCATAAAACCTAAATTTTGATGCTTTACCCGTGGTCAATCTTGCGAAAGGTTCGGGTCAGTTATTGGAAGGTTAAAACCAAAGGTGCTACCCGATCCCGGTTCACTCCTCACCCATATATGGCCCCCCTGTGATTCGATAAACTCTTTGGATATAGAAAGTCCTAATCCTGTGCCGCCGGCCTTAGATCCCGGCACTTTAAAAAAGCGCTCAAACACTTTTAATAAATACTCCGGCTGGATGCCGGGCCCCTGGTCAATAATGGAAAATTCTATTTCTTTTTCTTTTTTAACGATGCCGGCGTTAATGGTGCTGTCGCGGGGGGCATACTTAATAGCGTTGGATAGGAAATTATTCAACACCCAGCTGGTTTTTTCCGTATCTGCCCTGACCTTAATATCTCCAGCCCGGTAATCCTTACGGATAGTGATATTTTTTTCTCTTGCCGCATTTATCACTGAATTTATCGCATTGTCCATGATTACTTGTGGGTCGGCGTTCACGATGTCAAGCTGGATCTTACCAGTCTCCACCTGGGCCATATTCAGTAGCTCGCTCAGGATACGTAACATTCGGTGGTTATCCTGTTTCAGATTATTCACTAATTCTTTTTGCGCATCTGATAGCCTTCCTGTTCTTTCATCTTCCAGCAGTTTTATGCTGAAGTCGGATGAAGCCAGTGGAGTTTTCAATTCATGTGAAATGGTTGCAATGAAATTCGTCTTCGCCACATCCAGTTCTTTAAATGAAGTAATGTTCTTCAATACAATAACGCTCCCTGCCTTTTCATTCCCCTGGTTAATATCCACGATCTCCTTGATGAAATAGTTTTCCTTTCCGTCCACCACTATCTTAAAAGGTGTACTATTTTGTTCTTTAAGCAGGAAGCGGAACAAGTCATTTTTCTTTTGCACTCCCTCTTGCGATTGGCCGACAATTTCCAGTTCTTTCAGGTTTAGCAGTTGCAGCGCCTGTTCATTGGCAAAAAGGACATCGCCTTTGTTATCTATTCCAATGCTGGCATCCTTTAAAGAATTGATCACCGTTTCTGCTCTTTTCTTTTCAAATAGTATTTTAGATAAACTGCTGTGCTCATAGTCGTTGAGTTTTTCCGCCATACTGTTAAAAGCATCAGCCAACTGCCCGAATTCGTCTTTCCGGTTAAGATGTATCCTTTCGCCGTAATTTTTGTTGGCAATGGCTTTTATGCCCTGTGTCAGCTTGGCAACAGGTGATGCTATTAAAGAAGGAAAATTATAAAGGAAGGTCAGGCCCACCAGCGTACACAGGGTAAGAATTATCGTAATAATTGTTTTTGCTTTTTCCGCCGAAGCTTTGGCGGCTTCATTTTTTTTATTGATAGCCTGCAGATTCAGTTGCATAATGCCACTGATATTTCTCCGAATTAGCGACCGGAGCGAGTCTGATGATGTTTTCTGCTTCAGTGCCTCAAAGTTTATGCGCAGAGAATCTGTCAGTTCCTTCTCTCCCGGTTCGGTAATATTTTTTTCCTGGGCCTGGAGGTTTTGTTTGAATTTTTTTGACGCGGATATACTATCGCCACCTTGCAATTCATCCATTTCTTTCAACATATCACGTGAATAGTTCAGCGTTTCATAGTTGTCCTTTACAATGCCCCCTGCTTCCTCGGTGATCCGGTTAAAATAATAAAAGCTTAGAGCGCCTACCAGGATCAGCAGGCCAAAGAGAAAAATGCCACCCAGTGCAACTTTTGTTTTTAATGTGACTGCCATCAGGACAAGATAATCAGGTCAACATCATTTTTAGATAATGTTTTTAATAATTGGTTAAACACATTGGTTCGCAGAATGATCTGGAATAATTTTAAATGAGGCTTGCCTATACACACTGTTGTTATCCGCTTTTCTTCTACTGTATCTATTATCGCTTTGGCTACATTGTCACTCTTAACCTGTAACACCTCGGCCCCCGATTCGGTAGCATCTTTAAAGTTATTGATCAGGTGACGTTGTGCTGCCAGCGGAATTTTTTCCAGCGATTCCTTTGGCGTCTGCACATACAAAACAAACCATTTGCTATTATAATAAGAAGCCAGCCGCGCCGTTTTGCGGATAATATTTTGTGCCATTTCGTGGTTGGAAGAGATACATGCAAGGAAATGTTCATGACGCCACGGCCGTTCTTTAGCGGTCACTTCGTAGTCAACTTTTCTTTCTACCTGACCTGCTACTTCCTTGAGAGCAAGTTCTCTTAGCTGTAAGATCTTTTCGGGTTGAAAAAAATTGGTCAATGCCTGCTGCACCTTGGTGTGATCATAGATCTTACCTTCCTTTAACCGTGTGATCAGTTCCTGTGCCGTCAAATCAATATTCACCACCTCGTCCGCCACCTGCAGTATTTTGTCCGGTACTCTTTCTTTCACTTCAACTCCCGTAATTTCTTTCACATCTTCATTGATGCTTTCTATATGCTGGATATTAATGGCGGAGATCACATCAATGCCCGCATCCAGTATATCCAATACATCCTGCCATCTTTTTTCATTCTTGCTGCCTGGAATATTGCTGTGCGCCAGCTCATCCACAATCACCACATCGGGATGGAGTAATAGAATGGCTTGTACGTCCAGTTCATCCAATTCTTTCCCTTTATAAAAAACTTTTCTCCGCGGGATAACCGGTAATCCTTCAATCAGCGCTTCCGTTTCCTTTCTGTTATGGGTTTCGATATAACCGATCCTTACGTTGACGCCATTCCGGAAAAGATCATGGGCCTCCTGAAGCATGCGATAGCTTTTACCTACACCGGCGCTCATGCCTATGTAGATTTTCAGCTTTCCTTTCTTTTCCTGCTGGACCTTTGCCAACCATCTGTCTGCTTCTGTTTCCGGCATTAGTTATAATTAAATAATCTGTATCAAAAGTATAAACATTACGTTTTCAGAAGTGGTAAGCCGCTCCCAAGATAAACGTGCCCGTGCTCTTTGCCGACGGAAATACCTTGTCAGAATTTTTATAAAAGATCGGATCTTTTGCCCCATCAATCCGCAACTCAGGAATGATCGTTAATGCATCAATGTGAATATTGCCCGATAATGTGAAATCATAGAGGTCAGTGCCAGACCCCGCCACCCGTTTCTTATCTCCAAAGTACTCACCTCTTGCAGTTAGCCCAAATGAAGAAGATGGATCATAATTAAAATACAATGCCGAGCCCCACCAGGAGTCGCTGTTGCCGCCGGATGGTTTTACCAACTTTGCGGTGCCGTTATACCCAATTGCAAATTTGCCGGAAATAGTTCCTGTTGCTACGAGATCAAGTTGATTGATCATGGCATCGCTCATATCTTTTCCTCCGACGTAGTTCAGGCAAGCATTAATCTTGCTGTTGCCGGAAGCAGCATGTATTTGTGCAATGAAGTTTTTCTTTGCAAAGCTGGCAGTTGAAAAATCGGTCGGATTGGATACGCCTATCATAAAACTGAGATTGCTGTTAGCCGTTACATCCATTTTTATCCCTGTGTGAAAGAAAGGGCCGTAGGAAAACATATAATCCATGCTATAATTCCGGTTCAGGTATGCATCAGGCACTTCATAGCCAACATGCGTAAACCATTTGCCCATTGTAAATTTTATTTTGTCTGAAGGCGCATAGGAAACAAAGGCTTGCTTAACAGCCGCCAACATTCCTGCGTCATTATAGGAAAACTCTTCTCCCCTTCTGCCAAAACCGAGATCGGCAACTGCTTCCACTTTACCGATCGTATAGTCTGCTTTCAACGACGCCATGCCTAACTCAAATGAATTATGCGAATTGGTAAAGCTTGTAAAATTATTTGTGTGCATAGAATCTTTGGCATTATTAAAATTGTAGCGGTAATACGCGTCTACGGATCCCGTGATAGCCAGTTTGCCCTTCTTTGCTGAATCCTGGGCTGATGCAACATTGCTTATCCATATAACGGCCAATCCCAATAAGGCCTTGGTATTTTTCATGTTACGGTGATTCTAAAGATTCTTATAAATGCCACTTCCGGGAAAAGAACAAGTTTGCTTAATCATTAAGAGCCGGAAGTAGTTACCAGTCTTTATTTTAAGTTGTCTAATTCGATATTGAGCTTTAATACATTTACTTTTGAAGGGCCCATGCCTAAAAATGGTTTCTCGGTATGTTGATCCACCAATGCTCTTACTTTTTCTTCAGCGATTCCTCTCACGGTAGCGATGCGTTTTACCTGCACATAAGCGGAAGCAGGCGAAATATCCGGATCAAGGCCGCTGCCTGATGCAGTAACCAGGTCAGCGGGTATCTCTTCTTTTTTTATACCCGGATTATGAACAAGAAAGGTGTCGATCCTGCTCCTGACAATTTGCAAATAATCAGGATTGGACGGTCCTTTATTGCTACCGGCTGAGCCGGCTGCGTTGTAGTCAACAGCAGAAGGGCGACCCCGGAAATATTTGTCATCGGTAAACTTCTGGCCAACTAATTCATAGCCCACTACTTTATCATTAACAGAAAGAGTTTTTCCTTTGCCGCCGCCCGGTGTTGCTTTACCAATAACCGCAATCAGGAGCGGATATAAAACTGCACATAGAATGATCATCACCAATGTCAGCTTCAGGGATATTAATAAGTTCTTTTTCATTTGAAATATTTTATCATTACATGAATAAACCGAGCAATAAATCAATCAGTTTAATCCCGATGAACGGTGCAATAATTCCACCCAATCCATACACCAATAAATTTCTTCTCAGCAATGCCGATGCGCCGATCGGCCTGTATTGAACGCCTCTTAATGCCAATGGTATCAGCAACGGAATAATGATAGCATTAAAGATAATAGCGGATAAGATGGCTGATTCGGCACTTTTCAGGTCCATTATGTTCAATGCATTCAACGCCGGTATGGACGTAAAAAATAAAGCCGGTACAATAGCAAAATATTTGGCCACGTCATTGGCAATAGAAAAAGTGGTCAGCGTACCTCTTGTTATCAATAATTGTTTGCCTATTTCAACTACTTCGATCAGCTTTGTTGGATCATTGTCCAGGTCAACCATGTTGCCCGCTTCTTTGGCCGCCTGGGTGCCGCTGTTCATCGATACACCCACATCAGCCTGTGCAAGGGCCGGGGCATCATTCGTTCCATCACCCATCATCGCAACAAGCTTCCCATTTGCCTGTTCTTTACGGATGTAATTCATCTTGTCCTGCGGTTTTGCTTCGGCAATAAAATCGTCCACACCGGCAACATTAGCGATGTATTTTGCAGTAAGCGGGTTATCGCCGGTGACCATTACTGTCTTTACGCCCATTTTGCGCAAGCGTTGAAAACGTTCTTGTATTCCGGGTTTAATAACATCCTGTAGCTCAATCACACCCTTCACCTCGTTATTGACGGTCACGACCAACGGAGTTCCCCCATTTGCTGCGATTGTCTTTACTCTATCTGTTGCTCCGGAGGGTATAGCATTCCCGCTTTTGGTCACCATATTAGTGATCGCATCATAAGCGCCTTTACGGATCTTAAAGCCCGTTGGAGTATCAACACCGCTGCTTCTTGTTTCTGCGGCGAATTTTATAAACTGTGAACCTGGTTCTGCCTTTGCATTCACACCTTTTTGTAATGCCAGTTCAACGATCGACTTTCCTTCCGGTGTATCATCAGATAAAGAGCTCAGCGCGCTGAAGCGTATGAATTCGTCTTCCCTGATTCCATCAACAGAGTAAAAATTGGTAGCCTTCCTGTTGCCAATGGTTATTGTCCCCGTTTTATCCAGCAGCAATACATCCACATCACCTGCTGTTTCAACGGCCTTGCCACTTTTAGCAATCACGTTTGCTCTCAGAGCCCTTTCCATACCGGCAATTCCGATTGCTGATAACAGTCCGCCGATGGTTGTTGGGATGAGGCATACAAATAAGGAAACAAAGGCCGCAATCGTGATAGTTGTGTTCGCATAATCAGAATATGGCTTCAATGTCACACATACAATAGTAAATATCAATGTAAAGGCGGCCAGTAAGATGGTCAATGCAATTTCGTTAGGCGTCTTTTGCCTTGATGCGCCTTCTACCAGCGCAATCATCTTATCCAGGAAGCTTTCTCCCGGCGGCGTCGTTACTTCCACTACAATACGATCTGATAATATTTTTGTGCCTCCTGTAACAGATGATTTGTCTCCACCTGCTTCACGAATAACAGGAGCCGATTCACCTGTGATTGCGCTTTCATCAATGGTAGCGATACCTTCAACGATCTCGCCATCCATTGGGATAACGTCGCCGGCTTCACATACAAAATAATCACCAAGGCGTAACTGCGAAGAAGGAGTGATAGTGACTGAATTGTTCGCTAATTTCTTTGCAGGAGTTTCCTCTCTTGTCTTCCGCAAACTTTCTGCCTGCGCTTTACCTCTTGCCTCTGCCAATGCTTCGGCAAAATTTGCAAACAGAAGGGTCACGAGCAGGATGAGGAACACAACAATATTGTACCATAAGGCGCCCTGGGTAGTATCGCTGGTTGCTGCCTGGTAAATACATACGGCCAGCATCCCCGCAGTTACAATCTCTACGGTAAACATCACCGGGTTTTTGACCATCAACCCCGGGTTCATTTTTACAAAAGATTCTTTAATAGATCCGCCTACCAATTCAGGGTCGAATAATTTTATATAACGTTTTCTTTTTGCCATTGTCAGTTAAGATTAATAAAGTGAAAAATATTCTGCAAGCGGTCCTAATGCCATCGGGGGGAAGAATGACAGCGCAGTTACGATTATAATCACCGCAATTGTCATTACCCCGAATGTGAGACTATCTGTTCTCAACGTACCCGGCGACTCAGGGATATATTTTTTATTAGCCAGCAAACCTATTATTGCAATGGGCCCGATAATCGGCAGGTATCTTCCCAATACCAATACGATGCCTGTTGATACATTCCAGAAAATATTGTTGTCTCCCAAACCCTCAAAGCCGCTTCCATTATTTGCATTGGCGGAAGAATATTCATACAGCATTTCAGAGAAACCATGGTAGCCCGGGTTGTTGAGCCAACTACCCGGCTTAACTGCCCAGGTCATCTCAGGATGATGAGCAACCATGTATGCAGCAAATGCGGTAAAACCCTTTACCAGGAAGGCAGATAGTAGCGTAACCAGCATAGCAATTTTCACTTCTCTTGCTTCTACTTTATGCCCCATGAATTCCGGCGTTCGCCCTACCATTAATCCGGCAATGAAGACAGCGATGATTATGAAAATGAAATAATTCAGCAGCCCAACACCGACTCCGCCATAAAGGGAGTTGATCCACATATCGATCATAACGATGCCACCGGAGATGGGCGTCAGGCTGTCATGCATACCATTTACTGAGCCATTTGAAGTGGATGTGGTAGCCACGCTCCATAAAGCTGTTGCGGCAGAACCCAACCGGACTTCTTTTCCTTCCATGCTTCCCAGGGTCTGTGCGATGCCCATTTTATCTATGGCCGGATTGCCTTTTGTTTCATAGTAAGTATTGATGGAAATGAAAATGACAAAGACAAAGGTCATCACCCCAAATATGGTCCAGGCCAGTTTTTTTTTATTGAGATAAAATCCAAGAGCAAAGACGAGGGCGATGGGAATAAGGATGATTGAAATAGTTTCTATTGCATTAGTCAGGTAATTCGGGTTTTCCAATGGATGCGCCGAGTTTACGCCAAACCAGCCACCGCCATTTGTGCCCAATTGTTTGATTGCAATCATTCCTGCCGCCGGCCCTCTTGATACCTGTACGCTGTCGCCCTGTAAAGTGACAATGCTGTCTTTCCCATCATAGCTTGTTGGTGTCCCGTTGAACGCAAGGATCACAGCAACGATGGTTGATAAGGGTAATAATATTCTTGTTGTGCTCTTAACTAAATAATTCCAGAAGTTGCCAAGATTATTCGTTGTCCTTTCGCTTAATCCATTAAACAATGCAACCAAACAAGCAATCCCTGTTGCGGCGCTGAGAAATTGAAGAAAAGTAATTACGAAAAGCTGTGTCAGGTAAGTTAATCCCGATTCTCCGGAATAGTGTTGCAGGTTACAATTCACCAAAAAACTGATAGCCGTATTAAAGGCAAGGTCGGGTGTTTGGCCAGGATTGCCATCAGGATTCAATGGCAATTTATCCTGGAATACCAGCATGAGCATGGCATATACCAGCCACAAAAAATTAATGATAAGCATGGCTTTCAGGAATTGCTTCCAGTTCATGCTTTCGTTCGGATTAATACCACTGATACGGAAAATGAACCTTTCTACGGGGTTCATAAAATCCATAAAGTTCTTTTCTCCCCTAAAGACCTTTGTGATGTACTTTCCTAATGGCCAGGCGAGCAGTACCGTCACCAAAAAAATAATCGCTGCGCCTAAAATTTCTCCGGTCATACAATTAGAATTTTTCGGGTTTGATCAAAACATACAGCAGGTAGATAAACACTGCTATAGACAGAATAAATAAGGCTATCATCATAAAAAGTGAGTTTTATTTTGTTTGGCGGACTGATTTTCAGTCTGAGCGGAGCACAGCCTAGATTTTCTCGAACCAGTCGATGGATTTAAAAAAAAACCAGAAGCAGGTGAGCCCGGCCGCTAATAAGAGGATTGTAAGCATGTCTTTTTTTTATTTGTGAAAAAATAATTTAAACTTAATAACCGCCAGATATATCATCGCTGCCACTATCAACCATATCAGCGCAACAACCGCATAATCCTTTACAGTTCTCTTGTCGAACATATAACCAGATTGGTAATTAAGGGTATAAAACATAGGTACACCCAAGGCGTGTATAACCTAATTCCATGATCTTATGCAAAACAGCCATGCATATTAGCAAATGCTATGACCCATATCAATTACAGGTGCATGAGCCAGGAGTAAGTAAGATGCCTGTATAAATGGCCAGGATACTTACTGCCACTATTAATCGTGTTGTTTGTTTTTTCCATTGTAAGGATTTTAGTGAAACCATCCGAATTTGAACCACGCTATCCAGGAAAAGGCGATGAGCAGCGCCACCACAACAATCACCAGGATAAAATCTTTCCAGCGCGGTGCTTCATCCCCTAATCTTGGTTTTTGATCATCTGTCATATCGAACCGGGTCATCACTATAATTTATTTAGCAACGCATGGCATGTGTCAAATGAGGTGCCCTGTTTCTTTGAATGTGCCATTAAATCTGAAATGTCTGCAACACAGTGGCTTGTAGAAACCGGCTAAAAGGTGTATGGCTAAACGAGGAAAAAAACCCTTTCAAAATGAAAGGGTAGCTTTTCAAATTGATAAAAAGTCACTTGGCGATATGGTATTCTTCCATCTTCCGGTAAAGCGTGGTTAATCCGATTCCCAGGTACTCGGCTGCCCTGGTCTTGTTCCCTTTTGTATGCTGCAATACTTTCTCTATATGTTTTTTTTCTATTGAAGAAAGCGTGAGACTGTCTGACGAAGAAATATTACTTTGCTTTTGTATTTCGTAAGAGAGGTGTTCCGGCAGCACCTTATTTCCATCGGTCAATATTACAGCCCGTTCGATCACGTTTCTTAATTCCCGGATATTTCCCGGCCAGCGGTAATGTTGCATCAGCTGCAACGACTCTTTACTCAGCGACAAACCCGTTTTATTTTCCCTGGATGTAAACAAAGACAGGAAATGTTCAGCCAGAACAGGGATATCTTCAACCCGGTCGCGCAATGGCGGTAATTCAATAGAAAAAACATTCAGCCTGTAATAAAGGTCCTGCCTGAAATGCCCCTGCTCAATCCCTTTTTTCATATCGCGGTTGCCTGCAGCGATGATCCTTACATCTACCTTGCTTGTCCTTTCATCACCCACCTTGATAAATTCACCGGTCTCTATTACCCGTAACAGTTTTGCCTGCAAATCAATATTCATTTCACTTATCTCATCAAGAAACAAGGTACCATTGTCGGCGAGCTCAATCAATCCCTTCTTGTCTTTAGCAGCACCCGTATAGGCGCCTGCCTTGTGACCAAATAATTCACTTTCTAATAATTCTCTGGGGAATGCACTGCAATTAATAGCTACAAAGGAGTTCTTTGAACGTTTACTTGCGGAATGAATAGCGTTGGCGAAAACTTCCTTTCCCGTACCCGTCTCACCCGACAGCAAAACATTCGTATCAGTGGGAGAGATTTTCTGGGCCACTTTAACTGCTTCTTTAATAACAGCGCTGTTGCCGAGGATATTATCAAAGCTGAACGAGCTACTTTCTTTGATCTTAATGGCTGATCGTTTGTTTGCTTTTACTTTATCAACAGCCTGGTACAGTAGCGGAATGATCCTGTCATTATCGTTTCCTTTAACAATGTAGTCAAACGCCCCGTTCTTCATCGCCTGTACACCATCCGGTATATTTCCATATGCTGTGAGCAAAATCGTTTCAACAGAAGGGAATAATTTTTTAGCGTTTTTTACAAAATCAACGCCGTTACCATCGGGCAACCTGACATCACATAAAACGACTTCGAAAGGCTCGCGATTCAATAGTTCTATAGCTGCCTTTAACGTACCTGCACCGGAAACATTAAAGCCTTCCAACGAAATTATTCTTGTCAGCAGTTTGCGGAGCTGATCTTCGTCGTCTATAATTAATATATTGCCTGTCATGGCAAACACATTTAGTCATCTACCCGTTTAAGTTTTAATTTGGCGGGAACACCTACTACCAACGGGAATTTTTCAACGGTTACATTGGCCGGATCAAGACCAAATCCTTTTTCTTCAGAAAGGCTGAAGTCTTTGAGCCAGAAATGAAGTTTCATAATGATCCGTTCTATAAACGGAAGCTCGGTATCCTGGCTTATATATTTCTCCATTACCATAAATTGGAAATCACCGACTGTGCTGCTACTGGCAAGACTTTCATAACGGCTGATGACATTTACTTCTTTATTAGCTACAAGATCCTCCACCACTTTTCGAAACATCAGGTTGATCCGGGTTTCTACCCTAAACCCTAATCTAAAATCGATCCGAATAATATCATTGGGTATGATATGTTCCACCTTATATTCAGAAGTATAAGGGTCATCCATTGTATCTACATGAACAAACCAATAGATGTCGGCGCGCTTCGGTTTTTTGTTCAGGATAGAATAAATGATCTTATGTTCAATTTCCTTTGGATTGTCTGCACTTGTCAGGTAGACCAGGTGAGTAGCATATTTTGGCACAGCCCTGTCATTGCTCAGTTCCTGGATCTTGGGAATATAATGTTCGAGCCGCACAAACTCGATATACCTGTTTTTAATCTTCCTCGCCTTAAACCATGTGTACATCACAAGAAAAAGCAAACCGCCTACTAACAGTGCCACATAGCCGCCATGAGGAAATTTTTGAATGTTGGCAAAAAGGAAACTCGCCTCAATTGTCAGAAAGACTATTAAATAAAGGTAAATAAGAACAGGCTTTGTTCTTCGTAAAACCAGGTAATTGGAAAACAATATTGAAGTCGCGATCATACATAAAGTAATAGCGAGGCCATAAGCTGCTTCCATGCTCGAAGCTTTTTGGAAATAAAGAACGATCCCAAGGCAGCCTGTGAAGAGAAGCATGTTAATAGCCGGAATATATAGCTGTCCTCTTGCTTCCGTTGGATATTGTATGCGAAGTTTTGGCCATAAATTCAACCTCATCGCCTCACTTATTAATGTAAAAGATCCGGAGATTAAAGCCTGGCTGGCGATAATTGCGGCAGCAGTTGCGATGACAATTCCGAAGTACAGGAACCAATGAGGCATGACGCCATAAAAAGGATTAAACCCGGAATTGATCATGTCGGTTGCTATTAGTTGTCCTTTGTAATGGCTGAGGAGCCATGCACCCTGTCCCAGGTAATTAATGATCAAACAGGTTTTCACAAAGATCCAGGAATTGCGGATGTTCCATTTGCCACAATGACCCAGGTCTGAATACAGTGCTTCAGCACCGGTAGTACAGAGAAAAACGCCGCCCAGGATATAAAATCCCCTCGGATATTCGATCAATAATCTGATTCCGTAATAAGGATTAAATGCTTTTAAGATCCGGAGATCATCCGCCAAATGAAATATCCCCAGGATGGCGAGCATAATAAACCAGCAGGCCATGATCGGCCCAAAGAATTTGCCGATAAAAGCAGTTCCAAATTGCTGGATAAAAAAGAGGACACTTAATATCCCTATTACTATATAAACAATGGTAGACTGGTTTGTGCCCGACAAAAAAGGAATTTGTTTTAAGCCTTCTACTGCCGAGGTAACAGAAATCGGGGGGGTTATCATTCCATCGGCCAGCAGGGCGGCACCACCCAGCATTGCCGGCGCAACCAGCCATTTTTTTCTCCGGCGGACCAATGCAAATAAAGAGAAAATTCCTCCCTCACCGCGATTATCCGCATTAAGGGTTAAGATCACATATTTGACTGTCGTTTGCAGCGTGAGGGTCCAGATGATCAATGACAACGCGCCAATCACAAGGTCGTCCGTAATAACCTTGCCGCTCGTTATGGCGTTTAACACATATAAAGGGGATGTTCCGATGTCGCCGTAAATAATTCCGAGGGCAATAAGAAGTCCTGCAAAGGATACTTTATTAGGTGAAAACATGGATTGAGTGATTGCAAAAAAACAAAAGTAGAACGGAGTGGTTTAAACTTTTCAAAACCGGGCTTCAGTAAACCAAATCTTTATAAAATCTTTATACGGTTCCATGTCTTTTTACATTTTACTGATGCCGGCTAAGCTACATTTGTTCTTTAATCTGGCAGATGAGTGGTTTTTTCTCTAAGAAATTGAGCACGCAGAAACAATACCTGGCGAGCCTGTTATTTATCCTGGTTGTGTCCGGCATATGTTTCGCCGTCGCACCCTTGCTGGGTTATCGCGTAGTCGCATTCATCTTATTGTTGTGCGTATCGTTGATTGCTGTTTCTTTTGACATCTTTCCGGTTCTTTTATCGGCGGTCTTAAGCGCATTTATCTGGAATTATTTTTTTATTCCCCCGCGTTTTACGTTTCATGTTGGCACTACCGAAGATGTCATTCTCTTCATCATGTATTTTGTCATTGCGCTGATCAATGCTGCACTGACGTATAAGATAAGACAGATAGAAAAAGCGTCGAGGAGAAAGGAAGAGAAAGCTAATACAATAAAACTCTATGACACGCTGCTGCATTCGTTATCGCATGAACTGAGAACGCCAATTGCAACGATTATTGCGGCAACAGACAACCTCCAATCAAAGAATGAAAAGCTAAGCCGGGAAAATTGGAACGAGCTGGTAACCGAGATCTCGAAAGCTTCGTTCCGGCTCAATCAACAGGTGGAAAACCTGTTGAACATGTCGCGGCTGGAATCCGGATTTATCAAACCCAAAAAGGATTGGTGTGATATAAATGAACTGGTCTATGCCGTTGTAAAGAATGTTGAAGAAAATAATATAACCCAGCGGATCACCATAAATATTAATCCCAATATGCCACTTGTGAAAACCGATAAGATCATGCTCGAACAGATTATTTATAACCTGTTGAACAATGCCGTTCTTTATACAAAAAGTGACAGTCACATTCATGTGTCCGCCGTTAACCATGCCGACGTTTTGCAACTGGTAATCGAGGACGACGGTGACGGCTTTCCTGAAACAGAGATAGAAAATGTGTTTGATAAATTCTATCGCTTACAATATTCAAAAGCAGGAGGCACAGGTCTTGGGTTATCTATTGTGAAAGGATTTACAGAAGCCCTGAAGGGAAGCGTGATCCTGAAAAATCTTTCCACCGGAGGCGCGAGGTTTACAGTCGAAATTCCCTGTGAAACGTCATATTTAAAAGTGTAAGAAATGAACAAGGCTGAAATCCTGGTCATCGATGATGAAGAACAAATAAGGAAACTACTTGAAATAACGCTGAAAGCCAATAATTATAGCGTGATACATGCCGCTAGTGCCAAAGAGGGACTCATCATGGCTTCCAATCATCCACCTGACCTCGTCATCCTTGATCTTGGATTGCCGGACAAGGACGGACTGATCGTTTTACAGGATTTGAGGCAATGGTACACCAACCCTATCATTATCCTCTCTGTTCAAAGAAGCGAAGAAGTTATCATCAGGGCGCTTGATTCAGGCGCCAACGACTATTTGACCAAACCCTGGCGGACAGGAGAGTTACTGGCAAGAATACGATCGGCATTAAGAGGCGCGACGCAGGAGGACAATGAACCCATCATTAATTCTGAAGATTTGCAGATCGATCTTGCGTCGAGGATGGTAAAGAAAAAAGGGGAATTGGTTAAACTCACCACCACTGAATACAGCTTGCTTGCATTATTTGCAAAAAACGATGGAAAGGTTTTAACACACCAATATCTGCTAAGAGCTATCTGGGGCCCCGGCTTTATCAATCAATCACAGTACCTCCGTGTATTCATTGCGCAGATCCGAAAAAAAATTGAAGACGATCCTAACAGACCGGAATATCTTCTTACTGAATCCGGAGTCGGATATCGGTTTATTAGTAAACAAAGCTGACTCACAACACTTAAACCGGCAAGACCCCCGCCAACATAAGAACGTATTTTGGATAAATAAGTACGATACCGGTAATAATAGCACCGCCAACTATGATCTTTCCCCTTTTAGTATTTGTCAGATTCATTTTGTTACACTCCTTGCTGATTAACTCTCATGCTAATCCGGGCATCCGTTTTAGAGTTCTACGTTTACTAATTGTTTCGGTAAGATGGACGAAATGCAAGTAAGTGAAACTATAAGGTCTCAAATTACACGACGTGTTCCCTTTCTATATTTCTTACAAAAATTGTCTGGGTAGGAAATGCAAACTCAATTTGTCTTTCTTCAAAAGTTTCAAAGAGCCTGACATTGATGGCCTGCTGTATATCCATATATTTGTTATAGTCCGCAGTGTGTATAAAATAAACAACTTCGAAATCAAGACTGGATTCACCAAAGGACTTCAGGTGCGCACGATCAAATCGAATGTCTTCCATTGCTTCAATGATCTTTTTGATCACTGCGGGTATGGCTTTTAGCTTGTCCGCGGAAGTATTATAAGTTACTCCAAACCCAAAAACTACTCTTCGCTCCTCCATTCTCTTATAATTATGAACTCTTGAATTGGTGAGATCGGCATTGGCGCAAATCAATTGTTCGCCACTTAGCGTGCGGATACGGGTGGTCTTAATGCCGATATATTCCACAGTGCCCATCTTATCATCAAAAATGATAAAGTCGCCAACCTCAAATGGCTTGTCAAAAAAAATCACGAGATAACTGAACAGGTCTCCCAGTATGGCCTGGCTTGCCAATGCAATAGCAATGCCCCCAATTCCCAACCCGGCTATCAGCGTGGTAATATCGTATCCAAGATTGTCAATAAGGAACAAAAAGCCTCCCATCCAGATGATGACCTGGATGATCAGCAAAATCCCCCTGGATTGCTTTTCTCTGTGTTCGTTTTTCTCGTGGCGGGATAAAGCTTTTATAAAAAGATACCGGGCAAACGATGTGAGGGCACGCAGCAGAAAAAAGGTGGTCACCAGCATCATCGCCACGTGGCTGATTGATCTCACCTGTGCAGAGAGAGTAAGGTATTGCAAACCGCCATAAACAGCGAAAATATACAATAGTGGTACACCTGACGATTGCAACAGACCGATAATAAAATCATCGATGGTCGTTTTTGTCTTTGCGGCAAAAGTCTTTATTTTCTTTACAAACACCATCTGCAATAATCGGATCACGACTATTCCCAGAATGGCCATTATAAACGCTATGATCCAATCTCTGAGGGTATTGTTTAATATAAGAGTATTCCACACACTATCCATTCTCCTGCAAATTTAGTGAAGAATCAATACAGAGAAAAAGCAAAGATACGCCATGACTGTTGCTATAGATTATTGACGGCTGATTGCAATCCGATTCTAAAGGTATTCTAATGCTTCCTTAACGTAAGAGTATAATTATCCTGCTTATATCTTTTAAATTTCCTCCTCGCTGCCGTACTCTCCCCCCCGATCCCAAAAAAATTTTTATCACTGAGTCTTGAAGCAAGATGACTGATGATGCACAATGCAACGCAATATTGCCAGTGCAGTAAGTGTAGTCGATGAGGGCGAGTTTTGTTAATCCCAGGTCATCCCGCCAAAACAACAATGGCTTGCCTTGCTCATATAATTTCTTATACAGCATACATGGCACATCACTTCACAGCAGGTCGGCCCGTTCAGAAAATTGGGGCTCGATGATTACTTCTTCCGGCTTTTTCCGGTAAAATAACATGCCCAGCGCCATAATAATAGTAGTGGCCAGTATTATAAAAAACAAAATCCCTTCATTAAAACTCGTCAGCTTGAGATGAACCGGAATTTTATAAAACAGCACAATTGTAATTAAGCCCCTTGGTATAAAAAAAGCCTCGGGAATCACATTTGTGTGCAGAAAAAACCGCAAGTACAGGAATCTTATAATAAATAATGCGATCACAATAAGACTGCCCACCAGCCAAACTTCATTCTGACCAACAAAAGCAAGTGAAATAGAAAAGCCAAAAAGGAAAAAGAAGAATGTCCTGATAAGAAAGGATGTTTCAGCCGTGATGGAATGCAGTAAATGCAATATGGCATCAACTTTTTGAGCAGGAAGGATTTTCTGAAAGAATCTGAAGTTTATCTTTTCCCAGTTATTGATCATCATTCCAAACACAAGTATGATAAGAAGTGATGGGAGGTGAAATAATTTACCGGCGGAATACATCAGAACAAGCAATGCAAATATCAGGAAGAACTTTATATTGAGCCGGATCCTTGTCAACACAAGAAACAATAAAAAAGAAAGCACAAGTGAAAGCAGGATTGAAATAACCAGGCTGCCGGCAAATATGCCTGCTGATTTGACTGTCAACGTTTCCTTCGCAGAAAAATAATTAAAGAACAATATGCCAAGGATGTCTGAAAAAGAGGCCTCGTATATTAAAAACTCTTTCTTTTGCCTGCTGAGATGATGAATGCTTGGTATAACGATTGAACTGCTCATGATAGAAAGCGGAATGGCATATACAATGCACCTGTCAAGCGATTCATTCAGCCAGCTCTTCAGGATCACCGTAATGAGCGCAGCCGAGATCACCAGGATAATCAGCGCCGAAAAGAAAGAATTGCGGATCAGCGTCGTTTTATCCTTGCCAACTTTCAGATCCAGCCCGGCCTCGAGTACAATCATGATAAGGCCTATAACGCCCAGCGCCTCGATAAAAACCGGTGGAAACCGGAGCGTCACATCATAGGCAATACAAATCTGCCTGAAACCAATACCGGTCATGAGAAGAAGCAACACAGAAGGAATAAGAATATACCGGCTGACTATGGTGAACAAATAGGAAAGCACCACAAGACAGCAAATGACAATTAATATATACTCGGAGCTTAGATTTTCCATAGACGAGGTTTCGTGAAAAGATCTGCCGGCGGCAAATTACATAATATGATGCAAGATGTTTGTATGATTCGCCTGGCAAACCCGCAGCATATACAATGAAGAAGTTTATCACATAATGCAATAAGTTTCTTTAAGCTGATTTTAAGGTGGTGCTCTTTAGTTTTGCGCCAAAGTTGACCTGTAGTCAGGTTCATCAATGCACTGTGGATGCCAATGTAAATGATAAAGCATTTTCCCCATGATGGCGATGATTAGCCCCAAAACCCCGCTGGCTGGCGGGGTTTGTTTTGTGAAGAGATAAATATCCCCTTCGTTTCAAAAACTTGATTGCGCAACAAACACAATAATCCCTGCCAGGAAACCAATCAGGGCCAGCCAGCATATTCTTTTAAGGTACCAAAGGAAATCTATTTTCTCAATGCCCATCACAGCCACGCCGGCAGCAGAGCCGATAATGATAGCGCTGCCCCCGGTACCGGTTGTTAATGCCAGGAATTCCCAGAAGTAATGATCCGTCGGATAAACAGATAAATCATACATTCCCTGGGAAGCAGCCACGAGTGGAACGTTGTCAACTAATGCAGATAAAAGTCCGAGAGTTGTGCCGATAGCGTAGTCATTTTTAAGGTGGTTGCCAAGGAAGGCTGCAAAGTACTGCAATATGCCGGCGGATTGCAATGCGGTTACGGCCAGAAGTATTCCAAGAAAAAACAAGATGCTCGGAGTATCAATTTTCTGAAGTGCGTGTGTTACGGTATATTTTTGTATTTGATCCGGCGCCTTGTCTCTATGAATTATCGTGGTTATTAACCACATCAGTCCCAATGCCAGCATCATTCCCATAAACGGAGGCAAATCGGTTGCGGTTTTAAAAACAGGAACGAAGATCAGGAAGCCTATGCCGGTGAATAGAACTGCTCTGCCTTCCTTTTTTTCCGCAGCGGAGCTTTCCGCTTCTGCAATAGCCTCAAATTTCTGACCGCGGAAACGATAGGCAGTAAACAGGGTTGGAATGATACAAACTGCGATGCTTGGCAAGATCAATGCCTTAATGATATTAAGCGGTGTAATTTGTCCGCCAATCCATAGCATCGTCGTTGTTACATCTCCCAGCGGAGACCAGGCACCACCCGCATTGGCTGCAATTATAATCATTCCGCAAAACCAAAGCCTGTCCTTTTTTTCCTGCAACAATTTTGTGATCAGCGAGGACATCACAATGGACGTAGTTAAATTGTCAAGCAGCGCCGAAAGGAAGAATGTAATGGTCACAATAATAAACAGGAGCCGGCTTTTACTTTTAGTCCTGATCCTCCTCGTAATGACCTTAAACCCGTGATGAGAGTCGATCAGTTCTACAATAACCATTGCACCAAGTAGAAAAAACAGGATAGATGACAATTCTCCCAGGTGATGGGTTAGCTGTTCTGTTACGGCATGTGGGGATGCTGAATATAAAACATAGATAGTCCAGCACAATACTCCTGTGATTAATGCCGAAGCGGCCTTATTTATTTTAATAGGATGCTCCAAAGCAATGGCTATATACCCAAGTATAAAAACCACTATCATTAATATATTGACCATATCATTTAATTACGGGCAATAATAAGCCAAAATCGGGTTCCCGGATCACAAAGTCTGCCGCTGCGTCTAACAAGGGGTCAGAAGAGCAAAACGAGATCCCGATCCCCGATTTTTCTATAGAACAAAGATCGTTTTCACTGTTGCCTATAGTCAACGTGTCGGTTATGGGAACATTTGACTTTTTGCAAATATGCATCAGGGCATGTGTCTTACAATATTCATGGTGGCAGATGCTGCTATCATGCGGGAGAAAGAAAGAAGGAATTTTTACTTCTCCTGTTGCAATGCTGCTTGAGAACTCGAGTTCGTTGGCCAGAGAAAAATCAAAACCATAAATGTTCTTAAAATGATTGGTTATACAATCGTAGCTGTCGGACATAAGCCCGACAACAAAACCGTTTCCTTTTAAAAAATTGACTATCGTGGCTGCTCCCGGGGTAACGGGTATTTGTTCGGCTATTCGTAACAGTTCGCTGATATCATGCCCCTTCAACAGGCGGGCAATTTGTTTTGTGCGGATAAATGGGTTAACCTGGGTGTCGGTAATACGCAGCAGTTGTTTTTTAAAGTTTAGCTGTTCAGCGGCTGTCTGAACATAACTGGCTCGCAGGAAGGTGTTGTCCATATCGATCACTGCAATCTTCTTCAACTCCTTTGAACTTTCGGTGATCGCAAATTCCATTTGCTCCCTGATAAGCTGGATATGTTCCAGGGTTTCATAGTTATTCTGACCTTTGTTTTTGGATTTTTTCAGAATTACATCCGCCACATCTCTTGACATTTTTCCAATTTGTTCAAGCGATAGTATCTTGTCTTCGATGTGACCAATACTGACTTCTTCTATTTTAGCTCCCATCTGGTACATATCAATCAGCAAGCCGATATCTACCCCGTAACCTTCCTCGAAGTGAATCTTCGCGAGCAATTCTTTTTTCCCGGCAACCATTCCGCTGAGAGGTTGCCAAAACGATGGAAAATCGGGATAGAGGATTGACAGAAGTGGTTTGGCAACTAATTCTGTGATCCGGCCTGCCTGCCTGGAAAAACATGATTTGCAAAACTCTGCGCGATGATTTATTATGGGCTCCGTTAGCTGATGAATGACATTTGCAGGATAGTTGGTGACGTCGCCATCCAAAAAAGCAACGATGGAGTTCGTTGCATAGAACACGCCGTCTTTCATGGAAGCACCTTTACCCAATTTGGTGCTTGTAATTACAGCAGCCCCGGCTTTTTTTGCTTCTTCCACAGTGTTGTCCATTGATTTGTCATCCACAACAATCACCTCAGTTACGCCGGGTGATTTTTTTGCAAGCCTGACAACCTGTGCAATTGTACTCACTTCATTCAAAGCCGGAATTATCACACTGACCATTATTTCAGAATTAAAGTAAGGTTCTGGCTGTTTAACCGAACCTTTAACCAGTTTTCTAATTTGTTTCTTTCCCGGGGAGACAACCTTCCGGATAGATCTGCTATAACAACGATTGTTTTTGTCGCGGAACTATCTGTCAGGACTTCACCCGGTTGAATAATTGCCTCTTTAATATTCGGATACTGACTCTTCATTTCCTTAAATACCTGGAGACTTATCAATTCCTGGCTTTTAAGGCTATCTACCCGGGCCTGGAGCAATCTTCTTTTTTCTTCCTGCGATGCCAGCGCCTGCGTCAACTGTTCTACCTGCTCATTTTTTTTATCCATATTTGTGTTCTCTGACAAGTAGGCAAAGCCCTGTTTGACGTCCAATGTCGCTTCGTTCAATTCATATTTTTTCAAGGCTTTTTGCAGATTCTCGATTTCAGCCGCAGTAATTTCTTTCCCCCCGAAGACCAATGTGATGCTTTTAGCTTTAGCATCGATTTTCTTATTTAATAAGTAGTCATTGGAAAAATGAGCTTCATTATTTATGAAATTGTTGGCCTTCCGTGTAAATCTATCCCGTTGCACGATATCATAACCGAAATAAACGCTGGGTATAAAAGTAACCATCACAATCAGCCACAAAATCCGATGCGCAATTTTATCAGCCCTCTTGCTTTGAAGGTGCTTTAGCGGAAAGTGAAAAAGGCGTACTACAACCAGGGTGGCCCATGTAATAAAAACGGTGTTTATGACATAGAGATAGAATGCTCCAACAAAATATTGCCATTGCAATGTAGCGAGACCATACCCGGCCGTACAAAGGGGTGGCATAAGAGCAGTTGCAATTGCAACCCCTGGTATTACATTTCCCTTAAGTTTGCTCGACGTTGCAATGATACCGGCAAATCCTCCGAATGTTGCAATTAGAACGTCATAGATGTTTGGAGACGTCCGGGCCAAAATTTCAGAGTGCGCCTCGCTCAGTGGCGATACGAAAAAAAAGAGAGTGGAGGTAGCGAGGGCCGTCCCGGTGGCGACAAAATAATTGTAAGCCGCCTTACGGAATAGCGAAACGTCATTGATGCCTATTCCTATTCCAATGCCAATAATAGGGCCCATCAGAGGTGAGATAAGCATTGCGCCAATGATGACTGCCGTTGAGTTTACATTCAACCCCAGCGAGGCGATAAAGATTGCGAAGATCAGTATCCACAAGTTGGTGCCACGAAACACTACGCCTTTTTCAACCTCTCCAATGACAATTCGCAAGTCCTCTTTATCTGTCCCGATGCTGAACTTGTTGAAAAAGTTGTCCATCCTGCGAAAATAGTAGTTTAAACCTCATTCGGACATATCCGCATGCAGCCGAGCGGTGTTTAAAACAGGTTTGGTAAACCCAAAGTGCGCCATTGCCAGCAGAATGCCCCCGGCTCCCGGTAATTCAGGGTAATAAATATTGGAATAGCTTTTTGTTGCTTCAACCAGTTTTTCTTCCGCTCCGCCGACGACGACACCTTTGAACCCACATTCGTACATCGCCAGGTCATTTAATGTATCGCCTGCGACAAGAACATCATTGCAATCAACACCCAAATGAATAACAAGGTTTATTAACGAGGTTCCTTTATTCACGGACTTTGGAAGAATGTCCAGGTATTTATTGGCTGAATACACCAGGTCGCATCCAATTTCATTCACCTTTTCTTTGATTTGTTCAGTTATGATTTGCTCGTTTGCATAGAAAGAACATCTTCGGTTCTGAGGCACTTCCTGGTATTCGATACCTTTCACCGATTTTAGATGATCTAATACTTTCAATGAGCCAGGCCATTTTTTTTCAATTGCGGTTTGAATGGGTTCAACCGGCTCAAGTGTCCGGCCATCCACAATAGTAGCGCCGACGTCGCTAATGATAAACTCAGGCCTGGGAATGGCCGGATCATTTAATAAAGGCATCACAGATGCAAGCCCACGCCCGGTTACGAAGACAAGACGGATATATTTATTGTCTCTTATTAGTCGATATAATTGTTGCTTATCCGGGGAAGTTCCCGCCAGAAATGTGCCGTCGAGGTCGGTTGCTAATAGCATAATCAATTTATTGAAGTTAATACATCTGTCCGCCGCCAGGCAAATAAAAATGGCTGGACAGTCGGACCATCCAGCCCCAAATGAAAACTAACCATCCATCAAAAAGCCCACTTAATGAAGTCGTTGACTTCAGAAATCGTTCAGCTATTTTGTTGCCTTCTTCATATGCGTGTGATGTTTTACTATTTGAATTTTGGCTTCAGGTTATTTCCAATACCTGTGTCTTTGAGTCAACAGGCATCTCATCTAAAATTTGTTTATTAAGCCATCCGATCTTTGTTTCCGATTCAGGATGCACAACAAGCAGATCAGCATCCACTTTTCGACAATAGTTTAGAATGTCCCATCCTTTATTATTAAAGCGCAACACTTCATGGCTTATATTTTCCGAAGACCCTTGTTTCAGCGTCCGGCAAACTTCAATCAGGGAATTCTGCCGCAATTGCGGATCATCTTGTTTACTCACAAGGACCAGGAGACGGACATGAAGGAAAAATTTATCAGTGAGCCAGTTTATAATGGCTATTTTCTTTTCGGGAAACGTCGGACCCACAGGCACAACAACAGTGCGTACGAAATTATTCAGCGCTCCCGGTTTAGCTGTCAGAACGGGGATACCGGTGCGGCTGGCCAACCTGCCCGGGGCAACTGTATTTAAAAAAGGAAACAACGAATGTTGGGAATTTTTTCCGATAATGATAAGATCGGTTCCTGTGCTCTTTGCTTTTGTCGCAATCGCTTTTTCAACAGAACTTCCATACGAGATCCAGCTAAAAGTTGTAATGTCAGGCCTTAAGTCTTTTATATGAGCTTCCCACCAGCCCAGCTTTTCTTTTAGTTTTGTTTGCTGCTCCTCGATAATGGATTGATCGGTGAGATACCTGTAATAACCGAAGGCGCTGGTAGATGCCTGATCGGGCACGTGAAGTAAGTGAATGAAGGAGTTAGGCTCCGCATACAATTCCACCGCTTTTTTTACTGCGACTTCTGTATTGACCGTAAAATCAACAGGTATAAGTATCTTGTTCAATTTCATGATTCCAATGTAATATCTCAATCATTGCTTAATCAGGAATTAAGCAAATATTAGAACAGGATTGGAATTCGCGCCGTTATTAGCTTATTGTATGATGTGGCAACCGAAATTATGGCTTGTGACATATTACGGTTGACTTTCTTACAACGGTATGAGGGCTGTTCACATCCTGAGCCAGGAAGCATATATCTATTCAATTTTCCGTAGCAAAAAGCAGGTCTCTAATTCAATTCTAATTCAGTGCTAAGTCTTTGCTTGCAATTCAAACATATTATTGCAGTATTAAATGCAAAATGCTTTTTAGCAAAGCCACCTCCTATCCTTCCGGTTTTTAATTTTGAAAAAATTGCGACTGCCGATTTTCTGGAACAAATGAAACTATCAACTCGCATACTTTTGGGCTTTTCTGTTGTACTTATTTTGTCAATCATCGATACGGCAGCTAACTACTTGTTATCTATCAAAGTTGAACGAAATACAGAATTCCTAAACCGGTCACAGGAAATCATGCGTAACTCGGCTTCGCTCCATAAGTCGATCATAGACATGCAAAACTCCTTCAGGGGTTACCTCTTAACACAGGATACCGGCTTTCTTGAAGCATACAATCGCGGATTAACAGACATACCAAGGTTAATCCGTGAACAAAGAGCACTGGCGGAGAACAATGCTGAGCAGTCAGCTCTTATTGACTCTATCAAATTCCTGCATGGCCAATGGATCACCTATGCAGACGGTCTCATCGATTCAAGACGTAAGATGGCGACATCGAAAGCGGCGGGTGACACCTACAACATGCTCTTCGAGAGTCGGCTTAAAAAACAGATCGGTAAAAAAATCAATGACGAAATCTCCCAAAAGTTTACATCGTTCGACAAAATTGAATACAGGACCCGGAATATTCATAGTAACAATTTAATTGCGTCAATACAACGCACTCATATATATTCATTGACCTTTTTTGCATTGACGATCATCGTTGGGATTGTGACGACCATCTATATCGTGTCTGTGATTTCGAAGCGAATTAGAACAATGGTTAATCTTGCCGAAAGTATCTCGCGGGGCAATTTTACCAAGCTTAATGACAATAAAAATGATGAATTGACAAATTTGTCAACGTCATTGAATATTATGTCAGACAGTCTGCGAAGAAACATAACTGAATTGCAAAAACGAAACGCCGAACTGGATAAATTTGCCTATGTCGTATCGCATGATTTGAAAGCGCCGTTAAGAGGTATTCATAACGTGGTAACGTGGATTGAAGAAGATATGGGATCGGAACTTTCTCCCCAGCTAAAAAAATACCTGGACATAATTCCGCAAAGAACTAAACGCATGGAAGATTTGATCAACGCGTTGCTTGACTATGCCAGGATCAGTAAGAAAACCGAGCCTCAATTGACCGATGTGGGGGAACTTGTGCGGCAAATAGTTGAAGATATCGTGCCCAGGAATTTTTCTGTGGTCTGGGGAAAGCTGCCGGTCATTTTTACCGAGAAGATAAAATTGGAGCAGGTGTTTAGCAACCTGGTGAGCAACGCCGTTAAATTTTCTTTGACAGGAAATAAATCGATCATCATCTCTTGTCGCGAATTGCCGCAGCATTTTGAGTTTTCAGTAAGAGATAACGGTGTCGGTATAGAGCCGGAATATCATGCACGCATATTTGAAATGTTCCAAACCTTAAAAGGCAAAGATGACAAGGAGAGTACCGGAATCGGGTTGGCTATAATAAAAAAGATATTGGACGAGCAGCATTGTTCTATTCATGTCAATTCCCGGCTCGGAGAGGGTGCGGAATTTATTTTTACCTGGCCACGGCAAAACGAACAGTGATATGGAAAAGAAAAACATACTCCTGGTAGATGACGATGAGTTGGATGTTATCAGCGTTCAACGCACATTAAAAAAATGGGATGCAGATTACAATTTGCACATTGCCTATAATGGAAAGGAGGCACTTGATCTGTTGAATGATCCCCTTAAACCTTTAATGCCGGATGTGGTCCTGCTTGATATGAACATGCCGAAAATGAACGGTCTGGAGTTTTTGCATGCAATCAGAAGCGCGGAAAAGTTCAGACATTTAAGGGTTTTCATAATGACGACTTCAGGTGAGTCATCCGAAAGGACCCATGCGGAGGAACTCGGTATTTCGGGATATATCATAAAGCCGTTGAACTATACGAGCAATACCAAGAGATTTGATTCGATGGATGCATTTATGCAATTTCATCTTCGTAAAATATTAAGCGACTAATCCCCCGTGTTGGTATTCGTATGACGACGATTTGGATCTGGCAAACCTGACTGCTCCCGGGAATAAATCCTGAACGCTGACTTATTGGCCTTGTAATAGTACCAATAAGAATCCAATGATGTCTGGACGGATTGCAGGCCACGGCGCCTTTTACCAGGTCCTTTTTTATAAAACAACGTATCCTTCCCACGATCATGATCGTGGGAAGGATGACCAAAATCCACCCGTAAAATCGATCAATTTGAGATGGAGGGACTTGGCAAAACAAGCAAATGATGGCAAACATATCCATGCCCCAATGCGATAAGATCTATGCTAAGCACTCTCTTTTTTGCAATCATTGAACGATATCGAGCAGCTCCTGCATCGATGGCCGTTCAATTGTTTTTTGAGCAACCGAATTCAATGATGGATTTTCTGAACAAAAAGCTACACCGATCCCGCCATGTTGCAGCATGCAGACATCATTTTTGCTTCCTCCGACAACGATCGTATCATTAATCCCGATACGATACTGGCTTAATACGTATTGCAACGTGTTAGTTTTGCACACGGAATGATCGCAAAGAGATTGCTTGTTGAGATAATAAAACGGTGGGATCTTTAATTCACCTGTTAATGTACCGTTTGAATGTTCCAATTGGTATCCGAATGAAAAATCCGCTCCAACTTTGTTTTTGATAAGACCCGCCACCAGATCATAGGTTTCCGTGATCAGGCCAACTACATATCCGCTTTTCTTCAGGTCCTGAATAACTTCGCGGGCATCAATAACCAGGGGGACGGAGTCCGCTATCGCCAATAACTCGCGAAGGGCCAGACCCTTCATCACCCCTGCAAACTCTCTCGCCCGGATAAACTGATCGAATTCTGCTGTCTCGGGCATTTTCAGCTCACGCTTTGATCTTTGATTAGCGATCAGCTTATCAATAAAATGACCTTCTATTAATGTCTGATCAGTATCGAAAACTATCATCTTGTTCATCACCTTTGCCACTAAATTTAAATTTATTCAGGTTTAAGATTTCTGAAGGTTAACAAATAGGCCGGGCGGAAAGTATCAACAGGCAGCTTAAAAAAGGCTTAAAAGACTGTCGAACCACCAAACTGTTCGCACTATGCTTGAGATGGTAGACTCATAGGCTGGAACTCTTAGGCATATGAACTTCCAGGTTTAAATTTTGCCAGGAAGAGTGAATGGAGACTAAATCAAATGTGAAATAAATCAATAATTGTAATGAAGCATGAGATGTTGGGCCACAGCGCCTGCCTAAAGTCCAGTCGGCTTCTCAATGGCAATCAGTTACATTATTGCCTCATTAAGGTGTTTTTAAGCTCCCGTTATATAATTTAGCCATGATGACTTAATTCACAGATTTTACGGCAAGCGATACATTCTGTATCGCTTGCGCTTTAACTGATTCAAAGTAAATAGATATTCTATGAAAGCAAACTTACGCCTGAATTTCGCTTGCTTGCTTATCCCCGGAATATGTGCACGTCTTGAAAACAGCAAATCAATTCGGATATCATTAAAGGAACGCTACTTAAACTGCTGAACAAAGACAATGGAACTGATGGATAAAATTTCAACAGTTTTGCGCTGGGTTGTAATTGGCACTTTGCTAAGCGCTGTGGTCTCGGGTATGCTGATTTTCAAAATGAGTCAATCAAAATCCCGAAACGACAAAGATGTGAATTTGAATTCGTGAAAGAGCTGAAACATCTGAAACAATTGATGTCTTGCTAATATGAACTTGATCGCATTTTTTCAATCCCTTACCCTCTGCCTCTTGTTTATACTTTTCGAGGCACTCATCAGCACAAAAAGAGGAAGAGTCTGGTTTGACGAATTAAAACAGCCCAAAAAGGCTCCATCGATTAATACGTGGTATTGGCTTGGCGGCATGTTTTATATAATGTGTGGCATTGTCGGCTACCGGCTATTTTCGAGCATTCATAAGCATTATTTTGTCATTAGCTTCTTACTTCTATGTGTGATGATGTTTATGAACGCATTGTCGGTGACCTTTCTTTTTAGGAGAAGGTCTTTGAGCTTATCATACATTAGCAATTTCCCTCTTTGCATCTCCATAGTAGCGTTGGGCTTTCGATCACTGGAGTATGACATTATTTCATCCATTCCTTTATTCTTTTGCATGATTTGGTCAGGTCTCAATCTTTACTATCTTTTTTCGCTTAGAAAGATTAATACAAAACAAAAAATCAAATTCGAGGTCCGTAAAAGCCGACACTTCCGGTCTTCGAAATCACTTGAAGACCATGATGTTTAATCATCACATTTCCTGCTAAAATGAAAAATACATATCTGGTGCTCTTTCGGCAGAATTGTATAACCAACCTCCGGCGAGGGAAATTACCCCAGACAAAATGTTAGACCCGTAAGAAAGCCTGATGTGTGCGGGACCAGTTACTTCTTATTTACGGAATTATTGCTATTGTTGGAAAATATGATTGTAAATTCATTGAATCCCTCTTTAAAGGTGTAACCGATTGATGCCCTGTGCCGCTGAACGATCTGCTTGACCAATGACAGCCCCAGGCCATAACCTTTTACCCCTCCGGAGTTGGAGGCCCTATAGAACGGAGTAAAGATCTTGGCTGTCTCACTTTCAGAAAACGGGATACCAGTATTAAAAAAATGAATTTCCTTCTTTTCAGGGGAAATTCTCAAAACGACTCGCGCTTTTTTGTCGGTAGCATATTGCAGCGCATTTTTTAAGAGGTTGTTAAACGCCATCAGCATGAGGGGTTCGTTAGCATTTATTAGCAGAGACTCTTCACTTGACACTTCGCCCTCCAGGTTTACCTCGATTTGCGCATCAGGATAGATATTCTTAATTATATCAACGGATTTAAAAGCAAGTTCATCCAACCTTATAAGCGGATATTCAAGCCCATTCAGGATGTTCTTATCATCAGACAGCAGCAATAGTGAGTTTGTGATATCCGTCAAATTCCTTTGTTGCTGGTAAAGTTCCTTTAAGACATACTGAAAGTCCTGGACAGAAATGTCTTTACCGATCGAATTCCCGGTAATACCTATCATCGCAGCAAGCGGGGTTCGCAATTCATGTGAAGCATAATGAATAAAATCCTTTTGAAAGCTGAATGAATTTTGTAGCCGGGTAAGCAGTTGATTAAAGGTAGCGGCGAGACTATCCACTTCATTGCCCTGGCCCTCTTCAGCCAATCGTATGTCTAAATTGTCATAGTTAATATTCCGTAGTTTATCTTTTAACTGCTCGAGAGGCTGAATATTTCTCTTTACAAAAAAAAAGATGACAATCCAGGCTATTAGCAAACCAATGCCGTAAACACCAATCATCACCCATTTAAGAAAGCGCATATTGGTGCGTCCATACCGATCATATGCCGACGCAAGAATGATGTACTCATCGCTATTTTGGGAGATACTCAAGGCGACAACTTCATCGGTTCCCTGATTGGTCCGGTATTCTTTTCTTTCTTTCGCACGTTGAAACAGATCGGGTACAAAACGAATTTTCGTGTCATCAATGCTGCTGTAGATTAAATTGGAATCTTTAAATATCAGCACTTTTTCATCGTACAGGCTATTGAGCGTGTTTCTGTCAATGACCTGCAATAAATCGTGATCGATTTGCTCCACCTCAACCAAAAGCCGGAAAGTCGTAATCGCTTTGTCGCGAAGGCGATCATAGAATTCGTCTTTTCGGAAATTAGCAAACGAAACATATATAAGGACAAGGGAAGTAGCAAGGAACACAGTAAAAAGTATGCTGAAGCCAACAGCAAACCGTATCCGCAGACTGTTTGTTTTTCTTGTGAATGGAGTCAAAAGATGAAATTATATTACGCTTTGTCTAATCAAATTATGTCCGGGGAAAGATAGTATCCAAACCCCGGCTTTGTATGAATGAGCTTTCGCGGGAAAGGCTTGTCGATTTTATTTCGTAACAGATTTATGTACACCTCAATGCTGTTGTCGCCAACGCTATATCTGTCCTTCCATACTTTTTGCATGATCTCATCTTTTGACACCGGATTACCATGTTCCTCCGCAAGTAATGCGAGGAGATTAAATTCAGTAAGCGTTAGTTTAATAGTTTGCTGTCCCCTTAGCACGATTTTGGATCGCGTATCAATAGACAAGTCGGCAATTTCATAATAAGTCTTTTTGCCGGGTATCATCTCATATCGTTTCAACACTGTTCGAAGCCGGGCAATCAGCTCTTCCACAAAAAAAGGCTTGATAATATAATCGTCTGCACCTGTTTCAAACCCCTGGACCCGTGAGTTGACATCACTGTATGCCGTTAACATGATAACCGGCATCAGGGAATCTCTTTTTTTTACAAGCGAAGTAGCCTCCCACCCGTTTATCCCCGGGAGCCTGATATCCATTATAACCGCATCGGCACAATCGATAATGTCTGAGTTCAACATCTTTTCAGCCGTGTCGTAAGCAAAAACGTCAAAATTGCTCTTTGTAAGCGTTTCAACAAGATTCTGTTGAACCAAAGATTCATCTTCAACAACGACAATACATTTTTTTCCGTCCATAAAACACCAAGTTCAATAAATCGACCTTAAATAATGCTTAACCCCGTTGAAAAAATACAAATATTTGCACCAAGGTACTAAGTTGATGCTTACGAAAAATTCAGTGCTGCCGCTCTTCCTGAAGGGCAGGTTAAAGCAACTAAAGATTAGGTTGGATTAAACAATCAAGACAAAGAAACCTGTGAGTTGACCCTTCAACACCTGAACTTGCAGATCTTTGAACCAACAAGGAAGTGAATAGCCGGAATGAGGAATATCCAACCTCGATAACCCCGGCATTTATTTCGTACGTGCCGTCTGTTTGGCAGCACCTGACATAACTAAAAAATGTGATAAGACACGCATAATCAAATTTAAAATTTTTTTTACGGAAACGTTTTCGAAATTTACCATCTTTGGCTCGGAACACTTGCAGCCACATGGATAACGTGAATCTAAAAAAGCTTGCTGAAGAACTCAATCTTGCTGTATCAACCGTTTCGCGTGCACTGCGGGACAACCACGAGATAAGCCAGGAAACAAAAGACCGGGTAAAAGCACTGGCGGCCAAACTTGGCTTTCAGCCCAATCCCCATGCCAGCAGCCTCAGACAAAACAAAAGCAGGACTATTGCTGTTGTGATTCCCGAGATACAAAACAATTTTTTCTCGCAGGTAATGAATGGTGTCGAGGATGTGGCCCAGCAAAAAGGCTATCATGTACTGATCTACCTGACACATGAAGATCATAACCGCGAAAAAGAAATTCTGAAAGTGTTGCGCAACGGCCGTGTGGATGGGTTAATGATATCGGTATCGAACACAACTTCTAATTATGAACATCTCGAAGCTTACCGTCAAACAGGTATGCCTCTTGTTTTTTTTGACCGGGTTTGTGAACAGATGGATGTGCCACGTGTCACCACCGACGATTCGAATGCCTCTTTCAAAGCAACAGAACATTTATTGAAGATGGGCTGTAAAAAGACCGCGTTTCTTTCGCTGGCCTGCAATCTTTCGATCAGCCACGGGCGCAGATCAGGCTATCTGCAGGCGCTGGCAAAATATGGAATGGATGGAGTGACCGTCGAGTGCGGCCCTGATGATGAAATGAATCGCCTGAAGATCAGCGACCTTTTACAGAGTGAACAAAGGCCGGATGGCATTTTTGCCAGCATAGAAAAATTTGCAATCAATACATACGAGGTCTGTCACAAAATGAACATCTGCATTCCCCAACAGTTAAAGGTGGTCAGCTTTTCTAATCTGCCCGCCGCTGCATTGTTCAATCCTCCTCTGTCAACTATCGTCCAACCGGCTTATGAGATTGGCAAAGAAGCAGCGACTATACTTTTCAAAATAGTGGAAAAAAAGATGTTGCTCCCCAATGAAAAAAAAGTGACTATCTCTTCGCAAATCGTGGAAAGAAAGTCGACAGGAAGGTAGTCGAAAGATCAGACGAAGGAAAGTCGGCAGAACTTTTCAGAACAGCAGAATGAATCTTTCGGACATCCGGCTTATTGGCTTTCGGACTACAACGAAACTCCTCTCTTCCATGGAATAAAATCATCCTGCGCTAACTGCACGGCTTTGGGAATTATTTCGCCACTGGCTACCTTAATACAGAAATCAAGAATCTCTTCACCCATTTGTTCGATAGTCTTTTCGCCTGAAATGATGGGGCCGGTATCAATATCAATGATGTCGGCCATCTTTTTTGCCAGCCTTGTGTTGGTAGATATTTTTATGGTGGAAGCTACCGGATTCCCGGTGGGTGTTCCCAAACCAGTTGTAAAAAGAATAAGTGTTGCTCCAGAGGCTGCTTTTCCCGTTGTGGATTCCACATCATTGCCCGGTGTGCATACGAGGCTGAGGCCGGGTTTGTCAACGGCCTCCGTATAATCCAGTACCGACACTACGGGAGATGTGCCTCCCTTCCTGGCGGCGCCGGTTGATTTGATAGCATCGGTAATCAAACCATCGTTTATATTTCCCGGGGACGGATTCATATAAAACCCCGAACCCACGCTACGGGCCTGTTCGTCATATGTCTCCATAAGACGAATAAACTTATTGGCAGTTTCTTCATCTACACAGCGATCGATAAGATTCTGTTCGGCACCGCATAGTTCAGGGAATTCTGCCAGCAAGACCTTTCCCCCGAGGGCAACCAAAATATCTGATGCATGTCCTACCGCGGGATTGGCTGAAATACCGCTAAACCCGTCGCTGCCGCCGCATTTTACACCAATGCATAAAGCGCTGAGCGGGGCAGGTTCTCTTTCCTGCTTATTGATCTCTATGAGGCCCTTGAATGTTTGCCGGATCGCATCTGCAATCAGTTGCTCTTCACTTTGCATCTGTTGCTGCTCGAAAACATGTAATGGCTTATCGAAAAAAGGATTGCGTTGCTTCAGGTCATTCAAAAAATCGTTCACCTGCAGATGCTGGCAACCTAAACTCAGCACCGTTATTCCTCCTACATTGGGATGATCTGCATAAGCAGCAAGTAACGCACTAAGCATGGCAGCATCCTGGCGCGTACCTCCGCAGCCACCGGCATGATTCAGGAATTTGACGCCATCTACATTTTTGAAGAATCTGCCTTTGCCCGCAACGACCGGGTTAAGGCTGACCCTATCAATATCTTCACCTGCTTTATATGATTCGAACAGTTGCCGGGTAAAACTTTTATACCGGTCAGTAACGGCATAGCCCAACTCATTCCACATGGCTTCCTTGATCACATCGAGGTTCCTGTTTTCACAAAACACCGTAGGAATAAATAACCAGTAATTAGCTGTTCCTACCCTGCCATCACTCCTTTTATATCCATTGAATGTTTTGTTAACAAACCTGGAAGTGTCAGGCATGGTCCATTTATATTGATTGGCCCGGTAACTATACCCGCCGGTTGCATGCCTGGTGTTGTGGGTGGTCATGACCTGGCCTTTTTGCACTTCATACTGTACTTTACCGACCAGTGTACCATACATGATCACATCGTCATTTGTCTGAAGGTTATGCAAAAAGAACTTATGCTTGGCTTTAACATCATCGCACAAATAAAATGAATCCTGGTTAACCAAAACCGGGGAGCCTGAAGGCAGATCTTTCAATGCCACTAACACGTTATCAGCAGGGTGGATTTTCAGAAATGGTTCTGCTGCTCCTTCCTTTGTCTTTTTCGCTAGTTCCTTTTCCATGACCAAAATTTTCGGGGGCCGCCCGGTACCGGATATCGGCAAAAAACGGGGATAGTTAACAGAGGATAAATGAATCCTGGCAGCCGATTACCTGACAAATAAAGATATTATGACGGTAAACGTGCTTTAACTGATTGCCTTATCATTCAGCAATTTTAGCATGCTATATTAGAAAGGCGGCGAACATTAAATGCATATGATGAATAATTTGTACCCGTGTAAGGGATCAGATATCGAAAACGTTTCCGCAGTATTTTTCATCTATCTGGCGGGTATTAAGCTAAATTGGCATCACAAGCCCACTTTTCTGCTTTTTGAGGAATAAATAGCTTAATAAACGAAAACTTGCTTGTATGAGACCCCAGCTACTAAAAGTTTCAAAGGAACCTCTTTATTCCTTCAGTGTACGCCAGGACCTGGTCCCTTATATCAACAACCGGTGGCATTACCACGCTGAAATTGAATTGATCCATTTTAAAAAAGGAGAGGGCACGCAATTCATCGGCGACAGTATCAGGAAATTTAAAACCGGCGATGTTGTTCTCGTTGGTTCCAACCTGCCCCATTACTGGCGATTTGATGACACTTACTTCGAGGAAAATGCCCCGCTTACCGCCGATGTACGGGTCGCTCATTTTTGTGAAGATTTCTGGGGAAGCCAGTTTCTGCAGCTTCCGGAAAATGTTCATATCCGCAGCCTGCTTGATAAAGCCAAACGTGGTTTACAGATTACCGGCAGAACGAGACAAAAAATTGCCGATATACTGGATTCATTGCTACACACTACCGACAATCACCGCATCATTTTGCTGATGGAAGCACTCAATACGATTGCAGCCTGTAAGCAATTGGAAACGTTGTCATCGATAGGATTTAAATATGACCTCATAGAAGATGAAAAAGACAGGATCAATGCGATCTATGAGTACAGCCTTAAAAACTTTAAACGCCCTATTCAACTGGAAGAAATTGCCGGCATTGCCAATATCAGTCCCAGTTCTTTTTGCCGCTATTTCAAATCCAGAACGAGAAAGACCTACTCTCAATTCCTGATCGAAATACGCGTAGGCCATGCCTGCAAGTTGCTTATTGAAAATAACCTGAGCATTAAACAGCTTTGTTATGAAAGCGGCTTCAACAACTTCAGCAGCTTTCATAAGTATTTTAAGTTGATCACCAGTAAAAGCCCGCTGACATACCAGAAAGAGTTTATGGGACAGGCTACAGCATGAGTACGGGTTGGGAGTTATTATCAAGGAGCAAGGGCATCTCTCCCACACTTCCTACTATTCTTTGCCAAAATCATTGAATAAACAGGCAACCCACGGGCAGCCTGCTTTATTTTAAACACATTTCTTTGTTGCCGTATCATGATCGACAGAAACGTTTTGTATATAGTCCCGCTTTCATTGCCGGAAACTGTTGTTACTTGAAAAAATAAATTGGGTTATGAAAAGATTTTTTATTACTCCTGCCATTCTTCTCCTTACCGTGTTGACGGATGCCCAATCGCCTGCAGTAATTGTTATGAACGCAAACCGGTTGTCAGAATTGAAAAAAATAAAACAGCGGGATAATGAAACAGCGAAAATGGTTTCGGCATTACAAAAACGGGCGGATTCGCTTCTGTCAATGAAGCCTTTATCGGTGATGGATAAAGAGTTCATACCGGTGAGTGGTAACAAACATGACTACATGAGCCAGGCGCCGTATTTCTGGTATGATAGCTCAAAGCCCAATGGCTTACCCTATAAACGCAGGGATGGCGTTCGTAACCCGGAGATCTATAAGATTACCGACCGCACGTATTTGGGAAAGCTGGAAAATGCTACACGGATACTTTCTCTAGCATGGTATCTTACCGGTGAGGAAAAGTATGCGCAAAAATCTGCTGAGCTATTGCGTACATGGTTTTTGAATGAGCGCACAAAAATGAATCCTCATCTTGAATATGGCCAGGCCATTCCGGGTGTGAATACCGGCAGGGGGATCGGAATCATTGAGACCGTCGCGTTGACCAATATCGCAGACGCGGCTGGTCTTCTTGTCGGATCGAAATCATGGCCAGATGCAGATCACAAAGCGTTGAAGGAATGGTATTCACGATACCTGGACTGGCTGCTGAATAGTAAAAATGGAAAAGACGAACACGCATCAAAGAACAATCATGGCACATGGTATTATGCACAGGCAATAGATTTTGCCTTGTTTACCGGGAACAAGGCAAAGGCAAAAGAATTGGCAGAAGAAAGCAGGAAGCGACTCGACAGCCAACTGACCAAAGAGGGGCAACAGCCGTTGGAACTGGCCAGAACGAATGCGCTTGGCTATAGCACGATGAACCTGCGAGGATGGTTTACGGTAGCAACACTGGCAGAAAAAACCGGCGTTGACCTGTGGAATTTTAAAACATCACAGGCGGCAGGTATACGAACAGCATTCGATTGGCTGCTGCCCTATGCGTTGGGAGAAAAACCATGGTCCTGGCAACAGATAAGTAACTACAATAAAAGCGAGATATATCCTTTGTTGCTGCAGGCGGCAGATGCATTTAACGACAATAAATATCTCAGCATTGCCCTGAGTATAAAAGGTGAGGATACGACGCTTAGCGATTTGTTATATCGTAAATTGGAATAGCTACTTCCAATAGAGTACGTAAGCCGGTACTATATTTCATAACTTGATGTTTACAGTTGCTCCTTCTTTTACCGTGTATATCTTTTCCTTGTTATCCTTTTTAACTTTTATATACAGTTTGCCCTTCCCCACCCTCTCAATTTCCAGGTCGAATACATTTCCGAATGAATGAACATTTCTCAGCGCCATCCTGTGCCATGCTGCCGGCAAACGCGGGGTACAGTTAAAACTTTTAAAACCCGTGGGGCGAATACCAAACATCCCTTCTGTATAAATGCGGCAGTATAATCCGCTTTCCGCGGAGAGGTGACGCTGGTTGCCTTCAGGATAAGCTTCTACAGCATACGGCACATGTTCTCCCAATAATCTTCTCCGGGAATAATATTGCAAAAAATTCAATGCTTTTTCCGTTTCGCCCGCAGCAAAGGCACCACGTAATCCATACAGTGTTGAACGGTCCCAGAAAGTTTTATTGCCGGCGAGAGAAGCAAGGCCATCTTCTGTCCAAAGACGGGAAGAAAATAACGCTGCGATAGTTCCCGTCTTCCTGTCAAAAATATCTACGGTTAAAGGCGTTGCAATCCATGCACGCAATGTATCATTGGCCTTATAATAACGATAGGTAGCAAAACCCTCGACGGTTGCACCGAAGTATTTCTCAATGTTTACTTTCAATTGTGCAGCCTGTTGTTCATAGGTTTTGACCTGCTCCGCCGGCTTGCCTAATGCCTGGCTGAGATAAACAGCAGAACGCAATGCATCATAGTACAATGAACTTGTGTTCAAATTGGCTTTGCCCGCAGGAAAACGGTTCTCGAGCTCATCGCTATCCGAATACACAACTCCATCTTCATTGATCTTTCTTTTCAGATACACAAGACACCATTCGATTAAAGGCCATAGTACCCTGGCTGAATCTATGTTTCCGTAAGCGAGTGCAAACCGTCCGGCTCCATAAGCGATCATCGCCATATCACCCCTGTCTTTGGCGCCATTCCATGTACCGTCGCCCTGGTCAATGATCGAGCTCGGTATCGGCTTATAACCTGGATTCATATAACGGGCGAATAAACGAAAGGCATTCATCGCTGACCTGTTGCCGGTTTCATCTCCCAAAAATGCAAAGAACGGATTGATATATTCCGCCTGGTCATTGGCCCAGATTGCCGCATAATAACGGAGACCGCCGGGTCCATGCATCAATCCAGCCTTGGTATTATAAATGCTTTCTGTTCCCCTGATCTTGGCAAAATCAAACATCGTATTCAATACCCGGTCAGGCGTTTCCAGCTTCAATAATTCCAGGATCTCATTAACCCGCGCTTCTCTTTTTTCTTCTTCCATCGCAATATCGGGCGCTATCATCTTCTCATCAGCTTTTGTAGCCTGGTAAACGATACCGAATACAATAGAATCTCCCGGTTCCACATTTTTTTCTCCATGATTGATGGTGGAAACAATAAAATGATGAGGACCTTCCTTGCTGCGATTGACACCGGGCGAGGTTTCTCTTTGCAAATATTCCATTTCGATTTTTGCAGGTTGGTTTCCCGTATTGATAAATACCAGCTTCTCAATCGCCATCGCTTTATCAACCGATGGAAAGAAAGTTCTTTTGAGCCGGATAACCTGGTCTCTGCCTATGTCGCTTTGCACTTCCATGATCCCTTTGTGACGGATGGTGATCACTTTTTCCGGTTGATCGGAAACCACGCTTGCATTGAATACGCCGGCTTTTAATAAACGGTCATTGATAAAAAAACGCGGAAGGTCACGGTCGGTGACATCGTACATCATATGTGCTGTGGTGCGTGCAGGCAGCAGGCGATGCGTTGGAAACACGATCGTCCTCACGTAAGAGGATGCCCCGCTGGTGTCTACTCCATATTGTATCCACAATGATACCTTTTGCCCGCTCATCTCGATATGATCTTTATGTGGCAGCCGGCTATCGATCTTCCATTCAATGCTGCCGCCAGGCTGTATTGCCCAGCGATCGATTTGCTGCGTATGCATGTATGCCTGGGCAAACAAGCAGCCACAAAACAATAGCGAACTGAACAAAAAAATCAGCCTGGTTGTCTTCATATAATGGTACAATTCTAAGTGTCGCCCAGCGGGATACAAGTGGTTTTTTTGGCAAATTATTGAGCTATTCTTGCATGGCAGTCACAGTCGTTTAAAAAATTCGGATATTATACCGGTTTAATCTACTAAAGAGATCGTTTGCTATGAAATTTACTGTAGTCAAAAGAACAGTGGCCATTTTAATGATGGTGGCTGTTCTTTCTTTTCAAAATCCGTCATTATACTGGGAATCCAAATTCATCCAGGCAAATAAAAATGGGTCGCTGAAATATGTCCCGGATGAAAAAGGAAATATCATTCCCGACTTCAGCCGCGTAGGTTACTATGGCGGCGACAAAAATATACCGGACATACCTGTGGTGAAAACGATCTCACCTGCCGTTAATGGAACAAGTGAAGGGATCATCCAATCTGCCATTGACGAGCTAAGCAAGCTGCCCTTAAGTAAAGATGGTTTCCGCGGAGCTATCCTGTTGAAGAAGGGAACCTACAAGATTCCTGAAGAGATCCATATTGAAACAAGCGGTGTTGTCTTGCGCGGCGAAGGCAACGATACGAAGCTGGTTGCCCTGTCCGGGAAGCAAGTATCGCTGATCGATGTTTCAGGCAAGGGAAATGTTACGGAAATCAAAGGGACAAGGGTGAAAGTCACCGATGAATATGTGCCGGTTGGTTCCTTTTCATTTACCGTTACGTCTGCGGCCGGATTTGCGAAAGGTGACAGGATCATCGTTTTTCGTCCCGGTACAGAACAATGGGTCAAAGACCTGCGGATGGATCAGATCGAAGAAAGAGATGGCACCAAACAATGGCAACCTAAGGAATACGATTTCCGGTTTGAAAGGGTGATCACGAAGATCGAAGGCAATAAGATCTTTATTGACAACCCGGTGGTAATGGCGATGGAAACCAAATACGGTGGTGCTGAGATATATAAATATAGTTTTGATGGCCGTATATCGCATGTAGGCATTGAAGATCTTTATTGTGAATCCGAATTTGCGTCCGATACTGCAGAAAATCACGCATGGAACGCCATCACTTTTGATAAAATTGAACAGGCATGGATACGTAATGTAACAGCAAAATATTTTGGATACAGTTGTGTGAACCTGGAAAGCGGCGCAAAAAATATTTCTGTGTTAAACAGCAACTGTTTCGATCATAAGTCTATCATCACCGGTGGTCGTCGCTATTCTTTTGCCAATAACGGCCAGCTCAATTTGTTTATCAATTGCCATGCGTCAGACGGCCGACATGATTTTGTAACAGGCGCAAGGGTATGCGGCCCGAATGTTTTTTATAATTGTACAGCTAAAACAACACATGCCGACATCGGGCCTCATCATCGCTGGTCTATGGGCACACTGTATGATAATATTGTAACCGATGGTGAGATCAATGTGCAGGACCGCGGCAACTGGGGCAGTGGCCATGGTTGGTCGGGTGTGACACAGGTAATTTGGAATTGTACCGTAAAAAGGGCCGCCATTCAAAACCCATGGGCATCGGGGGTCAATTATTGTATTGGTCTAAAAGGCGGCAAATATGAAGGACGCCTTAAAGGCAGGCCGGACGCCGAATGGGAAGGACAAAACCAGGAAGGATTACAACCTGTTTCTTTATATGTTGCACAGTTGAAAGATCGGAGTCGATAGTCAGTAACTGATAGCTGAATTGATAGTCGTTATTGGTAGCGGATCCCCAGATAAGCACTTTCATCATTGTATAACCGGATAATATGGAAGAAAATAATTCTTTTTCCCGCAGGCAATGGCTGGAAAAAGTTACTGTGCCTGCAATTGCTGCAGGAGCGACTATGGTCGGCATCGAAGCCAATGCAACACCAGGTCATAAAGGCAAAGACGACAGGCTGGATGGTGCCCGTATATATAATGTACGCGATCATGGCGCCAAAGGTGACGGTAAATCAGTAGACACAGCCGCAATACAATCGGCGATAGACAAGTGTTTTAATGAAAAAGGAGGAATAGTATTAGTCCCGGCCGGTGATTATCTTTCAGGAACAATTGAATTAAAATCGAATGTCACGCTGCATATTGCTGCATCCGGAAAATTATTGGGCAGTCCGAAAAGAGAAGATTATACAGCAGGTAAAGGAGTTCCGCCGGGCAATGGCAACATTGTTTTTTTATATGCTGTAAATGCACACAATGTTTCCATCGAAGGAAGGGGAACGGTGGATGGGAATGGTTTGGCATTTTATAATGGTAAAGGTGATAATACCGGCCCGGGACAAAATGGTGTGGGTGGAAATTTTGACCGGCCTCACCTCGCTATTTTTTACCAGTGCGACAATCTTCACCTGACTGATGCTTACTTTACGGCCAGCGCTTATCACTGTTTTCGCATTCTGGGTTGCAAACGCGTGCATGTTGACGGTGTAAAGATCTATAACAGGGTAAATAGGAACAACGACGGTTTTCATTTTAACAACAGCGAGTATGTTCATATGGCCAATTGCGACGTGCAATGCCAGGATGATGCCTGCGCCCTGTTTGGCAGCAATAGGTTTGTGACGATAACCAATTGCAGTTTCAGCACACGATGGTCGGTCTTTCGCTTTGGCGGTGGTGAATCGCAGAATATCGCCATTACCAATTGCCTGATCTATGAAACCTATGGTTGCCCGATCAAGATCAGTGCGGGGAGAGCGAGCATTGAGAATTTTTCTTTTTCCAACATCATCATGCGGAATGTTACCGGGCCTATTGGTATTGGCTTTAGCGGTCCCTCTAATACTACTGCAGACAATGACCGGCAAAACATGAACAAGTCTTTTATCCGCAATATTGTTTTCAATGCGATACGGGCAACAGTCGTGGCGAAACCGGTTGATCATCCCGATATTCATTTTGGTGTATCAGTGAGAGAAGGGGAAAAGAACTCATGCATAACATTGAATGCAATGGGTGATTATTATATCGAGAATATAAGTTTTACGGATGTCCATGTAAAATATGCAGGTGGCGGCACAAAAGAGCAAGCGGCCAAAATAGTACCCAATATAGCTGCTGAATATTTTGGCGTTTGGGATCCTGCACCGGGTGGCCCACCGGCGTATGGCATGTATGCCCGCAATGTCAAAGGCCTGAGCTTGCAAAACGTCCGCTTCGAATATGACGAACCGGATGCCAGGCCGGCCATCATTTTTGACAATGTACAGGATGCAACGATTAATGGACTGAGCGCAAAAGGAAGTGTGGAATCAGAGTTATTGCGGTTTATTAATTCAACGGATGTTTTGATAACGGCAACAAGAGTGCTGACACATGCGCTTGCTTTTCTTCGCGTAGAAGGAGCAAGAAGCAATAATATTATAGTGGACGGAGGCGCACTATCCAATGCAGGCAAGCCTGTTGTTTTTGAAAATGATGCTTTAAAAGGATCGGTAATACTCCGCGTATGATAAAAAAAGTACACCGGTTTCCCGATGTACTTAACCTAACTGCTATACGAAAAAGGACTGCCTGACCTGGCTGTAACTCTTCCCTCGGCTGCTTTACTTTCACACCTCAAACGGGTACTGTTAAAAACAGGACCAGCAATGAGAACACCGCCGGTCCTTCTTGCTTAATAAAACCTGCGTACTTGCGTACGAGACATATATCTAAAACACTTTACGGGCATGTACGTTAACTGTGCTTTCATCTCAATAATGCTGTTGCACACCATAACACCGGCGCCTGGCCATGCAGATCCCCAATATTGCGTTTGCGGTCCAGGTAATACTGTCGATCATTCTTTTTATTGGTGCCTTCGCATACTTCCGTGATGTCGTCATTCTGATTAATATAAGTGATCAGCTTCAACCATGCTTTCCTTGCAGCCGGCGCATAGATTTTTTTATCAAGCCAGCCATTTTTTACACCGGTGATAAATGCAAAAGTGAACATGCCGGTACAGGAAGTTTCAGCCCACGATGCCGGATCGTCAATCAGTTGATGCCACATGCCATCCTCACCCTGGTGTTTTAATAGCGAAGCCATCATTAATTTATATCCTTTCATGATCCGGTCATAATCGGGATTGGTTTTGGGCAATGAGCGCAACAATTCACTCATGCCAACTGCCATCCATCCATCGCCACGTCCCCAGAAGAATGGTACATCGGGTGCATGATAAAACAACCCGTTCGGCATTTGCAATGAATCAAGATATACCACCATTTCTTTGGCGGCCCGGTTAATATATACATTATCCCCGGTGGCGCGATATGCCTGCGCCTGCACCGCGGTGATCATAAACATATCGTCGATCCACATTCTCGTTTGCCATGTAAGGCCTCTATTATAAAACGCCCACGATTCGGGTTTTGCCCTCGGCCCTTCTGGTGGTTCCCATTGCTTGTCGGCAATCTGTTTGCCCAGCTTGAGGTAGCGGTCATCATGGGTTTGGATGTATAATTCCAGCGGCACTGACCCAAACACCGTCAGGTCAACATGATCAGGCCTCGGTATAAGTGTATCGCGGCTACCAAATAAAGGTTCAAACCTTTCTGCCAACTGCCGGACCAGCTTTTTATTCTTTGTTGCTTTGGCAAATGTCAGTGCGCCATACCACGTACACGTTTCAGGATATGTAATGGTCCTCGGCGGCGTGGGCCGGTTAAAATTGGTATGCGGAGTTTCTACAAAATGATCGGCTATACGCAGCCCAATTTCTTCTGGTGAAGAGCCTTTTGGCCATTTTTTAAACTCTGCGACCTGGGTTTGCCCATTGGCGATACCATGAATAATAAATAGGATAACTAACAAAAGGGACCTTGCAGGGAACATTTTCATGTATATGGTTTTACAAAAATGCTTGTTTAGAATTTGTTCCTGTGATCATTGCTGTAATCTTTGTATCCAATATTCGCCAGTGCCTGCTTACCCAGTCTTTCATTTAGTTGCGCTAAATAAAGACTCGATGGTGTTACTGGCACACCGGGCGAATCATAAATACCTTCCGGCAATAACATTGGATCATAAGCTATGTTGCCACTCTCATTGGAACCCGGTATTGATTTTCGCTGGTGTTCGCCTATGCTTCCGATTACCCAGTTCGCTGAACCGGGCGGCATCTGGTTCAAATATGATTTTGCCCTGCAATTCCAGGCTACCGCCCAGCCAATTGCCCATCCATGGCCTGATCCCATTACACCGCGGTTCATGAAATCAATACCTCCATCCGGCACTTCACACCCGTCGATCAATAAACCGGTTGCCCATCGCTGATGTGGTTGTATCCATCCATTGCCGCGAAATATGCAATTCAACAATACAACCGGCCCCGTTACTTTAGCGCCTGTAGCCAGGAAAAAAACATTATCCCCTGTAATCCTGCATTGATTGAATAATACTTGTTGCCCGCTTCCATTCAGATCAGCCGGCTTTGCCGCTCCGATAGTGGGCACTTCATGAAAGATGCTAACGTTGTCAACTGTTATCCGCCTGCCAGTAACACTGATGCTGTTGACCGTATTGAAAATTTCAAGGTTTCTTGCCCACCCGTCAGAAAGGCCACTCATAGTGAATGCCCGGTGATGACCTTCATTGATTGTAACTGATTGTGCAGGTGACACGATCCGGAAATCTTCAATACCGATTTGTGATAACAAACCAGATGTGACGATCTTTTGCACAGCCACTCCGGCAGGACCCGTATACTTTGCATCATAAGAATCGTTCAATGGCACATCAACTGTTATCCTGTTATTTTCAATTTTGCGGATAATGCGTTCGGTTTGTATATCGCCGCTTATCCACGTTTGTTTCTGACCGGCACGTACCAGTTTATCCATACCCATAAACTGCACCCATGTATCCGTTATCGGTCTTGTTATACGAATAGTATCTCCGGTTGATAATCCCGATGCATCGGCAACGGCAAATGAGCTGGTACCCGCGGGCACGTAACTATCAGCAATGGTCGTTGCCGGACCCGTTAGCCTGGCAGTCACTGTTCCTTTCATTTCAACACAGGCATGAGGCTTACCGGTTAAATTAAGTATGCTGCCATTCGCTCCGGAACCACTGCCCCGCAATACAACCCCGCTCGCATTTATTCTTAATGTGTTTTCGCAATCATATGTTCCTGCCTTGAGAAGAATCGCTCCCCTAATCCCATTTGTTAATGGCATCCTTGAAACGTTATCGATCGCTTGTTGAATAGCATCTGAATTATCACCCGGCGAGGGACTCAATGTGATCTTTACAGGAACTCCGGGTATCGCTACACCTCCACCCATATACCCCGCGTAAGAAAAGTCCATGATCCTGTCACCGGTTGCCAGCGTTTTGTAAACCAATTTCCCTTTTGTATCCTGATAGACCCATTGACTGCGAGCGGAAGATTGAGCAATACAAATGCCGGCATTTGTCAATGCTGAAAAAGAAATAACCAGAATTTGATATAACGTTTTTTTCATCTCACTGATCTTGTAAATTATTTTGCCAATGCGATCGCCGGCTTCAACTTCTTTCTAATTCAATAATCGTCGGCTTCAGCAAAAACTCTGCTTTATTCGGCAGGCTTCACTTTATCGCCCGGTTTCGCAGGCACCGGTTCTACTTTACCTTTTACTTCAATCCGGATAACTGTCGCTATCGGATCTAACGCATTTCCGGGCACGTTAATAACTGTCGCGTCATTAGCCGTCGACGTTTTTAGTGGCGCTCCATTGGCCAGCAATTTTGCAGAAATGATTTCATTTGACAAACCGGGTATCAAAAGCTGGCCATCTTTTGGCCAATCAAATACCGAGAAATAAAGTGTTGTGTTTTTCCCATCCTGATAGCTATCGTGATCTTTTTTCGTGCAACGGCCCCAGGCAAACAATCCGAACGGGCTTGCCTTAGTGCCATAGATTGCTTCGCCGTTTACTTTCATCCATCCGCCCATGCCTTTGAGTATATCAATGCTTTCCTGCGGAAACGTTCCATCTGCTTTCGGACCGACGTTCAGTAAGTAATTACCGCCTTTTGAAGCAATATCAATCAAATTGCGAATCAGTGTTTGCGTACTTTTCCAGTTGTTCGCGTAACTTTTATAACCCCATGTTTCATTCATGGTCATGCAAGTCTCCCAATCTTTACCATCCAGCTCACTCAGGTTTGGAATTCGCTGTTCCGGCGTTTTATAGTCACCCGGATAGTTCGGGCGCTTCAATCGATCGTTGGTGATAATATTGGGTTGAAGTGTGAGTAGCGAATTGAGCTTTGCGGCGTACTCATCCGTCATACCGGTAGGTGTGTCCCACCATAATATGGTAACATCGCCATAATTGGTAAGCAACTCTTTTACCTGCGGCACAGCCACATCGTCTATGTATTGCGACATGGTTTTTGTTTCCTGTGCAGGATCCCAGTGCCCGTTATGTTTTTCTGTGTAAGCATCAATGGCAGCAGAATCAGGATTAGCCCAACCTTCGCTCGCAACTTTTCTTGCAGCGGAGCCACCGGGATTATTCCAATCCTGAGCCTGCGAATAGTAAAATCCAAGCTTTATGCCTTCTTTCCGGCAGGCCTTTGCCAGTTGTTTCAATACATCTTTTCCGTAAGGTGTTGCATCAACAATATTCCATTTGCTTGCTTTTGATTTGAACATGGCAAAGCCATCATGATGTTTGGATGTAATCACGATATACTTCATACCGGCGTCTTTCGCCATTCTCACCCACTCGTTTGCATCAAATTTTACGGGGTTGAATTCTTTGGCAAACTGTTGATATTCGGCAACCGGGATTTTTCCCCTGTTCATGATCCATTCGCCAATGCGATTGATCCTTTGCCCTTTGTAGGTGCCGGCAGGAACCGAATACACGCCCCAGTGAATGAACATCCCGAAACGGGCCTCACGCCACCATTCCATGCGTTTGTCATTGGCACTTGTCTGGCCATTCATTGATTGCAACACGCAGCATGAAACAATTATTGTAACAATTATTTTTTTCATATGACATCCAGCTTTTAGATTCAACGACGTGAATAACAAATGCAACTAACCGATTATTGTTGTTTATTTCTTCCTGTCAAATCGCTTTTCATTCAATTATTTTGGCATCTGCGGTTATTGCGTTGGGGTGAGGCCCAGGTTCTTTTTCTCGTTTAGTTTCTTCGCCCTGAGCAAGGCTTCCAGATAATAGTAGTCAGCGTAGGTCAGTGGCACATCCACTTCGCTGTTGGACGGCTTTGAACCCGTGCTGTGTAATAAAATAAACCCTTTGTTTTCGCCTTCAACAGAACGATAATTTTTGGTAAGGCTTCGCAAAATAGCATCCGCAATCTTTTTATAGGATGCGCCTTTTTTACTGTAAAGGCTCAATTCGTATAAAGCGGAGGCCATGACGGCAGCCGCGGACGCATCCTTTACAACATTCGGAATAGCAGGGTCATCATAATCATAATAAGGGACGAAATCCTTTGGAAAATTCTTGTGCAGCGTCATAAATGCCGCGATGTTTTCGGCCTGCTGAAGATATCGTTTGTCTTTAGTAAACCTGTAACACATCGTAAAGCCATAAAGCCCCCATGCCTGCCCTCTCGACCAGGCCGATGCATCTGAATAACCCTGGTGCGTGGTCCGTTGCAATACTTTTCCCGTAGCTGTGTCATAATCCAATACATGAAACGAACTAAAGTTGCCACGGAAGTGGTTTCTCATCGTGGCATCAGCATGGCTTACGGCAATTTTATAAAAAGAAGAATCACCGGTAAGTTGGGTGGCTGCAAAAAGTAATTCCAGGTTCATCATATTATCAATGATCACCGGGTATTTCCATCTGGCACGATTATCCCATGATTTGATGACCCCGGCCTTTGGATTAAAACGTGTGGCCAATGTTCTTGCCGACTGTATGATCACCTCTTTATAGTGTGGATCTTTCGTAATGCGATAACCATTACCAAAGCTGCAATAAATCTTAAATCCCATGTCATGTGTGCCGCCGTTGGTTTTTTCTCTCTCCATTTTTGCAGTATACTTTTCAGCCTCTGTTCTCCATTCCGCTTTGCCCGTGCTTTCATATAAGAACCACAACTCGCCGGCAAAGAAACCACTGGTCCAGTCTCTTGATGATACTAATTTCAACTTCCCGCTATCAAGTGTGCGTGCAGACACGAGTTCCTGTCCTTCGCTGCCGGGTGTAGCTGCCGTCGCTTGTGAATGTGCCAGCTTTGCTTTTGGAATCTCCGCCAGCATTACATTCGCTTGCTTCTCTGCATCAGCCAGGATCCTTGAAAACTGTATGTCCTGGGCGAAACATTTGGCTGTTCCTGCAAATAAAAATATGATGATCGAAATGATTTTTTCTTTCATACCGTTTAATTTATCCATATCAACGGGTTTCTCACCGGCAAATTCCTGATCACCTCGTCAACCGTTGGCGAATGATCCAGTTTTTTCCACGTGTCAAACCAATTTCTGTTATTAAATGCGTCAGCGCCAAATAATAAAAACGGCTGTGCCACCGGCCAGTTTTCCCAATACATTATGTCCTGTTTATGCGGCCATTTGGTCTTGTCGGCAACATAAGGATACAAGTATTCAATTCCTTTCTTAACCGATCTGCCATCCGGTGTTTGCCAGGTCCAAAGGTTGTCTTTATCAGATGAAAGCAGTTGGCAGATAGTTGCCATTGCATCCAGGTTAAAAATAGAATACCCGTATGGTTTTGTTCTGCGAAGCTCCTGCGGGAAACTTCCGTCAGCCGCCATTTGATTGGGCAACAAAACTTTTTTAAACCGATCCTTACAAAAATCAATCAGTGATTGATTGCCGGTAAATTTTGCAAAAGCCGCTACCTGCATCACCCAGCAGGTACCATGATTGTTGGCCGCATTCATTTCATCTTTGCCGTATTGGCTCGTGGTGAGCCATTGCAGGAATTGGTCAAACCATTTTTTTATTTCAACTAACAATCCTTTATCCATTGCCGGCGAATTCTCCATAGCCTTTAAACCCTGCGTCACTTCCATCAAGTGGATCGCATCGATGATACCGATGCCGCGGCCGGTAAACCGTCCCTTGATAGCCTGAGCGTACAGAAGATGTGGGTTCATCTTTGTCGAAGTATCTACGAACCATGCTTTGCAATGCAGCAGGGCGTGTCGCACATATTTATCATCTTTCGTGATTGTATATGCAGAAGCCAATGCACCAACAATTCTGCTGAAACGTATCATCGCGTGACGATGCGCCACAAAGTTGTCCGGGTTGGTCATCCCGTCTTTCTGAATATAAGGACTATCAGCGCTTACAGGATTCGGCCACCAATAATCACCCTCGCTGAAAAAATCATGTTTGCCTCCGGCACTTCTGGGAGAGGCTTGAGCAGTAACTGTTATTGGTTGTTCTTTCAAAGCGAGGCCAGCTTCGGCAATCACTTGCCTCCTTAGCGTTTTTATTGTTTCTTTCTTAAACGCGCCAGGCAATGGATTTGCAGGAACCGACATAAACTTCCAGGTAACATTTCCTACCGTGTTTGGCTTATCTTTTTCCGCTGCTGAAATAGTTCCTTTCCAAAAACCTTTCTTATCCCTGTCAACAGTGATCATTCGCCAGCTAAATAATCCTTTTTCATAGTCAAATGTCTCTCCATCGTCATCATATAACAAATATTTTCCCGGCTTTTCACCATAGTGTCTTATTTCAATATTCACTTTCTCATTTGCTTTTGGTGCATGCAGCATCGCTGGCATCATGGGAATAATTCCTCCGTCCTTTACATACACCGGGATCTTGTCCAGTCCGGGAGTCACCATCAGCACTTCGCCATCGCCTGCATATTCACCGGTATAGAAGTCATACCACTTGCCTTTTGGTAAAACGACCCTGCGTGTTGTTTGCCCGGTAAACAAAGGAGCTACCAATAAATATTCACCGGCCATGTACTGGTCTTTGATCTCTTTTGTAGTTGCTTCAGCATAAGGATTCTCGTCAAGGTTAGTGCCGCCTTCTTCTTTTCCCGTCTCCTGCCTGAATCCATTTTCCAAACTCATTCCACGAAATACCGGCGTTCCCTCAAAATGATATTTCGCGAACTCGGTATACCAATAAGGCATCATTTGCATTCGTAACAATGCCAGTTGTTTTATTTGTTCTGCTACTTCAGGATACGACCACGGTTTTGTCCCGCTTGCCCATGCGTTGATCATTGCCATTGGAGAAAAAATAACGGTTTGGAAACGTCGCAGCCACTCTTCGGCTGCTTTAGATGCCCGTGCCTCTGGTGTCCATAACACTCCGGCATACCCGCTATTGATCAGCGCAGTGATAAAATCCTCATGATTGTAATAATCGTTGTAAATAACAAAGGGAAGAGATACACCACCGCCGTTGTTTGCGCGAACCAACCCATAGGTCCGTTGATTCCTCTGATGATATAACTCCGCGGTATAACGCATCGCCAGTAAACCATAGGTCTGGCGCATCTGTTCCCCACTTATCCCCGATGGAAATGTGGCCACATCAGGCCAGAGATAATGATCATATCCATCCACTTCATCAATCTTATAACCGCTTATACCTATGTCTACCTGGCTTTTTTTTAATTGCCCAAAAAATATTCTTCTTGCTTCCGGAATAGTGAAGTCAGGCACTTCACCCACCCACACGGTGTGCGAACCGGTGTAAGGTGAAATATCCCTGTAAAAAGAAGCTTGCCTGGAAACGTATGGATTGATCCATAAATTCAGCCGGATATTTTTATTCATCATTTCCTTTACAAACTTCTCCGGCTCGGGATATCTCGTTTTATCCCATTCAAATGTTCCCGGGTATGCTTTGCCTTGCCAGCCGGGTTCCAGGCCGATAAAATCCAAAGGATATCCTTTTTGTAAAAACGCTTCCACTTCTTTCTTTACACTATCAGCAGTAAATAATGATCTCACTCGTTGCGTAAATCCTAAGCCCCAGCGCGGAGGTAATGGACCGCCCCCATTAAATAAATTGAATCGGCGCACTGCATCCAGTGCAGTTGGTCCCGCAAATACATAGACCTCTACTCCTTCTGCCGGAACCAGGATTTCTACTGCATCTGAATAAGGACGTGAACTCCAGCTCTTATCTGTGTTACGATCTTTTTCCTGTGGAGGATTCTTACTGTCTTTGCGCACACCGGTGCCGGCATATACATTAATATATCTTGCCGAATTTATAAACACGCCATAACCTTTCGACGAAACATAAAAAGGCACCGGAGCATGAGTGCGGCCATTATCTTTACCACCATAATGATCCATCTTTCCAGCACATTGGGATCCTAAGCTTAGAATTCCACGTGGACAAGTTGTCGCGGCCGCTTCTATAGTGTCACCTAAATACTAGTGACTCCAGCGTAACTGGACTGGCCACAGTTAGGCCGCAAATGTAATCACACTGGCTCACCT